>Ga0247823_10000639_pt1 | contig 29539 bp, 29 predicted proteins | sample 13C_PalmiticAcid_2_FD_192426 | JGI IMG/M metagenome (GOLD analysis project Ga0247823, IMG submission 192426) | Soil microbial communities from agricultural site in Penn Yan, New York, United States - 13C_PalmiticAcid_Day30 | ecosystem: Environmental > Terrestrial > Soil > Agricultural land...
TCGGCCTGCACGACCTCCAGCTTGCCGATGCCGCGGACCGGGGGGCCGAGCCGCGCATGCCGGCCCGCGACATTGTCGGTCCTCAGCGCCCCGCGCGAGGCCACTGCGTCGGTCATCCCGGCCGGAACGAGGATCCGTTCCTCGACGAACCGGTCCCAGCCCATCCCCGACACACGCTCGATCAGCACGCCGGCTACGAGGTAGAGGATGTTGTCGTAATCATAGCCGCTGCGGAAGCCGCGCACCGGCTTGAGGTGCGGCAAGGCCTTCAGCACATCGGCAGCGACATGGCTCGATTGCGGGAAGTACATCAGGTCGCCCGCGCCCAGCGGCAGCCCGGAGCGGTGCACCAGCAGATCGCGCACCGTCATCATCTCGGTAACGGCGGCATCGTGCATCCGAAACTCGGGCAGATGCTTGCGTACCGGGTCTTCCCAGCCGAGCTTGCCCTGATCGACCAGCAGCGCCAGCGCGGCCGCCGTGAACGCCTTCGAGTGCGACGCGATGCCGAAGCGCGTGTGAATGTCGACGGGAGCAGGCTTGCCGAGCGTGCGTACGCCATATCCCTTGACGAAGGCAGGCCGTCCGGGTCGCACCACGGCCACCGCTATTCCGGGCGTGTCATTGGCCTGCATGAAGGCCCGCACGATCGCGTCGATATCGGCTTCGCCAAGGTCCGCGGGGCGCGCCCATGCCGGCAGCGCCAAGCCCGCCAGGCTTCCCACCGACAGTGCCAAGGCCTGCCGCCGGGTCGTCTCGAATCCGCTCATTTCCACCCCTTCAGATCAACCGCAGGGATGCTAACCGTTCCGCTCGATCAAGCAAATCGGCATTCCATGCGCCATCGTCGCTGAATGGCGCGTAAAAAAAGGCCCGCCCGATTGCTCGGACGGGCCCCACCCCTCCCCCGAAGGATTCAAATCAGAACGGGAACAATGCGTCGTAGATCTGCTGGCCCCAGCGCGCCTGCTGCGCGTCGGTGAGCTGGCCCTTGCCGCCATAGATCACGCGCGCCTCGGCGATCTGCGAGTGCTGGATCGAATTGTCGCGGGCAATGTCCTCGGGACGGATGATGCCGGTGACGAGCAGTTCGCGCATCTCGAAATTGACGCGCACTTCCTGCTTGCCGCGGATCATCAGATTGCCGTTGGGCAGCACCTGGGTGACGATCGCGGCCATCGTCATGTTGATCGTCTCGGAGCGCGCGGTGGTGCCGCCACCCGAATATTTCGAGCCGGAATCGGTCTCGAACACCTTGCCCGCGTCAGCGCCGACCAGCTTGGCAACGGGGGCGATGCCGAGCAGATTGCCGAGGCCGCCGCTCTCCGAACCGCCACGGGTGCGCGAGGTGTTGTTGCCGATATCGGCCTTGTCCTGGATGTTGATCTTGATCGTCAGGATATCGCCCATCTTGGCGGCGCGCTGATCGCGAAAGAACGCGCCCGCGCCGGTGCGGAACAGCGACGCGCTCGACGTCCCTGCCGGCTGCTGCATCGCCGTCGCATTGGTCGGGCGGCCGCCGCTGCGGTCCGAAGGCATCGCCAGCGAGGCTTCGACTTCAGGCGTGCTCACGGGATCGATGCCCGAGAGCTTGGGCGCCTTGCCCACCTGCTGGAGACGCCCGACTGCACCGCAGCCCGACAGCGTGGCGCCGAGCGCTACGAGAAAAATGACCTTACGCATGTTCAGATTCCCTGTGAATTACGGTGCGGCGATCCGGACGGTGCCGGAGCCTTCGATCGTTCCATCGAGCGTGCGGTTGGTGGTGTTGGTCACCACCCGCACCATTTCGCCCTGCCCGCCGCCGTTCAGCGCGCGGCCCGAGGACGTGATCACCAGCGCGCCGCTGACGATACGGATCGTCACCGGTTCGCCGCGCCGCACGAGCTGCGGCTTCATCAGGTCCGAACGCCGCACGATATTGCCGGCGGTCAGATTGCGCGCGGCTTCCATGCCCGACGCGTCTTCGGCCGAAAGCGCGCCGCGCGCGGCGGCGGGTGCGCGTGCCTCGCTCTCGAAGTCGCCGCGCTCGAGCCGCGTGCCCTTCTCGATCGGATGGGCGAGGACGGCGACCTGCACGTCCTCCCCCGGAGTCGAGAGGGTCCCGGCGCCGAGCAGCGCCAAAGCGAGCAGCATGCTCATCAGCGCAGCTGGCTGGTCGTCGCCAGCATCTCGTCGGCGGTCTTCACCACGCGGCTGTTCATCTCATAGGCGCGCTGCGCGGTGATCAGCGCAGTGATTTCGGCGACCGAGTTGACGTTCGAGCCCTCGATGAAGCCCTGGCTCAGCGTGCCGAGGCCGGGCTCGCCGGGCGCGGCGACGGTCGGCTGGCCCGAAGCCGAGGTTTCGAGGAACAGATTGTCGCCCTTCGCCTCGAGGCCGGCATCGTTCATGAAAGTCGCAAGCTCGAGCTGGCCGACGGTTTGCGGCTGCGGATCTCCCGCCACGATCACCTGGACCTCGCCGGTCTTGGAGATCGTCACGTCGATCGCCGCCTGCGGGATGGTGATCCCCGGCTGCACCGGATAGCCGTCCTGCGTCACCAGTTCGCCCTGATCGGACACGCCGAACGAGCCATCGCGAGTATAGGCGGTGTCGCCCGAAGGCAGCGTGATCTGGAAATAGCCGCGCCCGGTGATCGCCACATCATAGCGATTTTCGGTCTGCTGCAGCGCGCCCTGCTGCTGGATGCGATAGACGCCGCCGGTCTTGACGCCCGCGCCGATCTGGATGCCCGAGGGCGCCCGGGTCTCGTTGCCGGTCGCGGTGCCGGGACGCTCGATCTGCTCGTAGAGCAGGTCCTGGAACTCGGCGCGCTGGCGCTTGAAGCCCGTGGTGTTCATGTTGGCGATGTTGTTCGAGATGACGTCGACATTGGTCTGCTGCGCGAGCATGCCGGTCGAAGCGATGGAGAGCGAACGCATTTAATCTAGCCCTTTCTGGAATGTCAGCCGACGCGGCCGAGCCGGTCGATCGCCTTCTTGCGAAGGTCGGACATGCTTTCGTTGAGGTTCATGCTGGTCTGGTAGGCGCGCAGGATCTCGACCATGTCGGTGGTCTCGACGATCGCGTTGACGTTCGATCCCTCGACGCCGCCCGACTTCAGGCTGGTCTCGGCGGCGGTGAGTTCGCGGCCTTCGCGGCCGTTCATCATGCCGTCGCCGCGCGGATCGAGGTTGGCCTCGTTGAACACGGTGACCGTGATCCGGCCGAGCGGACCGTCGGGTCCCATCACGCTGCCGTCCGGCGCGATGCTGAGGCGGCCGGCGCTCTCGGGCGGCACGGTGATCGGCTTGCCGCCTTCGCCGAGGACCTTCTGGCCCCCCGCGGTGGCGAGCTCGCCGCTCTGCAGCACCTTTATATAACCGGCCCGCGTATAGGCCGTGCCACCGCCCGGCGCTTCGACGCTCAGATAGCCCGGCCCCTCGATCATAACGTCGAGCGGATTGTCGGTCAGCTGAAAGCCGCCCGCCGAGGCATCGTGCACCGCGCCGTAATCGAGCACGTACGACGTCTTCTTCGCATCGGGCGTGACCGTGGTCTCGCCTTGCTCGACATATTCGCGGAACACCGGCTTTTCGCGCTTGAAGCCCACCGTATTCATGTTGGCGAGATTGTTCGCCGCCACGTCGAGCCGGCGCCGAAGCGCCTGTTCCTGGCTCAGCAATACATAAGACGAGATGTCCACCGGACGGTCCCTTCAGAAATTTGTCGCTAGGCAGAAATTGCCGGGTGACCATCCTATAATAGAGGGAAATCAGCCGGCGCGGTTGCCGGTACGCTGATTTCGAAAGGTGCCAGGGAAATGTCGTCACCCGAGATCGTCGAAGAAGGTGCAGAGGGCGCGAAGCCCGCAACGCCGAAGTCGAAGAAGAAGCTCATCATTATAGGAGCGGCTGCAGGCGTGCTGTTGCTTGGCGGCGGCGGCGGCGCTGCGATGATGCTCTCGGGCGGATCGGCCAAGGCCGAGACCGCAGCCGAAGGGCATGGCGAAGCCGCGACCGAAAGCGAAAGCGGCGGCCATGGCGATACCGAGGGCAAGAGCAAGGAAGCCTTTGTCGACGTGCCCGCGATGGTGGTGAACCTGCGCTCGCCCGACGGCGCCTCGCGCTTCCTCAAGATCCACTTCATGATCGTGCCGGGCGCCAAGGGCACCCCCGAGACGCTCAAGGACAAATTGCCGCTGATCCTCGACGCCTATCAGCCCTTCCTGCGCGAGCTGCGCCCCGAGGATCTCGCCGGCTCGGCCGCGGTCTTCCGGATCAAGGAAGAGATGCTGGTCCGCGCCACCGAAGTGGCCGGCCCGGGCATGGTCAAGGACATCCTCATTCAGGATCTGGTCCAGCAATGATCGATCTCGACGATTTCGACCTTCCCGAGCCGCCCGTCGCGCCGATGGGCGCCGATGGCGACGTCCGCTTCGACCAGTCCGACATCGACGCGTTGTTCGGCGATTTCGGCGGTCCGGTCGCGAAGAAGAAGGGTCTCCGCGCGGTCATCGAGTCCGCCGTCATCAGCCATGAGCGTCTGCCGATGCTCGAAGTGGTCTGCGATCGCATGGTGCGCTCGTTCGCCAGCTCGATGCGCAGCCTCACTTCGGATGCGATCGACGTCAGCCTCGAGAACGTCACCTCGATCCGCTTCGGCGAGTTCATGAACCGCGTGATGCTTCCGGCGATGGTCGGGGTGTTCAAGGTCGAGGAATGGGAGAGCTTCGGCCTCGTCACCGTCGAATCGAGCCTGATCTATGCCGTGGTCGACGCGCTGCTGGGCGGCCGTGGCGGCGGGGCGCCGACTTTGATCGACGGCCGCGCCTTCACGACGATCGAAACCGGTCTCGTCTCGCGCATGCTCCAGTTCGCGCTCAAGGATTTTGCCACGGCGTTCGAGCCGATCGAGCCGATCAACATCAACCTCGAGCGTATCGAGAGCAATCCGCGCTTCGCCGCGATCGCCGGCACCTCGAACATCTGCGCGATCGCCACCTTCCGCGTCGACATGCTCGGCCGCGGCGGCGAGTTCACGATCGTATTTCCCTATGCGACGCTCGAGCCGGTCCGCCACAAATTGCTCCAGCGCTTCATGGGCGAGAAGAGCGGCCGCGACAGCATCTGGGAGGCACACATGGCCTCCGAAATCCGCAAGACCAATGTCGACGTCAACGTTGTGCTCGGCGAGAAGCCGATGGCGATCGCCGAACTGAAGGCGCTCGAAGTCGGCCAGACGATCGCATTGCACAAGAGTCCCGACGATGCGCTCGACCTCGCTTGTGGCGGCGTCACCCTAGCCCAGGCCCAGATCGGCCAGCGCCGCGGCAAGGTCGCCGTGCGCCTCGTCAACGATGTTTCCGCCCAAGGAAAGATGAAATCATGAGCTTCGCCATTCTCGCCAACGCGCTGACGATGATCCTCTGCATGGCCGTGCTCGTGCAGAGCGTCCGGATGATGCGGTCCTTGCGTACCGTCAAGGACGGCGCGCTCACCGAAGTGGTGACCGCGCTCGAAAAGGCGACCGCCGGCGCCCGCTCGGTGCTTTCGGAGATGAAGTCCACGCTCGGCACCGATTGTGCCCAGCATGCGCGCCTCGTCGACCAGGCCCGCGGTCTCCGCGACGAGCTGTCGGACATGATCGGCATCGCCGACGCCGCTTGCGAGCGCGTCGTCAACGCCGTCAGCCTCGCCAATGTGGTGCGCTCGAACGAAGCTTCCGAGGACGAGGAAGCCGAAGCCGAGACCAAGCCCGAAGCCGAGCTCGCCTGATGGCCCGCCCTTCCCTCCTGTTGATGACCGCCGCCGCCTCGGCGCTGGCGGTCGTCGCCAACGCATCGACGATCGCGTCGACCGCGACCCAGAACAGTGCGCCCAAGACGCGCCTCGGCAGCTCGATCGAGCAGGACATCGCCGAGCGCGATGCCGCGGCCGCGCGCCGCAAACGCGGGCTCGATTTGCGCGAGCAGGCAACCAGGGCGGCGCAGGCGCGTCTCCAGGCCGATCTCGAAGCGCGCCAGAAGGAAGCCGAAGTCGCGGCCGCACCCGGCGCCGCCGCTGGTGTCGCCGAGGCGCCCGAGGCGCAGTTCGATGAACTCGCCCGCATCTATCAGGCGATGAAGCCCAAGGCCGCCGCAGTGGTTTTCGAGCAGCTCGACATGGAAGTGCAGATGAAGGTCGCGCAGCGCATGCGCGAGCGCTCGACTGCGATGATCATGGCGGCGATGACACCCAAGGGCGCCGCGGCGCTCAGCATGGCGCTCGCCCGCAAGTCCGCGCGGATGGCCGCCGTCGCACCGCCGCCGCAGGGCGGCGCACGGGCGCGCAAGTAAACGCCCAGGCCGAAGCATCGAAAGGCCGGGGAGCGATCCCCGGCCTTTTCATGTCGACCTCCCCGCCCGCGGATCAGCTTCCTTGATCGGTTATGCGGCCTATGGCGGGGTCTATATCGTCGCATCCTTATTGTGGCTCTGGCTCGCCGAAGGTGCGAAGCCTGATCGCTGGGACCTGATCGGCGCCGCAATCTGCCTCGCCGGTACCGCGCTCATCCTTTTCGGCCCGAGAAACGGCCAGGGCGTATAGATCGCCGGACCGGCCGAGCGGAACAGCCGCTAACGCCCCAATTACGGCCGTTCCGACACGCTGGTCGTATGCACAACAGCGGACATCTCTTTCTTTCGCAGCCTCACCGATAGCCGCCAAAAGATCCACGTACCGAGGAGCGCGAAGCCTTCGAATACGAGAGTAAGTGCTATCCATCCGCCTGCGCTCGCATGACGGATGCTGTGGGGGTTATCCACCGAAGGCGGCGGGAGTAGCACCAGCAAGAGCGCGAAAGCGCCGACCATAGCTGCAACACAAAAGGTTGTGGCGCAAAAATATGCGCGGAGACTGGAGAAGCCCAAGCGACTTAGGGCAAAATGTACTGGGATGCCGATCGATAGCGTGACGGCGTAGCTTACCAGAAAAATCTCTAGCAACTCGCCGATATTGCCGACACCGATGAGGGTTAGCGGCGCTACCACGGGCAAAGGCGCAATGACGAAACCTAAGGCATCTCGCTTGAGGGGTATCGCTCCTTCTCCCGTGCGGAGCCTACGATCGAAATTATTATGTCCGCTTCACGAGTTTAGCGGAGCCAAGGCCGTCGGACAACTAATCACCCAGTAACGGACATGATCTCAGGCTCCCGGAAAGGAGCAATCTCGAGATCGCACGGCGCCTCGGCCGCCCCGTCAATTATGCTCGGCGGCGATCTCGACGATCAGCACGCGGGAGAGCCCCGGCTCGGCGGCCTTGAGCACGACGTTCAGATCATGATCGAGCCGCCCGGCGTCGACCGCGCGCAGCCCCGATGCATTGAGACGGGCGAATTCCAGCGCGGCGGCCACGGTGGCCTCGCGCAATTCGGGCATCCTTGCGGTCGCGCTGGCGGCAGTCGCGGCGTCGTGCGCCTCGAGCACCAGTTTGAAGCGCATGTTGCCGGCGACGCGATCGGCTTCGATGATCGGAACGATCATTTCTTCCATCGGCACGAGGTTGAGTCCCCCGGCACCGGCACCAGCACCGCCACCACCGCCGCCGGACGCCCGCGCCCCGCCGCCCGGGAAGGGCACCAGCGCAATCATCAGCGCAAGCGTGGCCAGACCTGTACGCACGTCAAAACTCCATGGCTCGGGCGGTCAAGTGCGCGCCCATGCCTCTATAATAGAATGAAATGAGCCAGAAGGTGTCCCAGTGAGTCACGATCAACGTCCCGGCCGGATGCGCGTCGTCCAGGATCCGTCCGGATCAGACCGTCGTCGCGCCAACGCAGTGACGATCGATGCCGACGCGAATTCGTTCGAGGTCACCGGTGGCGCGGCTACCGCAGTCGCTGCCAATGCCGTTGCCGCTGCCGGCAAGGGCACCCTTCCCTTGCTCCCTGCCGGTCTGTTCCTGCTCGCCTGTGCGGCGGGTGGTGTGCTCGTCGCGGTTCTGCGCCCGCTGGGGCTCGTTTGATGCGGACCGCGCTCATCGCTTTGCTCGCCGGCGCCGCCAGCGCGACGCCGCACGCCGCCGCTCCCGAAGCGGCACCGGCAATCAAGGCCGGCGTCAACGCCGCCGCTGCGACGCTCCCACCCTTCGCGGCCGAGCTCGCGCAAATGCCGATGATCGCCGGCGCTTCAGCCTGGCACGGCGAGACTGGCGAGGCCGGCTGGGCATTGCTCGCCGCCTCGGTCCCCGAAAACCGCCAGTTGCGCCGCTGGAACTATGCGCTCGGTCTGATCGGCGAAGGCCGCGGCGCCGATGCGCTCGGGGTGCTCGACGTGATGCAATCCAGCGATCGCGATCTCGGCCTCGTGGCCCCCTTCCTCCTCGCCCGTGGCGTCGCTTTCGCGCTTGTCGAGCGCGACGAGGACGCGGTGTCGGCGCTCGCCGCCGACGAGCTCGCGACCAATCCGGAGGCCTGTGCGTGGCGGATGCGCGCGCTCGCCCATGCCGGCGACGCGCAGGCGGCGGTCCGCCAGGTCAATTGCGCGCTTCCTGCGATCAATGGCCGCAGCCCCGATGCGCGCGCGCCCTTCGTGCTCGCCGCCGCCGGTGCCGCGATCGACGCCGGTCAGCCGGGGCCAGCGCTTGCCTGGCTCAAGCTGTTCGGCGATCAGGACCCCCATGCCAATGTGCTGCGGGGACGCGCGCTCGTCGCCGCCGGCGATCCGCAGGGTGGCAAGCTCCGTCTCGAGCGGGCCGCGCTCAGCGGCGGCGTCGAGATCAAGGCACAGGCGAGGCTCGGCACGATCGAGGCCGGTCTCGCCACGCACAGCCTCGCTCCCGCCGACGCGCTCAAGCAGCTCGACGCGCTGCGCTTCGGCTGGCGCGGCGGCGCGATCGAGCGGCGCGCGCTCGAGATTCAGCTCGGTCTCGCCAACGAGGCGCACGATCTGCGCGGCCAGCTTCGCGCCGGCGCCGCGCTGATCCGCTATTTCAAGCTCGGCACCAAGGCTGCGCCGATGCTCGCCGAGTTGCAGGCGGCGCTTGCTGCTGCGCTCGCGCCCGACAGCGGGGTTCCGCTGCCCGAGGCCGCGGGCCTCTATTGGGATTATCGCGAGCTGGCGCCCGCCGGCGCCGAGGGCGATGCGCTCGTGCTCCGTCTTGCCGGCCGGTTGCAGGACGCCTCGCTCTACGCGCGTGCCGCCGAACTGCTGCAATATCAGCTCACCCAGCGCGCGCAGGACGTCGCCCAGGGGCCGCTCTCGGTGAAAGTGGCGTCGCTCCACATCCTCGCCGGTCGCCCCGACCGTGCGCTCGACGCCATTCGCACCACCGAGCAGCCCAGCTATTCGGATGCGATGCGCCAGGACCGCAAGCGGATCGAGGCGATTGCGCTGCACCGTCTCGGCAAGGTCGATGCGGCGATGGCCGCGCTCGACGGTCTGCCCGACGCGCACGCGATCCGCGCCGAGATGCGCTGGCAGGTAAAGGATTGGGGCAGCTTCATCACCGAAAACGCTTTGCCCGCTCCCAAGGCCGGCCTCAGCGAACCCGCACAGGCCGCGATTCTCCGGCAAGCCGTCGCGCTGGCGATGCTCGGCCGGGAGGATCAGCTCGGAGCGTTGCGCGCGCGCTATGCCGCCGCGTTCAAGACTTTGCCCAGCGGCTCGGCCTTCGACGTGCTGACTCACAAGGTCGGTAGCATCGATCCCGCCGCGATCGGCGCCGCGATGACCGCGATCCCGCAAGCCAGCCCCGCCGGCGCCGTCGGCGACCTGCTCGACGCGACGTCATAAGCGCCACATCCAGAGCCGGTAAATCGTCACCCCGGCCGAAGTGCCGGGGTCCATTATGCGGATGGACGAAATCCCGAACGGCAGCGCGGAGAACGCGCGCGGAAGACGCCATCCGCGCGCCGGGCGGAGTAGCGGATCCCTGCCTTCGCCGGAATGAAGGTTTCCAGCTGACATGTCTCAAGCAAAAAGGGCCCGCCGCGCATGCGGCAGGCCCTTTTCATTTTCCCTTGGGAAAGGCGTTAGCGGATATAGCTGACCAGGCTGAGGTCGGAGAGCTGCGAGAACACCGAATAGCTCGCCTGCAGCATCGTCTTCTGCTGGGCCAGATCGAGCGCGACCTGGCCGAGATCGGCGTCCTCGTTGGTTTCGATCACGCTCTCGAGCAGCAGCGAGCGCTGCTCGCCGCGCGTGGTCAGCGTCTCGACCTGGTTCTGCTTGCGGCCATTGTCGGCATTCACGACCCGCAGGCTGTCGATCCCGGTGCCGAGCTGACCCACTGCCTGCTTGAGTGCGTCCATCTGCGCGGGAGTGGCCTTGCCCCCGATCGGGCCGGCCTGGGCGAGCGTCTTGAACGCCGCGTACAAATCCTTGCCTACCGCGCTCGCGGTGATGCCATAGGTCACGTCGACTCCGTCGGCGACGCGCGCGGTCGATCGGACGCCATCGTCCTTGAAGGCATCGTCGGCGCTCATCGTCGCGACGTCGGCGAGCGTGTCCGGCGTGAACGGCCGGCCGTCGGTCTGCGAACCGGCGAACAGCGGCGCGCCGCCTTCGTTGGCGTTCAGCGACGTGCGATACTGACTGAACGCGGTCTCGATCGCTTCCTGCAGGCCGGCGACGTCGCCGGTGCCGATGGCGTTGAGGATGTCGGTCTTGAGGCCGCCCACCGCGTCCTCGATGCCTTCCAGATGCCCCTGATACAGCGAGAGCGTCGTCCCGACGCGCTTCGACACGGTCGACTGCGCATCCTGGCGCGCGAGCAGGCTGTGCGCCGAAAGGTTGCGGACCGTCTCGGTGCCGAGATCGGCGAAGTCCGACGCCTTCTTGCCGGTGGACAGGCGCTCCTGGGTGATCGCCAATGCTTCCTGCGAACGCTGGATCGCGCTCGACATCGTGCGCTGGAGCGGAATGGTGGCTACGCGAGTCATAAGGGTTCCGATCAGACCATGTTGAGCAGGGTGTCGTACATTTCCGACGCCGTGGAGATTACGCGGGCAGCAGCCGAATAGCTGTTCTGCAGGATCACCATCTGCGCCAGTTCCTCGTCGATATTGACGCCCGAAAAGCTGTCGCGCCGGTTGATCGCGTCGTCGCGGCGTGCCGCGGAGTCGAGCAGATTGCCCTCGGCCTGGCTCGCCTCGAGACCGGCGCGACCGAGCAACAGGCTCGAGAAGCGCTCGACCGTGGTCGTGCCATCCTTGCCGAGGTCGATGGCGCTGGCCAGCTTGTCGACGAATGCCGTCGCGCCGCGGGTATCGCCCGCCCCGAGCGCCTTGGCGCCCACTGCCGCATTCTCCTGAAAGCGTGCGAGCGGCAGCTTGGCAGGGCTGGCGAGGACTTCGGGACGCACCTGGGCGTTTTCGAGCCCGCTCGACGCTCCGGTGAGGCCGAGCATCGCGGTAAAGCCGCGTCCGGTGCCGAAGCGGTCGGTCGAATCCGATGGGACCGAGAGCGTCGCGCCCGACAGCGAGCCGGTCGGCTCGAAACGCATGCGGCCACGATCGTCGAGGCTGAAATCGCCGAAATCGCCCAACGGGCTGGTATTGAGCTCGGACACCAGATCGCCGACATCGCCGCCCGAGGTGGGTGTGAGCGTATAGCTGGTCAGCGCGCGCCCGGTGGCGTCGCGCAACACGATCTGGGCGGTCTCGCCGGTCGCGAAGCCATGCGCGTCACCGGTGGTGAAGCCCGAGGGGACCAGCGAACTCGAATCGCTGCGGACGACGTCGTTGAGTCCGAAATATTGCGACACACCGACCCCGGCGCGCGCGCTCGGATTGGCTTCGTTCTGGGCGACGACCACGCCGTTGCCGGCACCGTTCGCCCTGATGCTCAACTTGCCGTCGGCGAAGCTGGCAGTGGCCGCGCCGCCGAGGCCGGCGTTGATCGCGGTCACCATATCGTCGATCGTCGCGCCGGCGGGCATCGCACTGAAATCCACGCTGGTCTTTGCGACCAATGTCCCGTCGGCCTTGGTCACCGCAAAGGTCGCGGCGCCGGTGAAGCCCAGCCGGTCGCTGCCGACCAGCCCGGTCTGCCGGCCGTCGAGGCTCGCGGGCGGCGGCACGGTGCTGCCGGCGTTTGAGACCGAATTGAGTGCCTCGGAAAGTCCCGAGAAGAGCACCCCCATCTGTTCGCTGAACGCAGGCAGCGCGCGGTCGCGCAGGTCGAGCAGACCGCCGAGCTTGCCGCCCACCGCTGCCGAATCGAGCTTGTCGCCGGTAGCGGCACCCATCGCGCCGCTCTCTTCGGCGAAACGGATCTCGATCGTCGGATAAGTGGGCTGCGAAGCTCCGAGCCCCCCATTGGGGTAATTGAGCTGGCGCAATTTCTTGTCGAGCAGCACGCCGCCATTGGCGGTCTCGATCGAGACGCGGCCGTCGGGCTGCTGGCGAACATTGACTGCGATCAGCCCACTGAGCTCTTCGATCGCGCTCATCCGCTGATCGGCGGCGCCGCCGACATTCTTGCCTTGGCCGGTCGCCGCCGCAACGGTGCCGTTGAGGTCGTGGATGCGCTTGAGCAGGCTATTGATCTTGTCGACCGAATAGCCGACTTCGGATTCCACGTCGCCGCGCAGCCCGTTCACGTCGGTCTGGATCTGCTGCATCGAATCGATCGCGTCCTGCACGTCGGACGTGAACACCGCGACGGTCTGTGCCGAGGATTGCGAGCCGGTCATAGCCACCGCGGAAGCGGTGATCGCGTCAAGTCGCGCCGGAAGCCCCGATGCCGCACCCGGCTGGCCGAGCAGCGACTGGAGCCGGTCCAGATAGCCCGCGGTGACGTCCGCGCGGCCATAATCGCCCGCGCGGCGATAGACATTGGCTTCGAGGAAACGGTCCGCGACACGGCTGGACTCGCCCACCACCACGCCGGCAACCTGGCCCGAGACCACGCCGGTGGTCAGGTTGACGCGCTCGCGCGCATAACCCGACACGCCGACATTGGCGATGTTGTTCGAAACCGAGCGGAGTCCGGCCTGGGCTGCTGCCAGGCCGGAAACCGCGGATCCGAGGATGTGATTGAGCGACATCGCCTAAAGTCCCGGATCTTTGAGGATTAACGCTTCAGGTCGCTCACTTCGCGGAGCATGTCGTCCACGGTGGTGATGATCTTCGACGAGGCGCTGTAGGCGCGCTGGAAGCGGATCATGTTGGTGAACTCGCCCGCCAGATCGACGGTCGAGGCTTCGAGCGAGTTGGAAGCGATGGCGCCCGCGCCGAGCTCGCCCGGTGCATTGAGCGTCATGCCGCCCGAGGCGCGGCTGATCGTATAGGCGTTGCCCGACACGCGGGTGAGACCGTCCGGATTCTGGAAGGTCGCGATCGGCAGCTGGAACACCGAACGGGTCGAACCGTCCGAGAAGATCGCGTTGACCACGCCCGTCTTGTCGATCTCGACCGACGAGAGGTTGCCGAGCATACCGCCATCGACGTTCGACGAGATCAGCGAGCTCTCGGAGCCGGACTGGGTCAGGCCGTCGATGCCGTCATCGCTGCCGATCGCCAGCGTGATCGGAACCGAACCGGCGGCGTTGGTCCAGGTGACGTTGAGCGGGTTGAACAAGGCTGCGCTCGAGCCGCTACGATCGAGGCTGCCGTCCCCGTTGAACCGGATCGTGCCGCTGGCGAGCAGGCCGCCGGCGGCGGTCACGTCGCTGGCCGGGTTCGAATAGACTTCGCTCTGCCAGGTGTTCGGACCCGTCTTGATGAAGCCCATCGTCACGCGGTGCGTGCCACCCTGCGCGTCCGACACGTCGAACGAGCGGGAGAATTGCGGCGTGACGGTGCCCGCCGCCATGTTACCGGCGGTGTAGGTGCCGGCATAGGCCGTGGTGGTCGACTGCAGGTTCATGCGCGCCTGAATGCGCGTGGTCGGCGAAGCGGTGCCGACCAGGTCGCTCACGCGCACCGGCTCGAGCGCTTCGATGCTCCCGGTGTTGGTGTAGTCGCCCGTGGCGTTGAGGGGCCAGCCATAGAGATAGAGGCCGGCCGGGTTGCGCAGGAAGCCTTCCTCGTCGGGGCGGAATGCGCCGGCGCGGGTGTAGGCGACGTCGCCGGTCGAATCCGACGAGGCGCGCGTCACGAAGAAGCCGCCGCCGTCGATCGCGAGATCGGTGCTGCTGCCCGAAGCCTGGAGCAGGCCCTGCTTCGAAATCGTCGAGACCGGCGCCGCGGCGACGCCGCCCGCCGAATAGTTGCTCTTGGCACGACCGTCGGTGACCATGGTGCGGAACTGGGCTTCGACGCCCTTGTAGCCGACGGTGTTGATGTTGGTGATGTTGTCGGCGACAGTCGCCATTGCGCTCGCCTGAGCGCTGAGGCCGGACACGCCGGCATAGAGAGCGGAATAGAGGCTCAAGTCATTACTCCTGACGACGCCCGCGGATCGATCGCGCAGGCCACAGGAGCTTTTTAGGATGAAAATCGGCGAGGGCGGTTTCGGCGCGGGAGAAATTACGCGGAGATCGACGCGTACCCACGCGCACCAACCGTGTCTCAGCCGATAGAGAGGGCGCCTCTTCGACGACCCTCGCTTGGCCGCCCGACTGCGGCGCCGGTTGCCGCCCTTCGGCACGGCTCGGGCATGACTTGAAAAGCAGTCACGTGGTCACCGAAGCTTCGGTCGCTCCAGCGGCAAGCCCGGGCAGCAAGAAGGCAGCGGCTGGTCGAGAAGAGCAAGCCTGGCGGCGGCACATGGTTCTAATCCGGCACCTAGAAGGCGATCGACTCCTCTCGAGCCACGCGCCCGATCATTTCACGCGCATGGCTGTTGTTCGGATTGAGAGCGAGCGACCGCTTGAAGCTGGCGACCGCCTTCTCGGCGAAGTCGGGACCCGAAGCCGCATAACCGTCGCCGAGGCTGTCATGGACATTCCAGTCGTCCGGATATTCCCGCGCGTTCAGTTCCCACAGCGCCACGGCATCGCGCACGCGGCCTTTGCGGAGCAGCCCGTAGCCCAGCTTGTTGAGCTCGCCAGGGTTGAACAGATAGTCATTGGCGGCAGTCGCCTTGAGTTCTTTGTACCGCGCGATCGCCGCATCAACACCCTGTTCGTGAAGCGGCCGGAGGATGGTCGCGCCAATCGAGCGGGGGATCGGTAGCCGCTTGCCGATCTTCCACTCCATCCAGTCCGCAACGAGCTGATTGGACACGTTCCAGCCGTGCGACGCATTGGTGAGGACGACCAGCCCGTCGCGCTTGTCGCGGCTGACCCAGAAGAAGGTCTGCCAGCCGCGATTTCCGCCGTCATGGCCGACGCGCTCGATCCCGTCCGGGAAACCGGAACCGGCGGGCTGGATCGCATAGCCGAGGCCGCGCTGACCGTCGGTAACGGGCGCCGGCGTAGTCATCAGATCCAGTATTGCAGGCTTCAGAACACGCGCAGATTGCGAAGAGCCGATCGACGCCAGTGCATAACAGGCCATGTCCTCGATCGACGCGTACATGCCGCCCGGCGCGACCTCGATGAAACGGGGTGTTGGTGTCTCCTCGCCGAGTTCGTCATAGGCCCGCGACGTCTGTCCCAGAACCCCCGGTGTGAGAATGAAGCTGCTGTCGTTCATGCCGAGCGGACGCAGCACGTTGTCGCGCATATAATCTGAAAACGGCTTTCCTACCGTTTCCTCAACCAGCAGTTGCATCAGCGTGTAGCCGCCGCCCGAATAGGCCATTTTGGTGCCCGGCTCGGCAACCAGCCTTAACGCGCCGGCACCGTTCGTCTGACCGTCCAGCGACTGCTCAAGCGTCGGAATGATGTCGTCCGGTCCCCAACCGCGATATCCGTCGACCGAGAGCCCGGCAGTATGACTGAGCAGCCGCCGCAGCGTTACGCCTGACAGGGTGTATTGTGAGGGTGGCAAATGCCAGCGCTTGAGCCGCGGATCGACGGGCTCGTCGAGCGTCAGCTTCCCCTCGGAAACGAGGCGCATCGCACCCCAGGCGGCAACCGATTTTGATGTCGATCCGATGTTGAAGAGAGTTTGCGGTCCAACCGGCGTCGCCTTCCCCGCATCGGACACGCCGAAGCCCCGCGCCAGGATGACCTTGCCGTTCTCGATCACGGCAACGGCAGCTCCCGGTACGCTGAGGTCCTTCAGATACCCCGGTGTGCGATCGATAACCCGATATACGAAAACTGCCTCACGCGTTCCGGATTTCGCCGCTGAGGCAGCGCACCCCGCCGACGCAGGTTGTACAAGCATGGCGGCGGCCAGAGGCGCCACGGCGATAGCCAGTCTGCCGATCATCTGCACTCCCGCTCGGTTCGATGCCTGTCCGCCAGATGCGACATCGTTACCGGGTACGGCAGCTACTTGCCAGAGTGGCCCAGTGCCGTGCCCAACAGTCCCCGCCACTGGTCATGCCCATCCACGACACGACGAGCTCGCGCCTAGGGCACTCGGCAAAATTTGCCGGGTGCGCCAACGCGCCCGGCTGCTTCATCCTATAAGAGAAGCAAACGCACACGAAAGGTTTGTTCCCATGCTCCGCATCACGCTTCGCGATGGCGAGAAGGCGATCGTAAACGGCGCCGTCCTGCGCGCGGTCGGCCGCACGCAGATCGCGGTCGAAAACCAGGTGTCGATCCTGCGCGGCCGCGAGGTCATGCAGCCCGAAGAAGCCACCACTCCCGCGCGCCAGCTCTATTTTGCCGCGATGCTCGCTTATATCGATCCGGCCAATCGCAATCAGCACCAGGACAATGTCGTCGCGCTGATCGGCAATCTGGTCACCACGCTCACCGCTCCCGAGGCGCGCACCGCATGCATCGCCTTCGCCCACGACATGGCGCAGGGCGACTATTACAAGGCGCTTTCGGCCGCGCGCGAGCTGATCGGCTTCGAGAACGTCGTCACCGAAGCGCAAGCCGCGTAAGGAACGCCACGCGTGCAGACTCTAGCCAGCGCCGCCCGCGCGATCCGCACCATGGTGCCCGATCGCCGCTTCGGCAGCGTCGTCGCAGTTCGCGGCGCGCTGATCGAAGTGGAGGGGCTCGCCGGGGTCGCACAGATTGGCAGCCGCGTCGAAATCCAGGGCGCCAACGGCAAGGTCGAGGCCGAAGTCACCGCGCTCGATCGCAACGTCGCGCTCTGTCTCCCCTTTGTCGACCCGCAGGGCGTCGGTCTCGGCTCGCGCGCCGAGCTCGCCGCGGGCCAGTTCAGCATCCGCCCGTCCTCCGCATGGCTCGGCCGCATGATCGATGGTCTCGGCCGCCCGGTCGACGGTCTCGGCACGCTGCACAACGGCGCCGATCCGCAGCCGATCAAGGCAGCGCCGCCCGCCGCCGCCAATCGTGCCCGCGTCGGCCACCGCATCGAGACCGGCGTCCGCACGCTCGACCTGTTCGCGCCGCTCTGCATCGGTCAGCGCCTCGGCCTGTTCGCCGGGTCGGGCGTCGGCAAGTCGGTGCTCCTCTCGATGCTCGCGCGCTGGACCCAGTGCGACGTCGCGGTGATCGGGCTGATCGGCGAACGCGGCCGCGAAGTTCAGGAATTCATCGAGGACGATCTCGGCCCCGAGGGCATGGCCCGCTCGGTCGTCGTCGTCGCCACCTCGGACGAGCCCGCATTGATGCGTCGCCAGGCCGCATGGACCACCCTCGCCGTCGCCGAACACTTCCGCGATCAGGGCCTCAACGTCCTCTGCCTGATGGATTCGGTCACCCGCTTCGCAATGGCACAGCGCGAGATCGGCCTCGCCTCGGGCGAGCCGCCCGCCACCAAGGGCTATACCCCCACCGTCTTCGCGGAGCTGCCCCGTCTGCTCGAGCGCGCCGGCCCCGGCGAGCCCGGCAAGGGCATGATCACCGGCCTGTTCACCGTCCTCGTCGATGGCGACGATCATAACGAACCGGTCGCCGACGCCGTCCGCGGCATCCTCGACGGCCATATCGTGATGCGCCGCGCGATCGCCGAGCGTGGCCGCTACCCGGCGATCGACGTGCTCAAATCGGTGTCGCGTACTCTGCCCCATTGCATGAACGACGAGCAGAATGCGACGCGCCTCGCCGCCCGCAAATTGCTGTCGACCTATGCCGACATGGAGGAAATGGTCCGTCTCGGCGCGTACAAGGCCGGCTCGTCCGAAGAGGTCGACCGCGCCGTCGTGCTCGCGCCGCAGATCGAGGCGCTGATCAATCAGGGCAAGCATGATCAAGGCCATGCCGATGCGGGCTTCGCCGCACTTGCCGAGATCGTCAACGGCGAAGTCGCCGCCGCCGAGCCCTTCGGGATCGCCGCATGACGCCGTTCGATACCGCGCTCCGCGTCCAGCGCCGCGAAGTCGATGCCGTCAAGGTATCGATCAGCGTCGAGGTCGAGCGCATCAATACGCTCGAAACCCAGGCCCGCACGCACGACGCGCGGATGTTGCAGGAGCGCGCGCTCGCTTATGCCCTGCCCTTCGCCAGCGACGCGTGGACCGCGCGGATGAAGGCAGAGCGTGCCCGGCTCGACGAGGCCGCCTATCTGGCGCAGGCCCGGCTCGGCCGGCTGCGCGCCAAGGCAGTCGAAGCCTATGGCACGATGCGCGCGATCGAAGGCGCCGCCGAACGTTTCGAGGACGAAGCCGAGCGCACCGTCGCGCTTGCCGAACAGAATGCGATCGACGACATCGCCGCCGCGCGCTTCCTGCGCGCTCGCGCCGTGATGCGGAAGCGTTCGGCATGATCAACCCGACCCAGCTCGCCGCGCTCAGCCCGCAGAAGCGCGCGCAGGTCATCTATGCGGAGGCGCAGTCGCAGCTCTCGAGCCGGTTGTGGCGCGCCGCGCTCGGCGACGGCGACAGCAAGGACGTTAACGAGACCTCGCCCTTCGGCGGCAAGAACATGAACATGGATTCGCTACTCGGCCTGCTCGGCGGCCGCGAAGCCATTGCCGGCCCGCAGCCGCATTGCGCCTGCCACTGTGCCTGCAGCTGCCATAAGCCCGCGGTCAGTGCGGGTGGCGAAAGCGCGATCAAGAGCATCGGCACCACCGGCGCGGGGACGATCGATCCCGACGAGCCGCGCACCGCCTACGCTCCCGTTCAGTTGTCGACCGGCGCCGACAGCGCCGGCAGTGGCAATCTCCAGCTCGGCCCCAATGCCCGCTACGCCGCAACCTTCGCCACCGCCGAAGCGCGCACCGGCATTCCGGCTTCCGCGCTCGCCGCGATCGTCGATGCCGAAGCCGCGAAGACCGGCGACGGCAGCTGGAACACCCATTCGCGCAACCCGCGGTCGAGTGCCGCCGGGCTCGGCCAGTTCCTCAGCGGCACGTGGCAGGAACTCGCGCAGACCGAGGGCACCTGGCTCAACAGCTACGCCGCCGAGCGCGGCTGGCTCGACGGGCGCGGTCGGCTGCAGACCGGCAACCGCGCCGAATTGCTCGCCTTGCGTTATGATCCCAAGGCATCGATCCTCGGCGTCGCGGATCTCGCCAAGACCAATCTCGACCGGCTCGAAAAGGCCGGCGTGCGCGTCCGCACCGACGCCGAGACGCTCGCCAAGGCCGCTTATCTCGGCCACCATCTCGGACTCGGCGACGCAAAGAAGTTCCTGGGCGGCGGGATCGAGGCGGGCCGTGCCCGCATGCTGCTATCGGCCCAGATCGGATCGTCGGCAGCTCAGCAGCGCATCGCGAACACCGGCGACGCCACTCAGGCGCACCGTCAGTGGCTGTTGGGCTTCATCGATCGGAAAATTCGCCCCGAAACGTTCGCGGCTTAAAATTATTCCTATAACGAAAGCACGGTTTACCACTCGCTGCGGCGCGGTTACCGGCTCGTAAACCATTGTAGATTGCGGATTTCCGCGGGTTTTTCTCCACCTACGGGCGATCCCCACTGCGTATTTTTACATATAGGACTGGTTTACATCCGTTAAAGGATTAGGTGGCATTCATCTCCCTGTCGAAAGGGCAGCCTCACGGCGGCCTCCACGAAGCAGGGGATTGCAAAATGTCGAAGATCACGATCGCGCTCGAAGCCGCCGTTGCCACCGTCATCGAAAACACGCCCGCCGACGGCAACCGCACCAACCGCCAGCGCGTCTATGTCGATCGTGCCTTCGCCCAGATCCTCAAGCTGATCGCCCCGCGCATCCGCCACTTCATCCGCCAGTACGGCCTGGTCGCCCATTGGGACGATGCCGAGCAGTGCTGCGCGATCGCCGTTCACCGCGCGATCGAGGCCTATGACCCCGCCAAGGCGCAGTTCACCACCTTCGTGAACTGGCAGATCCGCGGCGAGCTCCAGAGCCTCCGCTTCCGCCTGATGACCGACCAGCGCCCGTCGGCGAAGAAGGTCGAGGCCACCACGGTGTCGCTCAACGCGCTTTCCACCGGTGCCGATGGTGAGGAAATGTCGCCCGAGACGCTGATCGAGGACGAGGACGCTCTCGCCCGCACCGAAGCCGCCGCTTCGGACTATCTCGCCGACGGCGCGATCACCTCGCTCGTCGATGCCTATGTCGATCATCTTCGCAAGGTCGGCATCGAGGCGCTCCGCCGCCGTCCCCGTCCGAAGCGGGAAGAAGCAGCCCTCCGCCGCGAAGGCCCGCGTCTCCGCACCGCCACCTACGGCATCGATCCCGCCGAGCTCGAAAAGCTCGAAGCGAAGCTCGCCCGCGACCGCGACATCGTCGTCCGCCGCGTGTTCCAGGCCTCGACCCTCGACGATCTGTCGCTCGAGACCGGCGTCACCAAGGAGCGCGTCCGTCAGATCACCAAGCGCGCCGCCAAGACGCTCGCCGAGATCGCCGCTGCCGATCCGCGCTTCGCCGTGATGGCCGAATATGATCGCCCCACGACCAAGCGTCGTCAGCCGGCCCCGGCGACCTCGCTGCTCCCCGATGCCGATCAGCCGCACAACCGCCTCGCCAGCGTCCGCGCCATCCAGCCGGCAGAACTGAACGTCGCGCTGACTGCCCCGGTCGAGAGCGTCGAGCGCGTCGAAACGCTCCTCCTCGCCCAGGCCGCTGCTCCGTCGCGCGCCGCGATGCACTAATTTCACCGGACCACCCGCACATCCGTATTCTTCCTATAATGTAGGCAGATAGCTGGAGAGGGCCAATGTACGGCGAGATCGAGATGAGCGAAGGCACGGGCGGCTGGGCGATGATGCCTCGTCCCAATCGCCGCCTGACCGCGCTGGCACGCGAAGTGGCGCGTTGCGCGCTGCCGCTGCTGCCCGAAGGCGCGGGACTGTTCATGGGTCTCGAAACCGATGCCGCCGGCGCCATCCACCTGCTCTGGTGGCGCTCGGACGATTTCGCCAAGGTTGCCGAGATCAGCGCATCGCCCGAAGGTTTTTGCGCGATCGACACCGAGGAAGGCGCGCTTCAGGAGGCCGCCGCCGAACTGCTCGAATATCTCGCCGGCCGTTGGCCGAGCCCGCCTGCGGGCTTTGGCGTGATCACCGACGGCACCGGCGTCGCCTTCGCCCCCGATCACCCCGCACCTTCGGCGTCGGGCTGGCTGCTGCGCCAGGCGACCGGCAGCGCACCCCTGCTCGCGATCGTCGCGCTCGACCCCTCGGGTCCGTGCGCATTGCTCGCCCATCGCCGGAAACGCTCGCTCCATTAAGTCTGGATGCCGGTTCCACTAAACGAGACGCTCATTCTATTAAAGGATGCAGCGTTAACCTTGCATTATTCTTGTTACGCTTCATGAAGGTCGCAAGCGGCGTTAGCCCGCGGAGGACCGACATGGCGATGGCAAAGGGGAACGGAAAGCGGCAGGGCGGCGCCCGGGCAGCGGCCGGCGAAGTGCCGGTCGATCTGCATCGCTGCTTCGTCTTCCCCAATCGCATGCGCGAGCAGCGTCAGGCCGCCGGCCATGCCAGGCTGCTCCGCCTCGCCGCGATCATCCCTGACATTCCCTATATCCGGCTGTCCAAGATCGAGCGCGGTGAAGTGGTGCCGCGGGCCGAGGAGCTGCGCCGCATCGCCGCAGCGCTGCATATCGCCGCCCTGGATCTGCTGCTCGACGTGGATGCCCCGGGCTTCGATATCAGCCTCTGGGCGCAACCCTTTCTCGACGGCACCCCCGTCGATCTTGCCCGAGAGCGCTTCGCGGTACTGCTCGCAGCGGCGCTCCGCGCGCGGCGCACCGGCGATCCCGCACTGACCATCGCCGCGATCGAGCGCGACTACGGCCTCGCTCCGGTCAATTTGTCACGCATCGAAAACGCGCAGAAAACGTTCGATCGCTGGAATGCCGCCACGCAACACGCATTGTACCAGCTTCTTCGCGTCGCCGACGAGGCCGAACTCCGTGATCATATCGCGGGGCTGCACGCCGGAGGTGCGCTCGACGCCTTCCTTGCTCATATTGCGAGCCCTGCTGCCCGCCACGAGCGCACGCGCGCCCGGATTGCCGAAATCGCCGCAGCGCTGCAGGCTGGGGAAGCGACGTCCAGTCCGGTCGTGGCGCCGCTGCCGATGAGCGGTGCCGTATCGATCCGGCTGGTTCCCGTGCTCGGTGCGCCGCTCGCGCAGGGGCTGATCGCCGACACGCCCACGTCCGAAAAGGCCGAGGCGCCGCACGCCGCCGGCCCCCGCGCCTTCGGGCTGAAGGTCTGCCGCGCCACCTTGGGCGGCGGACTTCCCGGACAAGCCGTGGTGATCGTCGATCCCGATCGCCTCCCTTCTTCCGGGAGTCTTGCGGCGCTACGCGAGGAGGCTGGCTGGCGGCTGCTCTCGGTCGGGTCGGATCGGGAGGGGCGCATGATCGGCTATAGCAGCAATCCCGAACTCGAAATCCCGCTCGACGATTGCGATCCGGTGCGCCTCGCCGCCCTGGTCAGCGCAATCTTCCCCTGAAGCCTGCGCCCCGCCCACCCAACGCCCTGAATAATCTCCTATAAAGCATGTTGGCAGTGTGCCGCAGGGAGTTGGGCAATGAAGGGCCGGCTGCGTCGGTTGTTCGTCAGCTATCGGGAATATCTGATCATCGTCGCCCCTGTGGCGGCGCTGCTGCTGCTCGGTACGCTGTTCGATCTGAGCGAGCGCTTTCATGCCTTCGCCTTGCGGCACGAGCGCTGGCAGCTCGACGAACTATTCCCCGCCTTCTGCGTCGCCGGCCTGTTGTACATGGTGCTGCTCGTCGGCCGGACCCGCGGACTGCGGCGCGAACTGCGCCGCCGTCGCCGCGCCGAAAACGAAGCCAACCAGCTCGCCCGGTATGATTCGCTTACCGGCCTCGTCAATCGCCGCGCCCTGGTTGCCCATATCGCCACGCGCAGCATCGCGATCAGGCTCGGGACCGAGATCAGCCTGTTCATGCTCGATCTCGATCGCTTCAAGCCGGTCAACGACACTTATGGGCATGAAGGCGGCGATGCGGTTCTGGTCACCATCGCCCGCCGGCTGGAGCAGCAGATTGGCGAGAGCGGATTGGTCGCGCGGCTCGGGGGAGACGAATTCGCCTGCGTGATCGAGCATTCGGCAGGCTCGCAGATCCCGGTCGAGACCGCCGAGGCGCTCCTCGCCCTCGTCGCGCGGCCGGTTCAGCTGCGCGGAGGGCTCGCCGAAGTCAGCGCTTCGATAGGATTGGTAACCTGTCCTCCCGGCGCATCCGACGCCGAAGAGATGCTGCGCGCTGCCGATTTCGCGATGTACCACGCCAAGAAATCGGGACGGTCGAGCTATTGCGTCTTCGCCGCCGAGATCGAGGCCGAGATGGGCGAACGCGCCCAGCTCGAGCTCGACATGCACGCCGGCATCCATCGCGGCGAGTTCGTCCCCTATTTCCAGCCGATCGTGGCGCTCGCTTCGGGCGAGATGATCGGCTTCGAAGCGCTCGCTCGCTGGAACCACCCGACCCGTGGCCTGATCGCCCCCGATCTGTTCATTCCGATCGCCGAGGACGCCGGGATGATCCAGGATCTCGGCTTCGCGGTGCTGCGCCGCGCCTGTGTCGAGGCGCGGCACTGGCCGCAGCACCTCACCTTGTCGGTCAACATCTCGCCGCTCCAGCTCAACGATCCGTGGCTGCCCCAGCGCATCCTTCAGGTGTTGTGCAGCACCGGCTTCGCCCCCGGCCGTCTGATCGTCGAGATCACCGAAACCCGCCTCGTGCAGGACATCGAGGCCGCACGCACCATTCTGGTCTCGCTTCGCAGCGCGGGCATCCAGATCGCGCTCGACGATTTCGGCACCGGCTATGCCAGCCTCAAGCATCTGCGCGAGCTGCAGTTCAACCGGATCAAGATCGATCGCGGCTTCGTCCAGAATATGTGCGACGATGAGAACGGCCAGATCGTCCGCGCGATCTTGAGCCTCAGCGAAGGCCTCGGACTCCCCGTCACCGCCGAAGGCATCGAAACCGGCGAGAATGCCGAACTGCTCGCTCGTCTCGGCTGCGAATACGGCCAGGGGTTTCTTTACAGCCGTGCGGTCGAGGCCGGCGAGGCGCTCGAAATGGCGCGCGCCGCGCATTATCTCGACCTCAACGCCGCGGACGCGCCCGGAGCCGCGCCGCACGAGATCCGTCGCGCCACGCCGTGACATCGCGCGCCGCCCTGCTAAGGCGGGGCGCATGCACAAAGCATCCTTCTACGCAGTCGAGGGAGTCGACGGATCCGGCAAGTCGGGCATGGTGGCCCATATCGTCGCGCATCTCGCCGGCAGCGGCGCGCCCGCGATCGCCACGCGCGAGCCCGGTGGCACTCCGCAGGGTGAACGGATCCGGTCGCTGCTGCTGTCAGGCACCGACGATGCGTGGGACCAGCAATCCGAATTGCTGATGATGACCGCGGCGCGTGTCGAGCATGTCCGTCGTGTCATCCTCCCGACGCTCGAGCGCGGCATCTCGGTGGTGTCGGATCGCTATGTCGGCTCCACCATCGCCTATCAGGGCGCCGGTCGCGGAATGTCCGAACGCTATATTCGCCACCTCCACGAGGAAGCGGTCGGCGATGTCTGGCCCGATCTGGTCGTGATCCTCGATCTCGATCCGGAAATCGGCCTCGCGCGAAGCCGGCAGCGGCTCAGCGCAGGCGCGATCGACGAGGGTCGCTTCGAGACGCTCGATATGGATTTCCACCGCCGCATCCGCCAGTCGTTTCTCCACCAGGCTGCGCAGGCCCCCGAGCGCCACATCGTCGTCGACGCGCTGGGCACGCAGGAAGCGGTGCGCGCCCGGACGATTGAGGCGATCGAGGCGTGGCGGGCCGGGCGCGACGGCCAGATATAACCGTGCGGGCGGCGCTGCCGCCATGTGCAGGAACGGCGGAAAACGGTGGTTAGCGGTCGTCAATGCTGCGCAGGAATGGTCTGCTGTTCGTCACACGCTTGCGCCTGAGCCACCATCCAGCGCCGATCAGGAGGGCCGCTGGCGGGATTACATTCCAGGCGCCGCTCACCCCACCAAATCCATGTAAAAGCCACGCTGCAGGCACACTTGCGAGAGCGAGCAGCGCTAGACCGAACAGGTATAGCTCCCATTCGCGCGACGGTATGAAACGGCCGAACCTATCTTTGAAAGCAACCATGAGGCAATTCTGCCACACGGCTCGCGCGTCCGCTACTGGGGCGCTGGCGGATCGCTCCCCGCCCCGGGGGAGCGCGATTCACTCGTCGTCAGCGCGCATGAAGCGCCAGGCAGCAAGCGCCAGATTGCGCTTCTCCCGCCGGGAGGAGCGCAACATGGACGCACGCGGCGCCGCGGACCTCACCCCGCCACGAACGTCGTCGTGGTAATCCGGTGCACCGCATCCACCGCGCCGCCGGGTAGCGTCGCCGCGCCGTCCTTCTGCGTCGCCGACAGCAGATAGCGCCCCTGCTCGCGCACCGGGATCTCGAGCGAACCGGCGGCATCGGCGACCATCGTCTTCGACCATTTGTCCGGCGTGATCACCACCACCTTGGCCCCAGCGACCGGCTTGCCGTCGCGCATCACCACGAAGCGGCTCGCCCCGGCAGCGGCAGGCACGATCTCGAACGGCAGCAGCGCGCGCGGATCGCTGCGCCCGGCGCGGGCATAATAGACCACGCCTTCCTTCTTCCCCTCGGAATCCCATGGCGCGAAGACATTGTCGTCCCACGCCCGCACGTCGCCCGCGGGGGCCGCGCCCTCGAGATAGCCGGCTTTGCGGACCAAAGCCGCGTCGGCGCCTGCCAGCAATTTGGGCGCCTTCAATTTGACGAATTCCGGGTCGCCGCCTTCGGGAAGCACGTCGCCGGGCTCGCCCAGATAGATGCGTACCGGCCCGTTGCCGTCGCGCTCGATCCACACTTCGTGCGCCTCGGCTGCGCCGCATGCGCCGAGCATCAGCGCCGCCAATATCAGTCGCTTCATTGCGTCCTCCCTGTCCAGGCTCGCGATGCGCGCCACCGGCACGCCAGTCGCATCGATTCGTCGGCGAGCAATAAAGCCGACAATCTTGCTAGTCACTATCAATAGCACATCCCGCAAAAAGCCTGCACCGGAGCACCGGATTCATATGATTTCTCTCCCTCTCGTGGTGCGCCCCGGCTTGACAGCGCTTTCAACCCAACCCAATGGTAGCGCTATCAAAAACAAAAGCGGCAAGGCGAGCGATCTTGGAAGCGTCTCTGGTTGAATTGCTGCCTGCCGATCATGCGCAGGCCACTCTGGTTGGACGCGTCCTGCTCGATGCGGGCCCTACCCCCGTTCTGCTCCGCAACGGGGAAGTCCTCGACGTCTCGGGCACGGCTCCCACGGTTGCCGATCTGCTCGAACGCGACGATCTCGCCAGCGTCACCGGCCCGCGGATTTGCGCCATCGAGGTGCTCGGCACTCCCGCCGCTCCCCGTTTGCTTGCCCCGGTCGATCTGCAGGTGATCAAGGCGTGCGGCGTCACCTTTGCGCTCTCGGCGATCGAGCGCGTGATCGAGGAGCGTGCGCGCGGCGACGCCGACAAGGCATCGGAGATTCGCGGCGATCTCGAAGCCAGGGTGGGTTCGGGCATCCGCGCCGTCGTCCCCGGCAGCGCCGAGGCGGCCAGCCTCAAGGCGGCGCTGATCGATGCCGGCATGTGGTCGCAATATCTCGAAGTCGCGATCGGTCCCGATGCCGAAGTGTTCACCAAGGCGCCTGTCCTCTCGGCGGTCGGCTGGGGCGACGAAGTCGGCATTCGCTCGGATAGCGACTGGAACAATCCCGAGCCCGAGGTCGTGCTCGTCGTCGACCGCCACGGAACGCCGCGCGGCGCGACGCTCGGCAACGACGTCAATCTGCGCGATTTCGAGGGCCGCAGCGCGCTGCTGCTCGGCAAGGCCAAGGACAACAACGCCTCGACCGCGCTGGGCCCCTTCATCCGATTGTTCGACGCCGGCTTCACGATGGACGACGTCCGCTCGGCGGTGATCGACCTGCAGATCGACGGACCCGAGGGCTACACGCTCGTCGGCACAAACAAGATGAGCGAGATCAGCCGCGATCCGACCGACCTCGTCCGCCAGGCGCTTAGCGAGCACCAATATCCCGACGGCTTCGCCTTGTTCCTCGGCACTCTCTTCGCGCCGGTGCAGGATCGCGATCATCCGGGCCGCGGCTTCACCCACAAAGAGGGCGATGTCGTCCGCATCGCCACGCCGAAGCTCGGCGCATTGATCAACCGCGTCACCACTTCGAAGGCGGCCGCCCCGTGGGAGTTCGGCATCCGTGATCTGATGCGCAACCTTGCTGCGCGTGGCCTTCTCGGGTGAAAACTTCTTTCATTAGCGAATCGACTCCCTACTTTCATGGCAACCATGCTCACGCGCTCCGCGCGCTCTCAGGAACCCGCCCACTCCATGTCCGAAGCTGATCCCAAGCACTCGCCGCTCGCACGCGATCAGCGGGCCACCTATCCCAGCCTTCGCGGCAAGCGCGTGCTGGTCACCGGCGGCGGTTCGGGCATCGGCGCCGGCATGGTCGAGGGCTTTGTCCGCCAAGGTGCGCAAGTCACCTTCTTCGACATCGCCGAGGAAGATTCGACTGCCTTGGTCGAGAGCCTGGACGGCGCCGACATCGCCCCGGTCTTCCAGCGCCTCGATCTCACCGATGTCGCAGCGGTCCAGGCGGCGATCGCAGCGCTGATCGAAGAGCATGGCGCGTTCGACGTGCTGATCAACAACGCAGCCAATGACGATCGCCACACGATCGAGCAGGTCACTCCCGAATATTGGGACAACCGCATCGCAGTGAATCTGCGGCATTTGTTCTTCGCCGCACAGTCGGTGATCCCCGGCATGAAGGCGCAGGGCGGTGGGGTGATCGTCAATCTGGGCTCGATCTCGTGGCACCTCGCGCTCGAGGAACTCACGCTTTACCAGACCTGCAAGGCCGGCATCGAAGGCCTCACCCGCAGCTTCGCGCGTGAGCTCGGCCCGCACAACATCCGCTCGGTCTGCATCGTGCCCGGCAATGTCAAGACGCCGCGCCAGATGAAATGGTACACGCCAGAGGGCGAGGCCGAGATCGTCGCCGCGCAGTGCCTCAAGGGCCGCCTCGTCCCCGACGACATCGCCGCGATGGCATTGTTCCTTGCCTCGGACGACGCGCGGCTGGTAACGGGCCACGAATATTTCGTGGACGCAGGGTGGCGATAAGATGAGCAAGGTGGCGATTTCCGGGCCGGTCAGCATCTGGCAGCTCGGGGCGCCCCTCGGCGAAGGCCCGATCTGGGTCGAGCGCGATCAGGCGCTCTGGTTCGTCGACATCAAGAGCCACAAGATCCACCGTTACGATCCGGCGAACGGTGCGACGCGCAGCTGGGATGCCCCCGGCCAGATCGGCTTCATCCTGCCGATCGAGAGCGGCGGCTTCGTCGCCGGGCTCCAGACCGGTCTCAGCAAGTTCGACGAGCGCGACGGCGGCTTCACTCATCTCTGCGCCCCCGAGCCCGAAAAGCCCGGCAATCGCCTCAACGACGCCACCGTCGATCCGCAAGGCCGCCTATGGTTCGGCAGTATGGACGATAGCGAAGCGGACATCAGCGGAGCGATCTACCGCCTCGGCAGCGACGGCCATTGCGTCGCGGTCAGCCCGCTCGTCGCGATCACCAACGGTCCCGCGGTTTCGCCCGACGGCAAGATCCTCTACCATGTCGATACGCTCGGCGGCGTGATCTACGCCTGCGACATCGATGCGGCCGGCATGCTGGTCAATCGCCGCGAATTCGTCCGCATCCCTTATGGCGAAGGCTTCCCCGATGGCCCGACGGTCGACAGCGAGGGCTGTGTCTGGGTCGGCCTCTATACCGGCTGGGGCGTGCGTCGCTATTCGCCCGCCGGCGAGCTGCTCGAGGAAGTTCGTTTCCCGGTCAGCGCGATCACCAAGATCGCGTTCGGCGGCCCCGATCTCAAGACGGTTTTCGCCACCACCGCCAACAAGCACATCGCCCCCGAGGATCTCGGCAAGGAGCCGCACGCCGGTGACCTGTTCCGCTTCGAGGTCAGCGTTCCCGGCCAAAGCGGCATGCTGATCCGCGAAGGCGTCTAGCGCCAGCTTCGGACCATCGTCACCCCGGCCTTGTGCCGGGGTCCACGGTGCAGCAATCGATCACCGTCGAACCTCTCGCTACTCTCTTCGCGGCTCGGTGACCGCGGCACAAGGCCGGGGTGACGAT
>Ga0247823_10000641_pt1 | contig 29500 bp, 22 predicted proteins | sample 13C_PalmiticAcid_2_FD_192426 | JGI IMG/M metagenome (GOLD analysis project Ga0247823, IMG submission 192426) | Soil microbial communities from agricultural site in Penn Yan, New York, United States - 13C_PalmiticAcid_Day30 | ecosystem: Environmental > Terrestrial > Soil > Agricultural land...
CTTTAGAATCCCTCTCCGAACCCGCCAGTCCCCTGCCGCCTAAGGCGAGTGACTTTTTTGCTGGCGACGATTTGGCCGAGATCATGGCCATGGCCAAACCCGCTGCGGCCGTAGAAGCTCCCGTCGCAGAAGCGAACCCGGCTCCCGCAGCCGCCGCAGCACCTGCCCCCGCCGCCCCCAAAGCGGAAGCCAAAGCCGAGCCCGCCAAAGCGGCAGCTCCCACTGGCGAAAAAGAAGACGAAATCGTGCGCGTCAGTCTCTCGCGCATCGACAACCTCAACGACTATGTGGGCGAGTTGATCGTCACGCAGTCGGTGATCCAGCAGCAGGCCCACGGTGGCAACACCGCAAAGCTCCTCTCGGCAATTCAACAAATGGTGAAGATCGCCAAGGACATCCAGAACATCTCGATGAGCCTGCGCATGCTGCCCGTGAAGCCTCTCATCCAAAAACTTCAACGTGTGGTGCGCGACACCGCCAAGTCCCTTAATAAAGACGTGCAGCTGAACCTCAGCGGCGACGGCATCGACGTGGACAAGTCGGTGCTCGACCGCCTGGGCGATCCGCTGATTCACATCCTGCGCAATGCCGTGGACCACGGCCTTGAAACCACCGAAGAACGCATCGCCGCTGGCAAATCGCCCGTGGGCAAGGTCACGCTTTCGTTTGAGAACGAGGGCAACCATTTAGTGATCCAAATCAAAGACGACGGCAAGGGCATCAATCCCGAAGTGCTGCGCAAAAAGGCCATCGAAAAAGGCATCATCAAAGAGGGTCAAACCCTCAGCGAAAAACAGCTGATCCACCTCATTTTCCACCCGGGGTTTTCTACCAAAGCCGTCACCAGCGAAATCAGCGGTCGCGGCGTTGGCATGGACGTGGTCAAGACCAACATCGACAAGATTGGCGGCCACGTAGAGGTACAAACCGCGGTCGGCAGCGGATCCACCTTCCGCATCCAGATCCCGCTTTCGCTCGCGGTGATCGAAGGGCTCATCGTGATGAACGGCGACAACCGCTACGTCGTGCCGCTGAGTCAGGTGCAAGAGACGCTCAACATTCATACGCTCAAGGTGCATGAGAGCAAGCTAGGCATCGGAAGCTGTTTCGAACTGCGCGGTTCCATCGTGCCACTCATTTCTCTAGAGACGTTGCTTGGCGCCAAACCGCACGACAAAGAGTCTTCAACGGCTCTCGTCTTTAACGTTGAAGACCAACTGATCGCCGTTCGCGTCAGCGAAGTCGTCAAGTCGCAACAGATTGTCATCAAACCACTCGGCAACGGTATCAAGCCCCAAAAGGGTTGGATCGGTAGCTGCGTGCTGGGCGATGGACTACCCACTCTGATCCTCAGTCCCATGGACTTGCTCAAAGGGCAAGTTTCATCCGTATTTAAGACCGACGAAGTCGGTCAAGGTCAAAGGAGAGCCGCATGAGTCACACATCACAGTTAGATAACCGTTATATGGAGTTCTTACTCGGGGAACAGCTTTTTGCTTTACCCCTGATGAGCGTCAAGGAGGTTATCCAGCGCCCCGACGTCACGCCGGTTCCCAACATGCCGACTCACTTTGAAGGCATGATGAACCTGCGCGGCCAAATTTTGGGTGTCTTTAACGTGCGCAAACGCCTCGCGGCCAAAGAGCGTAAGAACAAAGATTCGGCACATGAAGTTGTGGTCGTGATCGAACATCACGGCGTAAGCGTCGGCATGCTCGTCGACGAAGTGACTAAAGTGCTACACCCGGCGGCCGACATGCTCAAACCCGCCCCCATCAAACACGACGACGCGGCCTCGAAGTTCATTCGCTCGGTGATTCAAACCGGCAGCGAAATGGTGCTCACAATTGATGTCGCAGAACTCTTAGAAATCGAAAAATACCGCCAGCAGATGGCCGGATAATTAGGTCCCCACAAAAAGGAATACATATGAACTTTAGCAACTGGAGCCTTAAAAAGAAACTCATCACCCTCTTCCTCGTCGTAGGTATGACGCCCTTTGCAGTGTCTACCGTCGTCTCTTATTGGAAATCCTCAGAGGTGACCAAAGGACTAAGCAACGAAATCGCAAAACTCATTGGCGAAGGCAAAGCCGATGAAGTGCTTGCCTACCTCGATGACAAAGTGGGAGCTCTGCTCGACATTTCCGACCTCCCCGTTGTGGAGCAATCGATCGTAGAAATGAGCAAGGCAATGAAAAGCTACCCCACCAAAGGCGCTGCTGAAGAGCGCGTTCGCCTCAAGGCTTTTTACAAACGCAGCGTGGAACCAGCTTATGCCAAGGAGAACCCTGGTAAGAGCTTTCCTACGGATGTCTACATCGATAACCTCAGCGATACGACCGTGGCCATGCAATACGACTTCGTGGTGATGAACGACAATCCCACCGAAAAGAACTCAATGGAACTCGCGGCTCGTCCCTCGGCGTACAACGAACTCCACAAAGATTTTCAGCGCAAACTGAACCGCTTTGCGCAAAACCGTCACCTCTACGACCTTATGCTCGTAGACACCGAAGGCAATATCGTACTTAGCGTCGCCAAGGACGTCGATTTTGGCGCGAACCTCACGCGCGGTCCCCTTGCCGACTCCAACACAGGTCGCCTCTTCAACGCCGCCCGCAAGCTTAAAGAAGGCAGCGTGTATTTTGAAGACTACGGCAATTACCTCGCCTCCAACGACATGCCCATGCTCTTCGTCGGCATCCCCGTCTACGCCCGCAAGGAATTTGTGGGTGTGTTGATCGCTCAGATCCCCACCACAAACATTTCCGAAATCGTTAGCGAACGCGACGGCCTCGAAGAAAAAGGCCAAACCCTCGTGGTTGGTAAAGATGGTTCGCTGCGCGTGAACGCCTTTCGTGATCCCGAGCACTACTCTGTAAACAATAGCTTCAAGGGTGAGAAACTCGTCAAACTCAGCACTCCCGCCGTGCTCGCCGCTCAAAAAGGTGAAACCGGCATCATGGAGCAGGACTCGTACGACGGTCTCAAGACCGTGACCTACTTCCAGCCCATCAAATTCCACAACCTCGAGTGGTACCTGACTACCGAACTTAGCTATGAAGAAACCTTCGCCGAACTCGCCGAAATCCAGATGATCATGGGCCTTATCCTCATCTTGTCGATCCTCGGTATCAGCTTCGTCGCTTGGACCGTAGGAACGGGCATCGCCAAGAGCCTGCAACTCGTGATCGATCGCCTCAGCGTCTCGAACAAACAAGTTTCGGACGCTTCGGTAGAAAGCGCCGCTTCGGCCACCGAACTCTCCGAAGCCGCGACCGAACAGGCCGCGAGTCTGCAGGAGACCATGGCTTCGATCGAAGAGATCTCCGCAATGGTCAACCAGAACGCCGAATCGGCCAACAAGGCCAAGAGCACTGTAGATCTCAACGCGAAATCCTCGGAAGAAGGCAAGCAGAACGTTCAGCGCATGATTCAAGCGATCAACGAGATCAAAGGAACGAACGACGAAATCTTGCAGCAAATGGAATCAAGCAACCGCGAGTTCGCCGCCATCGTGAAGATCATCTCCGACATCGGTGAAAAAACGAAGGTCATCAACGACATCGTATTCCAAACCAAGCTCCTCTCCTTTAACGCTTCGGTCGAAGCCGCCCGCGCCGGTGAACACGGCAAAGGTTTTGCCGTCGTGGCCGAAGAAGTTGGCAACCTTGCGCAGATGAGCGGTAACGCCGCCCGCGAGATCACCGACATGCTCTCCGGTTCGATCAAAAAAGTGAACGACATCGTTCAGGAGACCACTGCCAAAGTGGATCAACTCGTGGAAGTCGGCAAAGACAAGATCTCCATGGGTCAATCGACCGCGGACAAGTGCCGCGAAGCGCTCGACACCATCACCGACGGCGCCGTCACGGTGAGCTCGATGGTAGCCGAAATCGCCAACGCCTCCAAAGAACAGGCTCAGGGCGTGCAAGAGATCAACAAGGCGATCTCGCAGCTCGACCAAGTCACCCAGCAGAACTCGGCAGTTGCTCAGCAGAGCTCGGCCCAAGCCGAAAACCTCAGCGCCGAAGCTCAGTCGCTCTCCGACGCTGTAGTAAGCCTGGTGGGATTCGTACAGGGCTCGGACAGCAACCTCGTGGGTGGCGGCGCTCCCGCCCGTGCGAAAGCCGCGAAGTCCGAAACCAAGAAACCTTCGACCACCGCGAAGTCGTCGCTCGCCGGCGATAAAGTCGTCTCGATGCACGAGCACAAGAGCAAGGTCGAAAAGAAAAAGGCAATCTCCGAGCAAGAGCGCTCACTGCGCGCCAAGGTCACCAAGAAAGCTGCCGGTTCGGATTCCGTTCCGAGCAACAACGACCCCGGTTTTGAGGAGTTCTAGTTAAATGAGTATTGGTATTCTCGATGCCGCGGATCTCGAGCGGCTCGTAAAAATTGTTCAGGAACTTACGGGTAACCAAGTTCAAGAGAAAAATTACTCGATGCTCGAGTCGCGCTTGCGCTCGCGTCTCATCAAGCTTGGACTGTCGACGACCCGTGAGTACTGGGCCCATTACGAAGCCCACGAACACGCTGAACGTCAGGTGCTGCAAGGTCTTATGACCACGCACTACACGTTCTTCTTTCGGGAATACGCTCATTTTGAAACTCTAGAGCAGTGGATCGAAAGCGAAGCGCCGCGCCTCAAGGCACGCTTCGCCAAAGATGGCACTCCTTTTCGCCTCTGGTCCGCGGCCTGTAGCCGTGGCCAGGAGGCCTATTCGCTCGCGATGTTCCTCGATGTAGGACTCACTCAGCGCCATGGCGTTCCCTATGAAATCGTCGGCACCGACATCGACGGCGAATCGGTGGAATACGCCCGCAATGGCGTCTACCCCATCAAAGAGGTCAACACGATCCCGCACCACTTTTTGACCTATTGGAAAAAAGGCTCCGGCGCGATCAAAGACTTCGCCGCCGTACACACAAAACTTCGCGAGCGTTCGAAATTTGAACGCTTGAACTTGCTGGAGCTGCAGACCTTTCCGCAGAGCCAAAAATTCGATGTGATTTTCGCTCGCAACGTGTTCATTTATTTTTCCGAAGAAAACGTTCAAAAGATCGCCCTCGACCTCGAGTCTCATCTCAACGAGCGCGGACTTTTTGTGAGCGGCATCTCCGAGCCGCTACGATTTGAACGCTGGAAACTCCCTTCGGTCGGTGCCTCTTGCTACCAAAAGCTCGCCACCGGCGATGCTGCCGCCAAGCCCGCAGTCTCGGCTCCTGCCGCCGCGCACGTGCCCGCCCCGTCTGCCGTGAGCGCTCCAGTCGCCCCTCCCGCCCTAGCTCCAATGCCGGCCGCCGCCAAGTACCATGTGCTTTGCGTCGACGACTCGCCAACGATTCAGACCCTCATCAAAAAGATCTTCTCTGAAGATCCCAATTGCGAGAAGGTCAGCGTGGCGAACAACGGTAAGGAAGCCCGCGAGAAACTCGACTCGGGCAAATACGACCTCATCACGCTCGACATCCACATGCCCATCATGGGCGGTGTGGAGTTCCTCGAAACTCAGTATCGCCGAAAGATCGACCCCCCGGTTCTGATGGTTTCGTCTGTAAACCGAACGGACGTGGATCTTGCCACCAAATCGCTCAGTTTGGGCGCTTTCGACTATGTCGAAAAGCCCGCGATGAACAACCTCAAAAAGAGTGTCGACGAGATCCTCACCAAAGCCAAAATGGCGATGCGTTCGCGCCAACATGCAACCACCGAGAACGCCGCTGAGCGAGAGGCTTTTGACCAGAGCATCAGCCAAAAGATCGTGGTACCCGACGCCTCGGTATGCCTGCGCTGGGTTCGCGGTAGCACGGAACACCTGCACCTTATCGAAGCCGTGGTACGCGGCCAGAACCACGAATACCGCTCGCCGGCCCTGGTGGTCTGCGTGAGCGACGCACAAGTCAATGGCCTCGAATCGCTAGCTCTAAAGTGGACCGAACGCACGGTCACGCGCCTGCACGAAGGAAACCACTTTCTGCGTCCGAACCAGATTTACCTCTGTGCCGAGACTCACGAAGCCGCCATTGTCGAAGAGCTCAAGGTGAACAACCTTTCGCTACAGATCCTCGCCGAACCGAAAACGGAACTCCGTCATTTCGCACGATTTCACGACACCCAAGTGCTGGTCGATGAATCCGTAGCTCCCCACGCACAGTCGTTAGTGACGCGCTCGGGCCTCGCGGTGAGCGACATCACTCCGGCCACAAGCTTTGCTTCGCTTTCGCTTGAGTACTTCGCCAAGCTCCGAAAGGCCAAAGCGGCATGAAGCTCGACCGCAGCCTGCTCTTGAAGTGGATCGACCCGGCTAAGGCGCCTACCCTCGCGCTCCAGGCCCAGGTCATCAACCACTGCGTGGTTGCTGCCCAAATCGGCAACACGATCACAGGTTTCACGGTGCTCGAACCACGCGCGCTGGACGAAGCCTTTGCCCAGCGTTTGTTTCTGCGCCACCAGAATTCGGCAAGCCCGGAGACGTTGTACACACTCCACGCTCCAGAGTACTTGCGGCATCGCTGCGAAAAGCTCTTCCTTGATTCCAAATTTGGATTTTTGAAAGTCAACCACACGCCCTTCGTGAGCATCAAAGTCGACAACGGCACGTCCGTGCTGCGCACCCGCATCCGCGTGGTGAACGTGGACGACTCCCCTGTGCTACTGAAGTTTTTGCGCCATACGCTCACCGAGCACCCCTTTATTGACATTGTGGCCCAGATCTCCAAATCCACCGATGCGGTGGATGCGATCCGCCGCGCACGCCCGGATTTCATCACGCTCGACATTCAGATGCCCGATAAAAACGGCGTCGAAGTGCTTCAGGGTGTTCTTGAAAACGAATACGTGCCTGCCATCATGATCTCTAGCCTCAACCTCGAAGACGGCTCGCTGGTTTTTGATGCGCTCAACGCCGGCGCCTTTGACTATATCCAAAAGCCAAAAGTCGAAGAACGCGAGGCTTTCAAGGTGGAACTCACCGAGAAGATGCTCCTCGCCCTCGAGGGCCGCTCGGCGCACTCGAGCCTAAAGGCCTACAAAGCTAAAAAACTAAAAACCACCCACGCCCCCATCTCGGGCGCGAAACTCCCCTCAAACCTCATTTGGTGCATCGGCTCGTCGACGGGCGGCACGCAAGCTCTTACGCACGTGTTCACCAGCATGCCCAACGAAATCCCGCCCACGCTTATCGTGCAGCATATCCCGCCCGTATTTTCGACCTCCTTTGCCAAATCGCTGAACGACCTCTGCCCCTTTGAAGTGAAAGAGGCTCAGGACGGCGACGTGCTCAAACCCAATCACGTATACATCGCTCCGGGCGGCCTGCAGATGGCTCTAGAAAAGCGCGGCACGCAGTATGTGATCAGCATCCGCGACGACGCCCCGGTAAACCGCTTCAAACCCAGTGTGGATTATATGTTCCGCACGGTGGCCAAGGTGGAAGGTCTGCAATTTGTAGCGGGCATCCTGACCGGCATGGGCCGCGATGGCGCCGACGGTCTCCTCGAACTTAAAAAAGTCGGCGCACGCACCTTCGCGCAAGACGAAGCTTCATCTACTGTTTACGGCATGCCACGCGCAGCCTTTGAAAACGGTGCTGCCGAAGAGGTTTGCAGCATCGACCAGGTGGCAACCACCATGCTGAACCTCAGTCACGGCGTTCACAGAAAATCCGCATAAAAAAAGCAAAAGCCCCGCCCACCGCATTCGGTGAGCAGGGCTTTTTATTTGGTTTTTCTGATACTAGAGACTTAGTCCCACGAAAGGGCGCCGCCCGATTGATACTCGATCACGCGCGTTTCGAAGAAGTTCTTCTCTTTGCGCAGGTCGAGGATCTCGCTCATCCAGGGGAAAGGGTTTTCCTTGCCGTAGAGCTTGGGCAGACCGATCTTCTCGAGACGACGGTCGGCGATGAACATCACGTAGTCTTCGAACATCTGCGCGTTCATGCCGAGAATGCCATTCGGGAGGCAATCACGGGCGTAGAGGCACTCGAGGTGCACGGCTTCTTGGATCTTCTGGATCGTCTTCTCTTGGAATTCGGTGGTCCAGATTTCGGGGTTCTCGATCTTGATCTGGTTAATCAAGTCGATACCGAAGTTCATGTGCTTGGTTTCGTCGCGCAGGATGTATTGGTACTGCTCGCCGATGCCCACCATCAGGTTACGACGCGTGAACGAGAGGATCATCGCGAAACCGCTGTAGAAGAAAATGCCTTCCATGATGATGTAAAAACCGATGAGGTTGTCGAGGAACATTTGCTTGCCCTCGAAGGTCTCCGTGGTGAAGTTCGGATCCATGATGTTCTTCGTCAGCTCGAGCTCGAAGGCATCTTTGTTGTGGATCGTCACGACTTCGTTGTACATGTTGAAAACTTCACCCTCGTCGAGGTTCAGCGACTCCACCACGTATTGGAACGTGTGGGTATGTATCGCCTCTTCGAAAGCTTGGCGCAGCAGGTACTGACGGCACTCAGGATTCTGCACGTGGTTGTAGATCGCGAGCACGAGGTTGTTCGCCACGAGCGACTCGGCGGTCGAGAAGAAACCGAGGTTCGTCTTGATGATACGACGCTCGTCGTCGGTGAGCTTGTCGGAGCGCCACACTTCGATGTCGCGCGACATGGGAACTTCGGTCGGCATCCAGTGGTTGGCGCACGACTCGATGTAGTTCTGCCATGCCCACTTGTACTTGATGGGCACGAGTTGGTTCACGTCAGCGCGGCAGTTGAGAATGCGCTTCTCGTCGACCTGCACGCGTTTTTTAACCGCGGTCTTTTCGAAGAACATCTCTTGGGCGGCGCCCTTGTTTGCAGATTCAGCCATTTTCTATCTCTCTTTCTTCTCTTGTGGCTCGCCCTTTACTGGCAAGCTTCGCATTCGGGGTTGTCGATCGAGCACAGTTGCGGCTCGCGCTTTTCCATCGGAGGCGTGAACTCTTCACGAGCTTTCGCTTCAGCGGCGGGCACGATCGGTGCGACGTTGTTGTATTCACGAGTGGTGATGGTCGATTTTTCCACCCCGGTTGCCCCCATGGAACGGAGGTAATAGGTGGTTTTGAGACCGGTCTTCCAAGCGTATTTATACATCGCATCCAGCTTTTTGCCATTAGGGGCGGCGATATAAAGGTTCAGAGACTGACCCATATCGATCCACTTTTGACGGCGTGCGGCAGCGCGGATGAGCCACTCGGGAGCCACGTCAAAGGCGGTCTTGTAGAGCGCTTTGAGGTCTTCGGGGATCGCCGTGATCATGTCCAGGTTGCCATCGTACTTTTTGAGCTCGGTGATTGTGTCCATATTCCACATGTTGCGCTTTTTGAGGTCCTCAACAAGGAAAGGGTTGATCACGGTGAACTCACCCGACAGGTTGCTCTTGACGTAGAGGTTCTTGTAAGTGGGCTCGATCGATTGGCACACGTTCGAAATGTTGGAGATCGTCGCAGTGGGCGCGATCGCCATGGTGTTCGAGTTGCGCATGCCGTGGGCTTTGATCGCCTCACGCACGGGCGTCCAGTCAAGACGGCTCGAGCGGTCCACGTCGACGGTCTCACCGCGCGATTCGTCGATTAGCTTGATCGAGTCGATCGGGAGAATGCCTTGGTCCCAGAGCGAACCTTTGAAGCTCTCGTAGGCGCCGCGCTCGGCGGCGAGTTCGGTGCTCGCAAGGATCGCGTGGTAGGAGATGAACTCCATCGACTCGTCGGCAAATTCTACCGCGGCGTCGCTGTCGTAGGGCATGCGCATTTTGTAGAGCGCATCCTGGAAGCCCATAAGGCCCAGACCTACGGGGCGGTGCTTGAGGTTCGAGTTCTTCGCCTCGGGGATCGGGTAGAAGTTCTGATCGATCACGTTGTCGAGCATGCGCAGAGCGGTGCGCGTGGTCTTGGCGAGTTTCTCTTTGTCGAGACCCTTGCCCGCGATCGTGTGGTTCGCGAGGTTGATCGAACCCAGGTTACAAACGGCAACTTCGTTGTCGCTGGTATTGAGGAGGATCTCAGTGCAGAGGTTCGACGAGTGCACCACCCCGGCGTGTTGCTGGGGTGAGCGCAGATTCGACGGATCTTTGAACGTGATCCAGGGGTGGCCCGTTTCAAACACCATGGAGAGCATTTTTCTCCACAACTTGACGGCTTCGACCTTTTTGAAATTCTTGATCTCGCCGCGGGCCGCTTTGGCTTCGTAAGCTACGTACGCAGTTTCGAACGCCTTGCCGTAAAGATCGTGAAGATCAGGAACATCTTCGGGGGAGAAGAGAGTCCATTCAGCTTCTTTTTCTACGCGCTGCATGAACAGATCCGGAATCCAATTCGCGGTGTTCATGTCGTGCGTACGGCGGCGGTCGTCACCCGTATTTTTACGGAGCTCTAAGTATTCTTGAACGTCGATGTGCCAAGTTTCGAGGTAAGCACAGACGGCGCCTTTGCGCTTGCCGCCCTGGTTTACGGCGACGGCGGTGTCGTTGGCGACTTTAAGGAAAGGAACCACGCCCTGCGAGCGACCATTGGTGCCCGAGATGTAAGCGCCGAGACCGCGCACTTGCGTCCAGTCGTTGCCCAGACCACCCGAGAACTTGGAGAGCATCGCGTTGTCGCGGATACACTTATAGATCTCGCCCAGATCGTCGCCGATCGTGGTCAGGAAGCAGCTAGAGAGCTGCGAAAACGGTGTGCCGGCGTTGAAGAGGGTCGGCGTCGACGAGACGTAGTCGAAGTTCGAGAAGAGGTCGTAGAACTCGATCGCCTTGTCGGTGCGGGTGGCGGTGTCTTTTTCGACGAGCGCCAGGCCCATAGCGACGCGCATCCAGAAGATTTGCGGCATCTCGATGCGGCGGTCGTTGATGTGAATGAAGTAGCGATCGTAAAGGGTCTGCAGGCCGAGGAACGAGAACTTCTCGTCGCGCTCGGGCTTCAGGGCCGCAGCGATGCGGACGAGGTCGAAATCGGTCTTCAGCTTGGGATTCAAGCGGCCGGCTTCGGCACCTTTGTTGAGGTACTCGGTGAGGTACTGGCGGTAAGCGCCTTCGCGCGCCGCGCGCTCAACGGTGTGACCGATCACTTCTTCGTAGAGCACCTGGCAGAGCAGGCGAGCGGTGACGTAGGAGTACGCAGGGTCGCGCTCGATGTAGGGGCGAGTCGCCATGATGGCGGCTTGCATGACTTCCTTGGCGGGGATGCCTTCGTAAAGGTTCTTGAAGGTCTCGGAGAGGATCATGTCGTAATCAACTTCGTCCGAGAAACCGATCGTCGCTTCGAGCAAGAGCTGGCGCACGCGCGCTTCGTCGAATGCCGCCTTCGACCCGTCTTTGCGCGTGACCGTAGTGATCACCGAACGGGGGGGGGTGAAGGATTCTTCGTTTCTGAGATTAAAGTCTGTGTTTTCCATTTTCTTCCTCTGTTGTGTTCTTACACTGTTTGGTTCAAACCGTGCATTTAGCCAAATTTAGGGGGCACAAAGCCCTTGCCTACCCCGCAGCTCCCTTTCCGGGCGCGCCGCGACAGACACGAGCTTTTTTTCAAATTTCCTCTTGTTGGACGACGGGACCTATACCAAAAAGATTCCTATCCCTTTTTGGCGCGGTTCCGTGCCTATTGCCCTCTACAAATACAGAGTCTCACAAGATATAGATGAGTTCAATGCCATATATCGCTATATATGGTAAGTTTTAAAAATATTTGCCGCTCTGTGAGAAAATCAAAAGATTTCAAGGGCCTGGATTTGGGTGCACCGAATTAACTAACCAACTCGCCAAATTTACGCACAACTTATCCACCTCCGGGCACAGGGATCCCTGTAAAGCCCTGAGGATAAGTGCCTGTATTTTGTGGATTTTTTAGCGGGGCCGCGTTAATCCAAATGGCACGGACACACTTTTGAGACCCCCCGCATCACTAAAGGCGCCCCACGGGCCTATACACGGTCTTCCGCAGGCCCCTTTGAATGCTCTGCCTTTCATTTCCAGACGCCTCATTAAGCCACGGAAGCAGCAAATCCCCAGTCGGAACGCGCAGTGCGATTCCACTAAGCGGAGAGCACACGCTTACCTGATCATTCACTAGCGTCGAGTAGCGGTAATCATGACAGCTGACACAGAGACCAGCCTCGATCGGATTTCGGTAAATGTATTTGAGCACCTGCGCATAGTGAAAATCAGTTGTCACGAGCGAAGCTCTATATGGCCCACCAAAGACATGATTTTGCCGCCTGGCGATTTGGTTGATGTGGTGACTCACCGACTTTTGAAAATCTTGCATCACCACACCTAAGGAGAAATTCTCCTGTGTGCTGACGAGCAGGTGATAGTGATTGTCCATCAACACAAAGGCGTGGACGCACGTGCCAAACTTGGCAAAAACACGCGCAGCGTGCAGACAAAAAATTTTCCACACATGAGGCTTAGGGAGATAGAACCATTCCTTGTTATTGGCACGGGCGCAAACGTGATAGGGGAAATCGGGGGTGTAGATGAGTTTTTTTCTGGGCATGGCTTAGCCCATACCAAAACCATGCCGTCGATTGACGCACTCGGCCTCAAAGGTGTGTCCGTGCCATTGAACCCAGGCCCTTGAGATAGTGCCCGTCCCAGTAGTCGGGAGCGGTGGCTTCCAAAGAGAGCTCCTGGCCCGTTTTAGGGTGTTTAAAGACCAACCTACGGGCGTGCAGGGCCATGGGGTACTTCCAGCCCCCCTTTTGACCGTGGTAGAGCACGTCGCCCAGGATGGGGTGGTTTTTAAAGAGGCAGTGGAGGCGGATCTGGTGGGTGCGGCCCGTCAGGGGGCTCGCTTCAATCCAGGTCTTGTCGGCGTTAGAGCCGAGCACCCGGAACTCCGTATGAGCCGGCTTGGCGTTCTTGCCGGCGTGGCCGCGCACGTTGACCCAGCGGCCGCCCGCGATCTTATCGATGTAGGTGTCGACCCGTTTCCACTCGTCGAGCCAGAGCCCATCCACCACCGCCCAGTAGTGTTTTTTTACCGAACGATCGCGGAAGAGATCCGTCATGGCCTTGTTGTAGGTGGGATCGATACCGAAGATCACCAGGCCCGTGGTGTCGCGGTCGAGACGATGGTGCAGCACGAGCTTGGTGCCCAGCACCTTCTCCGCCACGCCCTGCAAATGCGGGCGCAGGGGATCATGAGTGGCATGAACAGGAATGCCTGCTGGTTTGTTCAAAACCAGCAGGCATTCGTCTTGGTATACGATATCTAGATTCATTACTCAGCGGCTGGAGCTTCAGCAGCTGGAGCAGCGGTCGCTGCGAAATCGCGTTTTGCGAACCCGCCTTTTACGCTAGCTTTGATGGTGACGTAGCCACCTTTGTGACCAGGAACCGAACCGCGTACGAGCACGATGTTTTTGTCGGCTTCGATAGCTTCGATGGTGAGGTTCTGAGTGGTGATCTTCTCAGCACCCATGTGGCCGGCCATGCGCTTGTTTTTGAAAACTTTACCGGGCTTCGAACGGTTACCGATCGAACCACCGTGACGGAAGAACTCGTGCGTACCGTGCGATGCAGGGAAACCGGCGAATCCGTGGCGCTTCATAACACCTTGGAAGCCTTTACCGATCGAGATGCCGCCAACGTCGACGCGATCGCCAACTTGGAAGTTCGCTGCGGTGAGCACTTGGCCCACTTCGTAGCTTTCGATTTCTTGAGCGGTCAAACGAACTTCGCGAACGAAACGCTTGGCTTCGGTTTTTGCCTTGGTGGCGTGACCAGCTTCGGGCTTCAAAACGCGTTGTTTTTTCTTGTCGTCAAAGCCGAGCTGAACGGCCGAGTAGCCGTCGGTAGCAAGGGTTTTCTTTTGGAGAACCACGTTCGGACCAACTTCAACAGCGGTCACAGGAACGATCGTGCCATCTTCTTTGAAGATTTGGGTCATTCCAATTTTTTTACCGAGCAACAAAAACGAATTAGATTTTTCAGACATGATTTTTTCCTTCTGCATCAGTGTGCAGTTTTAACTTGCATCCATCATCCCTGAACGAGGACCATCCTCGGGGACTGGCAATTGAGTGAAGAGGTTGATAGTCGGGATTCCTGAGTGGTGTCAAGGTTTTAGACAGGCCCGGGGCACATTGGGCAGCACGTGGTGAAAGACCCCTAAAACTGCGCCAAAAACGAGGCCTAAGCTGCTGATTTTAAATCAAGATCTCAGCTCCCCACCCTGGCACGCAAGTTGCCTACACTTAGGTAATGAACCGCAAGGCACGGCTATACCCTATTTGGCTGCTGACGGCACTCTTGGCCGCAGGCCCCGTGCTGGCCGCCGGCAAAGTCAAAAAGAAGAAGCTCGACGTACGCCTGCCGACCTCAATCACCAAGCGCCCCACTGGGGTGCTCTCCTACGCCAGCGATGTGTATTACGCCGAATCTACGGTCAACGTGCTTCAGGCCATGTACCTCGCCAAACCCACCGACGACTCCATCATCTGGGCCGAAGAAGTGGGCAGCTACGTGATGAGCGAAAAGGTGATCAACTTCATGGAAGAAAAATACACCGCCGCCGAGTCGCACGTGATCAACGGGCAGATTCGCAACTTCGTTTACCTCTACGGCTTCGACGCCACCAGCCAGGACCTTCGTGGCAGCGCGATGTACGGCATCGACCCGCGCCAAGAGTTGGAACTTCGCAAAAACATGACCTCGTCGTTCCGCGGCTACATGCTTGGCAAGGGCCTCATGGAATACGCCAAAACAACGCGCATCCTGCGCCCCTGGGCCGACACCGCCGAACACATCGAAAAGGCTTCGCAGCTAAACGTCGAGATCCAGGCCACCGAGTCCAAGACTCCCGGAGATCCCGTGAGTCCGCCCTGGAAAATCAAAACCGGTCCCGACCTTGGCTCGCGTACCCTCTTTGCCAAAGCTGAAAAAGGTCCGTGGAGTTTTGAGATTCGCGATAGCATCGGTTTTAGCGAACTCACCGCCACGGGCTCGCGCACCTATTACCGCAGCAAGTACTCCGTGAAGTACTTCAACGAGTCGGGCGTCGTCACGCCTAGCTACCAATACGAGATTGCCAAAATGTGGTGGGCCAAGTGGTCGGCCGACGTTCCGGTCACGGGCACCTCAAAGAGCGATCGCATGTTCCAAACGGTCGGTCTGCGCCACTTGTTCTAAAGGTGCCACCAACCTTTTGGTTGCGCGCGTGCGTTAAAAAAATGAGGTGCCAGGTATAGGTTCCAGGAACCTAGCGAATGCCTGCCGCAGAATCGCTCGTAGAGACGAGACGAATTTTCTTGCGCTGCGTGCGGCTCTTGTCGTGCTTGTGGTGGTACACCACCGAGAAATCATTGTAGCCCGTGCCGAGCTCTACGTAGGGCGTCGTGCGTTCGCCATCGACGTCGGTGACCTGGAGAGTTTCCACTTGGCCATTGAGCCCAAGACGTTTGACCGAATCCACAACCCACGCTTCCGCGTTTTCCGAAGCTGGTGCGCGATCTACAGCAGCGCCAAGCGTCTGCACGAACCGCACTTGCTTAGAGCGAAGTTTGAGCACGCGCAGTTCGGCAGAGCCGTCAACGGCGACGCCCGACCACGCTTCAGGCAACACAACTTTGTCAGAAGTCATGAGCAGCGAATTTGTTGAGATGAGATTCAAATACGAATCGCTCTCTGCTTGTCCGGAAGAAATTTTTTCGGTGGAGAAAAGACTTTGCTGTTTGGGAAGCCAGAGCGAAGCGGCAACGAGCAAAAGCAGCGCCACGATTTCCATGGTTGAGCCGGGCTTGATGCCTTTTGTTTGCACGATGTGTCCTCTGCTTCATCCGCGCCCACCTGGTGCTTCATTGAGTCATTCGTGACTCACTTCATCATATCGTCTAAATACTCGTTATCATGAAGAATTTTTGATTAATCATTGGTTAAGAAGTGTTAAGACGAGAGCGTAAGTTGTTTTAAGTCTAAAGAATTTGGTGATTTACAGAATTACCGGGATACTCCCCCAATCGATCAGGGCGCGAGGGGCGCTCTTTTCGATATCCTTGGAGGAGGATTTTTGGGGATGAAAACATTGAGGGGACCAGTAGGGATAGTTGTGTCCGCGTGCCTAAGTGTAGGTGCGCTCGGACTAGTAACGGGCTGCGGAAATCAAAAAAGCGCCGCCGACGCAACGTCATCCAAAATCAATAACAAAAACATTGCAGCCGCTAACGACAAGGAAGTCGCCAAGTCGCTCAAAGCCATTCGAGAAAAGTTCGAAGGCAAGAGCCACCTTTTGGTACTCGAAAAAGAGTATTGGGTGAACAAGCGCATCTGGGTGACGATCGGCATCGAGCGCGCCTCGGTAACCGGCCTTGCTGGCTCGGTGATGGGCTATATCCCCACCTACCTGCGCAAGGTGAACCAGTTGCTCGTGCTCGAGCGTGACAACACCGGCCGCTTCGCAAGCTCGGCGCTCTCGCCCGACATTGCGCTCAACGCTTACCCCATCGTGGACGAAAACGAAGCCGCGATCGTGGTCGACGTTTCGAGCCCACGCTCGGAATACGGCCTTACAAACATGGGCTTCTACGCAGGCCCCACTGCCAACACCGAACTCAAGCCTCGTCTTGAATTCGTCAAAGACGTTTCGATCAGCGAAACGGGTGTGGCCTTCAAAAGCGTGATCAACGCCGTATCACCAGTGGCCTTTTACGAAAAAGGTTCGGGCTCTCCCGAAGAAGCCGCTGGCCTGGATCCCTTCTCGGTTTCGCTCACTGTGCGCACCGACTGGAGAATTCCCAACCCGACCGAAGGCTACGTGGCGCTCGACGCCGCCGCCCAACCCGCGGGATTCTTCTTGGGCGCTCCGCGCGTGACCAACGGTGGCCTTAGCGTCAAACGCTTCGTCAACCGTCTCTCGCTCGACCGCAAGCAAGTCTGGGAAATCAGCCCCAACACGCCGGCTCTCTACCAAGATGCCGTACGTGAAGGCGTGCTTGCCTGGAACGCGGCCCTCGGCAAAGACGTGCTCGAAGTGCGCGTGGGTACCGCCGGCAAAGACAACACCGACCCCACCACTTCGAACGTGGTTTGGGACGATAACAAAGCCGTAGGTTTTGCTTTCGCCAACTGGAGGGAAAACCCCGAGACCGGCGAGATCATGCAAGGCCAGGTGTACATGTCTGGTGACATGTGGGCCGAACAAGGTGGCCTCGTGTACGACCTGCGCAAGCTCGAGAAGCTGATGCGCGAGTCGATGAACGCCGCCCGCGAAGCCGAGCGCGCTCAGCAAAACGCACCAGTACTGGGCCCTAACCTGCCCGGCACGGAGAACCGCGAACTCGTAGAAAAAGTGCGCAAGCTGCAACGTGAGATCGCCACTTCGGTAGCCAAGATCAAACGCAACCTCAGCTCGCCATATATCGCGAAACGCGGATTCCTCTCGCTGAACGCTGCCCACACCGACGAAGTGTCGCACAAGGGTTTCTGCCAGCGCGAAGTCAACGTCGCTGAACTGCGCGACATCGTGTCGGCCGTGATCCTCACGAGCGAAGGCATGTCGGTTACCGATAAGCCCTTCATCGCGGCGCAAGCCACGCAGGAAGAGGCCGTCGACAAGATCGAACGCACTCTCGAACACATGCCCTACCCTGCCGACGGCATCACCCGCGCGCAGTTCCAGGCTTCGGTCGTACGCTCGGTCGTGATGCACGAAGTGGGTCACGCCATCGGTCTGCGCCACAACTTCATGGGCTCGCTCGAGACCTCGCAAGGTGGCAAAGTCGAATCGGCTAGCATCATGGACTACAACGATCTCGTCGTAGACGCTCAGTTCGTGGACGTCGGCGATTCGGACCGCGCCATGATCAACATGGGCTACCACCGTCAAGCTCCGGCAGCGCCGTTCAAGTTCTGCACGGACGAGAACGTCGAAGCGGGCACGCCTGGTTGCCACCGCCACGATTACTCCAAAGACCCCGTGGACTTCTTCGTCACCGCTCAGGAATCGAACCTCCTGATGGGTCTCTACTTCGCCCAACGCGGCGACATGACGAGATTCGTGCGCAACGTGAACAACTCGCTGCGCTGGGGTCTGGAACTCGTGGGTTACCTCAACGTGCCCACGATGGAAGGCATGCAAGTGAACCCTGCCTTCGCGGACCAGCAGAAACGTGCCCTCGCCGCACTCATCGAGAGCCGCAAGATGTACGACCTGCCCTTCCCCGAAGAGATCGCTGCGATCTACGGCAACCTCTCGCGCATGGTAACAGCAACGACGCTCAAAGGCGGCGCCGCCGAGACCATGATCAAGGATGACCTGATCAGCGACCTGCGCTCGAGCGTGCTCGATAGCGAAAGCCTGATGGACAAGGACACTCGCATCTCGGGCCTTGTGGGTCTGGTGAAACTGCAGGACGCCTCGGCTCGTCACTCGCTGAAGGGCCTCATCAGCGACCTCAAAACTCAGAGCACAAAACAAGATAGCGAACGCAATCTTGAGTCTCGCATGATGGATGAGTTCATCCAAAATGCCGCACAGCAAGCTCTAGACTCCTACTTTGCCGTAGGAGCCGAAGAGAACCAATAGGGAGGAGGGACCAGAGAAGCCAGACTCGGGCTTCTGGTCCTCGGTAGCCCGCAGGTCCCGCAAGGGGTCTGCGGGCTATTTTTTTTTGAGGAGTTGAACACTTGAATCCGCATGAGTTCATAGAATCGGTCGTCGATTGGGCAAAAGAAGTCAAAAGCATTTCTTCTGTCTTGTTGGTGGGCTCTTACGCCCGAGGAAACCCCAAACCAAATTCCGATATCGATCTTGTTATCCTTAGCGAAGGTAAGGATAACCTTGTTAGCAACCCGACTTGGGTAAAATTCTTTGGCCCCTGTGAAAAGATATCTACCGAAGATTGGGGCGCGCTCTCTTCCATTCGCGTTTTTTATAGCTCGGGGCTCGAAGTAGAATTTGGCATTTCGACGCCAGCTTGGGCTTCTGTAGCCCCCATGGATTCCGGAACCCTTGGTGTCGTTAGGGATGCCGCAAAAATTCTGTGGGATCCCCGTGGCGAGCTTGATCAGCTCTTAAAAATGATCCCCGAACCATAAACAGTGATGCAGCTGTACAACCCTAGGCCTGATGGCACCTTCTTTAACTGAGGTATAGAATGTTTCTATGCCAGTGATCCTACTTCTGCTCGCCCTGATCACCACCTCAACCTCATACGCGGCTCCCCACGACGACTCACCCCTTGCGGGCGAAGCTAAGGACGCCAGTCCCCCGACTTACGACATCACCGTACGCGCCGAGAGTGGCGACTATTTCGAAGGTCTCGGCAGGCCGGACTTTGCAAAAGAGCGGCCCTGGGCCGCCTTCAGGCCCGCGCCCTTTTACTACCGCAGCGATCGCGACGCGGCCGCCACAAGCAAGACCACGCCCTTCCTTGTGGGCGGCGTGAACTGTGACACCACCCTCGCCAAGATGCCTAGTCTTACCGGAGTGAGTCTCGAGAATTTGGCCATTCGCGCCCGCGGTCACGCAGAACATATGCAGTTTGGCCATTACGCCGATGAACCCGCTTGGCGCGGCGTCGGCAACGTCAACATGCGATCTTCAGGCGATGGATTCTTAGAGCGCAAACCCGAATACCTCTACCATAAGGGCGAGACGGCCGCGCACCGCGCCCAGGCTCACGGAGCCATGCGTGAGCTCCTGCGCAAAGACAATGCCGCGGTCAAGCAAATGGGACTCACCCACCAACTTATCGCCGCTCCCTTGCTCCAGGCCATCGAAACTCACCAGCGTGACGGCAGCACGATCGTCGACATCGGGGGCGAGCGCTTTAGCGTCAGTTCCGAGCAGATGGGCGGCGCCGTGGATCTCATTCGCTTGCGAGGAGCCTCGCCCGAGGAGCTGCGAGCTCGCCAAAGTGGCTGGACCGGCAAGGGTGTGCAGGGCTCTCTTTTCAACGATGAGATCTACAGCAATCGTCTCTTTACCTTTACTCGCGTGAATCCCAAACCCGGCCAAGAAGCCTCGTTCACCATCGACGGCGTGACTCCGCACCTCATTCACCGCTACGGCTTTTATCAAGGCGGTGAGTACAGAACGGCGCCGCAAAAGATCGCAAGCTTCTTTGGGCTCAAAGCCACGGACGAGAGCCGCGCGGCTTGGGTAGCTTGCGAATGATCTCAATGTCAAAAACTGAACCGTGGATTTTGATGGTTTCTGTGGGGATTGGCATTCTTCATTTTCTAAAGCAGCACCGCCAAGAGAAAGCCATGGAACGCCTCAATCTTGCGCGTTTTTCGGAGCCGGTGATTTTTGCTCGCGGCACTTGGTCCGTGCCCTCCGAACTCCGCGGACCTGGCCCCCGAAAAACGATCGTCCGTGAAGAGTCCCGAGAGGGCCTGGATCAGGTTCTTGCCGAGAAAGCCTCGTGGCGAGAGTCCCTTTTGCAGAACGGCATTGCGGTAGAAGCTCTCATCACCAAGGTCTACGCAACACGAAGTCATCGTTCACGTCGCACGTCACGCTACGAGGCGCTCGACATTGAGTACACGTACCAAGGTCAAAAACTGCGCAAGTCAGACGTATTGATTTCACGGGGACTCGCAGAAGCCGGAAAGTCGTTGACCATCTTGATCAGCCCCCAAGATCCCACCTCGGTCTGCGCGTACCCCGACGAACACTACCGAGTCATCATTTGATCCCTTGCCGCCTGCCCATAGGCAAACGCCTAAGAAAAGTATAGCCGCGCCCGGAATATCCAGAAGTTCCTCCACGACCTAGACCTGTGCGTAGGAGGAATCATGATCAAAAAAACTTTAGCCACCTTTAGCGTCTTCACTGCCGTCTCGGCCTTCGCCGGCCAGCAAATCCACGTCGACTTGGACGGTTTCTACCCGACCATCTCGATGACGATGCTCACCCAGAGCCTCGAAAACGAGATCGCCCAGGAGGCCATTCGGATCTGCGGATCGCTGGAAGCCGTGGACCATCTCGGCAGTCTGCGCATTGGTCCCGTTCAAGATGCGATTCGCGGCACGGACGTCGTCTCCGCGGAAGTTCATAAAGGCGCCAACGGCCATCCGCAAATCGCCTATATGAGTTACACCAAAACCGAAGCCACGGCGGAAGTCGTCTGCAAACCTTAGCTTCCTTATGATGTTGGTGGCACCGATCGGCGTCGGAACACCGTTCGCAAAAGATAGGCCACACCGATCACGCCGAGGAAAACCCACGGCAAATAGCTGAGCGCGCCGAGGAAGACCTCGTTCTCCGGCGCCGCGGCCCTCGCCTTGGCGATGGATTTCAGCACCGCCGCGAACATCACGCCGAGGGTGCCGTAAGCGAGGTTCGTCGAGAGCCCGCGAAAACTGAGGATGGTCGCGCGCTGCGCCGGTTCGGCGAGCTCGTTGAGGTAATAAGAAGCGAGAAACCCCACCACGCCCATACCCAGCGAAAGCCAAAACACGTAAACGAGCGACCACAAGGACGTGGCGAAAGGTAGAGCAAAGAGTCCGGCCACGGTGGCGACGGAGAGCACACCAAAAGCTGCTCGCGCCGAGCCCAGTTTGATCAATCGCCCGGCGATCCAGGGCGAAACAAAACCCAGTAGCGCGGTGGCGGATCCGAGCAGCCCGAACAGCGCCGCCGGTAAACCGAGCACGCGAAAGTACTGGCTGGTCATCGTCATGAAGAGACGAATGAAAGCGTCGTTACAGAGCGTGGCGAGAATCACAAAGAGCACTACGGGCGAAGCGGCGATCCACTTGGCGGCGCGTACGATATCGCGGGCGGCGGTAGCGAGTTTGACTCGCCGGTTGGGATCCATCGGGGCCTCGTACATCGTCAGGGCCGAAGCGCAGGCGACGAGCGACATGGCGAGAGTTAAGTAGAGCGGCATGCGCACGAGCTGCGGAGCGGTGAAGTCCCATCCGAAGCCGAACCACTGGCCCACGAGGTTCACCGTACGGGGATCGTACACGGCGGCGCCCACGATCATCGCCACAAAGAAGCTCACCGACTGCAGGCGCCCGAGGCGCGCGAGCACCCTTGGCCATTCGCCGGCCCGATCCGCTCGCTGGAGCGAATCGTAGACGAGCGCCTCGTCCGCGCCACTCGCGGCGGCTTCGGCCGCTCCGCTGAGCACTCGGTTGAGCAGAAAAAGGTAGAAAAGGAGCTGAACGTTATCGCTGGGAGTAAAGGCGAAAACGAGCATTTCGATCACCATCAAAAAGCCCGCGATGACCACGAGCTTTTTGCGTCCCCACATGTCGGCTAGTGCGCCCGAAGGAACCTCGAGTCCAAAGATCGACACGGCCCAAGCCACGTTGAGCAGGGAGTACTGCTCGAGGCTCAGCCCGAGATCTAGGAATAATACCGCAAGCACGGGATAGTAAAATCGCGTGTTGAAGAAAATCCTAAAGATCAAAAAGGCCCGGACGTTACGATCGGCCTGTTCTGACGCCTTCATGCCGGAGACTACTTATTGATGTAAGTGTACTTGTCGCCCTTGTAGTTGCGCAGGGTCCACTTCTCGCCATCTTTGGAGACGACGTACTCGGGCAAGATGGGAATCTTGCCGCCGCCGCCCGGAGCATCGATCACGTAGTGCGGCACCGCCATACCAGAGGTGTGGCCGCGCAGGTGTTCGATGATGTTGATGCCGGTTTCGATGGGAGTGCGGAAATGCGAAATTCCCTGGCTCATGTCGCACTGGAAAATGTAGTACGGGCGCACGCGCATCATCAGCAGCATATGGTTCAGGCGCTTCACGACCTGAGGGTCGTCGTTGATGCCCTTCATGAGCACCATCTGGTTGTTGATCGGCGTGCCGGTCTCGGCGATGCGCAGACAAGTATAGAACGCTTCCGAAGTGCACTCGCTCGGGTGGTTAAAGTGCGTGTGCACGTAGAGCGGCCCGTGCTTTTTGATGATCTTCAAAAAATCATCCGTCACGCGGTGCGGGAGCGTCACGAGGTTGCGCGTGCCCAGGCGAAAGACCTCGACATGCGGGATCTTGCGCAGCGAGCCCATAATGAAATCTAGGCGCTCGTCGGAGTTCGAGAGCGGATCCCCGCCCGAAATCACGACGTCGCGAATCGACGGGGTGCGTTTGATGTACTCAATGCCGTCTTCGAGCTGCTTCTTTTGCGCAGCAGAGCCGGGATCCGAGACCTTGCGTTTGCGTGTGCAGTGGCGGCAGAACACGGGGCAGTGGTGTGTGGTGTAAAAAAGCACGCGATCGGGATACCGGTGCGTGATGCCCGGCACGGGCATGTCGCGCTCTTCGGCCAGCGGGTCTTCCATCTCTTCGGGCTGCACGGTGAGCTCGCCCATCTTGGGCACGCTCTGCAGACGAATTGGGCAATCAGGATTTTTGGGATCCATGAGCGCCGCGTAATACGGCGTGATGGCCATGTTGAAAATCTCCGAAGACTTCTCAAAAGCCTCTTCTTCGTCCGGGGTGACGTCGATCACCTCTTTGAGCTTTTCCATCGTGCGCACGCGATTTTGCTGCTGCCAGATCCAGGAGTTCCACTGGGCGTCGGGCACGTCTTTCCAAACTCGGCCACGGATACCGCCCTTGAACTCGTTGTGTCCCACGGAATAGGACAATTCGGGATTAAATTGATTCTCAGACATTCCCCGCATTTTAGCCGATTTTCCTGGGAAGCGCATTTTCGCTGGGGGATTCTTTTGATAGAACCTCCCCCATGCCATCGTCCAAAATCCGCCCGTCATTCTGGGAGCACGATCACTGCCTCCCTTTTTCGATGGACCTAGCGCCCAGCTCCATTTTTGACAAAAACCGGGATTATTTGGTTTTTGACCTCGAAACCAAGGACCTCGTGCCTTCGGGCGCGACCTTCGACGATTTGGCTAAGCTCGGCGTGTCGGTGGGCTGCGCCTGGGATTCACGCAGTGGGCAAATGCTAACCTTCTTCGAAGACGAGCTGCACAAACTTGTGAAGCTCTGCTCCGAACGCCTCGTGGTGGGCTACAACATCCGCCGTTTCGACTTGCCGGTGCTCACAGGTTACGGACTCAAAATCGACGGCCTCGACGTTTTCGACATCATGGACGAAGTCGAGCGCGGCCTCGGTCGCCGCTACATCAAACTCGAATACGTGGCCCAGGGAACCCTGGGTACGGGCAAATCCGCCGACGGTAAGATCGCCGTTGAGTGGTACAAAGAAGGTCGCTTCAAAGAGCTCGCCGAGTACTGTGCACGCGACGTGGAAGTCACACATCAAGTCTTTCGCCATGGCGTAGAAAAGGGTCACCTGCTCGTGCAGTTCCCCGAACAAGAGCCTGTGAAGATCACCACCGAGTGGACTTAATTCTGCATTAGCTCACCTGCGTGGTTTGATTTTTCTGGTGCCTCTCACTATTGTGGAAGGGGACCTCGGTCGCACTTCAGGGAGAGCTAACAACATGATTAAACACCGCTTCGGCACCCTCACCGCCGCCTCACTCATCGCCCTCGCCGCTTTGGGCGCTTGTTCCAAATCCAAGAGCACGGGCCGCGTCGATGGCACCTTCAAGGCCAACCTCTTTGGTGAGCCGCCCAATCTGAATCCCTTTTCGTACACCGATCTCTATGCACAGAACGTTTTCAACTACGTTCTCGACCAGCTGATGGTCTACAACAGCGACACCTACGAGTGGCAACCCAACCTTGCCGAGCGCTTTGAAACGTCCAAAGACGGCAAGGTCTTTACCTTTTTCTTGCGCAAGAACGCCAAGTTCCACGACGGCGTTCCCGTCACGGCCGCCGACGTCAAATTCTCTTTCGACGCCATCTTCGACGACGCCTATGGCGCCGCCCGCCAGCGCACTTACTACACGGGCATCGCCAAAGTGGAAGTCGTCGACGATCACACTGTGAAGTTTTACACCAAGGACACTTATTTCGGGAACCTTCAGCAGGCCGCCCTGCTATGGATCGTGCCCAAGCACGTTTACGGCGATCCCACCAAGGGCCCTAAGATCACCAAGACCGTCGTTGGCTCAGGTCCCTACAGTCTCGAAAAGCTCGAGCAGGGCAAGCGTCTCATCGTCAAACGCAACGACGCTTGGCACGGTCGCAGCGTGGATGGGCTCAAAGAACAATTCCTCTTTGACCGCATCCAGTTCCGCTTTGTTTCCTCTCAAGATCTCGCCGTGCAAATGCTCGAAAAAGGCGATCTCGATTTCGACACCCTCTCGGGCGAATCCTATGTGGAACGCACTAAGGGTCCCGCATGGGGCAAAACCGTTGACAAGGTCAAAGTGCAAAACGATAGCCCCGCCGATGGTTACAGCTTTCTGGCGTGGAACCTCTTGCGCAAGCCTTTTGACAATCGCAACGTGCGCATCGCCCTGGCGCACCTCATGAACCGCGAACTCATCAACCAAAAATTCCGCTACGGCATGTCGGATCTTGCCACGGGCCCTTGGTACCGCCGCAGTCCCTACGCCGACCAGAGCGTGAAGCCCATCGAATTCAATCCGGCCAAAGCGCGAGAGCTCCTCACCAAAGAAGGCTGGATCGACTCCAACAAAGATGGCCTCCTCGATAAAGTGGTGGACGGCGTGCGCCGCGATTTCCGCTTTACGATGACGATCTCCGTCGGTTCCAAAGACGCGCTCAAATACTTCACACTTTACAAAGAAGATCTCAAAAAGCAGGGCATCGACATGGTGATCAACCAGGTGGAGTGGAACACTTTCGTCAAGCTCATCTCCGACGAGAAAAACTTCGACGCTGCCACCCTCGCATGGGGCGGCGGTGTGCTCGACACCGACCCCAAACAAATCTGGCACTCGGCAAACACCATGCCCGGCGGCTCGAACTTCATCAGCTACAAAAACCCCGTGGTGGACAAACTCATCGACAAGGCGATCATGATTCCCGAGCGTGAAAAGCGCATCCCGCTGATGCAGGAAATCTATCGCACCATCGCCGCCGATGCCCCGTACATCTTCCTCTTCAACACCCGCGACATCGCTTACGGCGTGAACAAAGACGTGATCCGCCCCAAGGATACACGCAAGTACAGCATTGGCGCCTCGTTCTGGTCGCTCAAAAAAGCTGCGGGCCACGAGCAGCTCACCGAAGTGAAGTAGGGTCTGCATCTTGGGCGCCTATCTCGTTCGCAGACTCTTGCTGCTGATCCCAACCTTGTTTGGGATCTCGCTCATCGTCTTTGTGATCATCAACCTCGCGCCGGGCTCGCCGGTGGAGCAAGCCCTGCAGAACATCCGCTTCGGCGGTGGAGGCGGCGGGTCCTCGGCCACGGGCTCTGCAGTGGCTGGCGACCAAGGCGTCTCGCAAGAAGTCGTCCAGGCCCTGAAGCGTCAATACGGCTTCGACAAGCCCCTGCACGAGCGCTACTTCATCTGGGTCAAAAACCTGGTGCGCTTTGATTTCGGCGAGTCCTTTACCTACCAAATGCCGGTCATCGACCTGGTCCTCTCCAAGTTTCCTGTCTCACTGCAGTTCGGCATCATCTCCTTCTTGCTCACTTACCTCGTGTGCATTCCTCTCGGGGTGATGTCGGCCTACAAAGAAGACCAAAGCTTCGACGTCATCACCAGCGTCACGCTCGTGGTGCTCTACGCGATTCCGCCTTTCATGTTGGGCATTCTTCTCATCACCTTTTTTTCGGGTGGCAGATTTTTCGACTGGTTCCCCATCGGCGGGCTCTACTCGGATTCCTACGATTATCTTTCCCTAGGCGAAAAGATCTGGGACCGCATCTACCACTTCATCTTGCCCCTGACCTGCTACATGATCGGGTCCTTCACTACGCTCACCCTGCTCACCCGCAACTCGGTGCTCGACGAAATCCGCAAGGACTATATTCGCACCGCGCGCGCCAAGGGCCTCAGCGAAAAGGCCGTGTATCTGCGCCACTGCCTGCGCAATGCGCTCATTCCCCTGGCCACCGGCATCGGCAGCTTTTTGGGAGTCTTCTTTGCCGGATCGCTTCTGATTGAGCGGATCTTTCAACTCGATGGCATTGGACTCTTGTCTTACAGCTCCGTGCTCTCGCGAGACTACAACGTGATCATGGGACTGACCTTCATTCAGTCTCTCGCTCTTGTGGTGGGCAAGATGATCAGCGACTTTGCCTACGTGCTGGTGGATCCGAGGATTGACTTCCAATGATCGAGCGTTATCTCAAAAACGAACTCTCGCGTCGCCGGTGGCGGGCTTTCAAGTCGCAGCGGCGCTCGGTCTTCGCGGCGGTGATCTTTGTTTTGGCTTTCGTGTTTTCGGCCACGGCCGAGATGTGGTCCAATTCCAAACCTCTGGTGCTGCACTACGCGGGGGAAACCTACTTTCCGGTATTCCAGCGCGTGCACCCTTCGGTCTTTCATCAAGACTCGGCGGCGATCACCGATTATCGCGCTCTCAGCCTGGGCGAGAGCGACTGGGATCTGTGGCCTCTCAACGAGTGGGACCCTTACGAAATCAACAACGCCCTGAGCTCCTACCCCGCACCCCCTAGCCTCAGCAATTGGCTCGGCACCGACAATCAGGGTCGCGACGTCTTTGCACGCATCCTCTATGGCATGCGCTACGGAGTGGCCTACGCCTTTGCCACTTGGGCGCTGACGTGTTTCATCGGCGTGGTGCTAGGCGGAGCCATGGGCTTTTTTGGCGGCGCGCTCGACCTCATCGGCCAGCGCGTGGAAGAGGTGATCTCTTCGGTGCCCACGCTTTTCATTCTCATCATCCTCGTGTCGATCTTCAAACCCTCGCTTTTGATGCTGGTGCTGATCTCAGCGCTCTTCGGCTGGATCGGCTTCTCGGTTTATGTGCGCGCGGAATTTTTAAAGAACCGCAAAAAAGACTTCGTCGAGGTGGCCAGGGCCATGGGCGCCTCCAACAAACGGCTCATCTTTAAACACATCCTGCCCAATTCGCTTGTGCCGCTGATCACGCTCTCGCCCTTTGTGATCGCCTCGTACATCACGGGCCTCGCCTCGCTCGATTACCTGGGCCTGGGCCTTCCCCCCCCCACCCCCAGCTGGGGTGAACTTCTGGATCAGGCACAGCAGTACGTCACCATCGCGTGGTGGCTCGCGGTGTACCCCGCATCGGCTCTCTTTGTGTCGTTGATATTGCTCTCGCTTGTGGGCGACGGCATGCGCGTCGCCTTTGATCCTAGACGCTCATAGGGGAATTGGCACTTCTACTGGAGCAAGGGGTCGGCGCGCAGGGCCTGGCACTCTTTGCCTTTCCAATTGCGCTCGGCGCAGGATTTGGGATCCGCGTGAAAACCTGAGGCCAGTTCGCGAGCACGGGCAGCAGCCGCCTCTTTGGCTTTGACCTTGGCCTCGGCTTCTTCTTTTTTACGACGGGCCATCTGGGCCGCAATGCTCTCGGCAGCTTTCTTTTTCTTTTTGCCCAAGTAGCCCGCATCTTTGGCGTCTTCAGGAGCGTCCTCGGCTTTGGCCAAGTCTCCGGTAAGAGCGTCAAAGTTAAATCCGGGAGCGGCCCCCTCTTCGCCAGCCTTAGCGCTTGCTACGGTTTGGGCATCCGCCGCAGCGGCGCCGACGCCAAGTGCGCCGGCAGCGGTGGCCTCCACACCGTTGGGTGTGGCAAGTTCTTTAGCCGAGGTGCTCGCAAGACCGCGGCCCTTGGCGGCGTCTTGGTCTTCTTCGCCGTCAGAGAGTTTGATGGCCTCTTCGCTCCCCAGATCGATATCCAGGGGTTTTTTGCTTTCGTCTTCGCTCGCGGAGCTGCGATCGTTGCCGACGCTCGTGAGCGCAGGTGTGTTGCGCGTTTTGATATCGTCCGAGTCGTCATCATCGTTATCAAAGTTATACGCGGGAACGCTCGATCCTCCCGAGCTCGAACCACCGGCGCCCGAGAGCCCCTGCATGGCGGTCATCATCATGAGCGCCGTCGTGGTGTCGTTGAGCGAGCCGGCCTGCGCCGAATAGCCGGCCGCATTCTGAGAGCACTCCGAAACGATGTCTTGATACGCGGGGACGAATTCTTTGTTGATCTTCTGAACAAGGTAATCTCGCTTGGTGGTTTCGAGATCCGGACACTTTTTGACTTTTGCCATCGCACTATCCGCGGCGGATACGCAGGCGCTCGATTGCCCCGCAGCTTGAGCCGATTGACCAGCCCCCATGCCCGTAGCCCCCACGCCACCAGTGCTTAGCGTGGCCGAGCTAGCAGAGCCCGCAGCCATGGAGCCCGAAGCCGCCGCGCCACCCTTAAGCTCTGCTGCTTTATCGAGAGCTATCCTGGCTTTGTTATAGCACTCAAAGCCCGCGCTTTGGTTCTCCGGTACAACCGGACCAAAAAGCCCGGCGGCAAAGGCACTGCTCGAGATCAAAAGAAGGACCATAGAGAAAGGCGACCGCAAAAGGGCTTTCATGACTCTCATTTTCGGCGATTTACGAAGGCAAAACCAATAAAGATCGCGCCGGCTTCGGGTTAAGATTCGGTTAACTCGCCCATTTGAGCGCGACGACGAAATTCTCCTGGCACAAGGCCGGTGTTTTTTTTGAAGGCGGCATTGAAGGTGGATTTCGAATTGAAACCCACGTCATAGGCAATTTGCAGGATGCTCTGCTC
>Ga0247823_10000642_pt1 | contig 29498 bp, 32 predicted proteins | sample 13C_PalmiticAcid_2_FD_192426 | JGI IMG/M metagenome (GOLD analysis project Ga0247823, IMG submission 192426) | Soil microbial communities from agricultural site in Penn Yan, New York, United States - 13C_PalmiticAcid_Day30 | ecosystem: Environmental > Terrestrial > Soil > Agricultural land...
AGAGTGTGCGCATTTTCCTCACAGAATTTCACTCTTTATTTGGGGTTAAAGTCTTTGACTTAGAGCAACACATCCCCTAGTTTCACCCGCCTTAGTTCAATCAAGGAGGATTAATAACTTTTGATGCCAAACACGAGAACCCCAACAAATAATGATCCTAACCTCTTCACGAAGGTATTTCGCGAGGACGATGATTCGGCTTACACCGAAGAAGGTCTTACCTTTGAAGAGCTCTTTTCGAAGAGCGTTGAAGATACTCCCGTTCATGAGGGAGAGGTCATTCTAGGAAAAGTCGTATCCGTCAGTGACGATCGCGTTTTAGTAGACGTCGGATACAAAGCCGAAGGCGAAGTCCCTGCTTCCGAATTTAGAACACCAACCGGTGAACTCGATGTGCAAGTTGGTGAAGAAGTCTACGTTTACCTCGACAGCATGGAGACCAAGAACGGTCTTCTGCGTTTGTCCAAAGAACGCGCCGACATCATGCGCGCTTGGGATGAAATTGCCGAAGCTTGCGAGCGCGGCGACATTCTCGAAGGCACCGTTGTTGGTGTCGTCAAGGGTGGTCTTTCGGTAGACATCGGCGTGAAAGCGTTCCTCCCCGGATCGCAGATCGACGTTCGTCCCGTCAAGAACCTCGAGCAATTCCTAGGTCAAACCCTTAAATTTAAAGTGATCAAGTTCAACCAGCGCCGCGGCAACATTGTGCTTTCGCGTCGTTCGGTAGTCGAACTTGAAAGAGATTCGCTCAAAGAGTCGACCCTCAAGCAGCTCAAAGTTGGCGCGATCGTGACCGGTACCGTGAAGAACATCACGGATTACGGCGCGTTCATCGACCTCGGCGGCCTCGACGGTCTTCTGCACATCACCGACATGTCGTGGGGTCGCGTCAAGCACCCTTCGGAAATCCTCAAAGTGGGTTCCGACATCAACGTGCGCGTGCTGAAGTTCGACCACGAGAAAGAGCGCGTTTCCCTCGGCCTCAAGCAGACCCTGCCTGATCCATGGGAAGACGTTCAATCTCGTTACATGGTTGGTCAGCGCGTGAAAGGTCGCGTGGTGAACCTTACTGATTACGGCGCGTTCGTTGAGATCGAGCCGGGTATCGAAGGCCTCATCCACGTCTCCGAAATGAGCTGGACCCAGCGTGTGAAAGACCCGCGCAAGATTCTCGAGCTCGACTCGGAAATCGAAGCGGTAGTACTCGACATCGACCTTGAGACCCGTCGCATGAGCCTCGGCCTCAAGCAGATCACCCCCAACCCTTGGGACTCGTTGGAGCACAAGTATCCTCCGGGCACCCGCGTGAAGGGCCTCGTCAAGAACATCACCGACTTCGGTATCTTTGTTGAAATCGAAGAAGGCATCGATGGTCTTGTGCACATCTCCGACCTTAGCTGGGACGAGAAAATCGGCCACCCCTCGGAAGCCTACGAAAAAGGCCAAACCGTGGAAGCCATGGTCGTCTCGATCGACAAAGACAACGAGCGCGTTTCGCTCTCGATCAAGTCGCTCTCGGGTGATCCTTGGGCCGACAAAGCTACCGGCTTCAAAATCGGTCACATCGTCGACGGTAAAGTCACGAAGCTCGCTAACTTCGGTGCGTTTGTAGAAATCGCCGAAGGTCTCGAGGGCATGATCCACATCTCGGAACTCTCCGAAGAGCGCATCATGCACCCCGAAGCCGTCGTCAAAGTTGGCGACAGCATCAAAGCGATGATCACCAACATCGACAACAAAGATCGCAAGATCTCGCTGTCGGTCAAAGCGATCCTCCGCCGCGAAGAGCAAGAGAACATCGAGACTTATAAGAAGTCGACCGAATCGAGCTCGCGCTCGTCGTTCGCGGATACTCTGGATCCTGCGATCGCCGCCAAGCTCGGCCTCATCGGCAAAAAAGACAGCTAGTAACGTATCAGCAAAAACCCCCGCTTCGAGTCTCCTCGAAGCGGGGGTTTTTTTTTGCAAAGGCGCCAAGGCACTTTTTGCATGCAAAAAGTGCCTTGGCGCCTTTATACCAACTCCGACTTACAGAGCTTCGCAGGTGCCCGAAATGATCGAACCCTCGTTGACGTCGAGGAAAATCACCTTTTCCGCGTCCGTGTCGGCCACGGCAAAACCTTTGCTGCCCACGCCGCGCTCCGTTTGGTACTGAGCGCTCAAACTGAGCTCGTTTTTATCACGACCGACGACCAATTGAAGGCCGAGGTTTTCGCCGATGATCACTTGCTGGGTTTTGTCACCACGGGCGAGCGCAACGGTCCGGCTCTCGAAATTGACGAAGCCTTCGTTGGTGCGGTCGGTGATATAACCGTAGCAGTTGTACTTTTTGGTGGCGATTTTAACGGCTTCTGCGGCGTGAGCCGAGGAGGCGGCCGAGAGGGTGGCGAAGAGGCCGAGGGCGAAAGCTTTTGATTTCATAAAAGGTCTCCTTCTTGTTGCATTGTGTCTATCTCCGGAGCCCGAGGAGCACAACTGACATCCTCTTTGCAGTTGTGCCCCATTGCTTGCGTCCGGCTAAGGTCCTAATATTCCATGTCATCATGACAACAGATAACCAAGACAACGCGCCCGAAGATCTTTCTGCCAAGCCCGCCGCCCCCGTTGAGACGGTAGCAGCACCGGCCGCGAGCGCCGCCGCTCCAGCGGCCACCAAAAAGAATCGATCTTCGATGTACATCGTGCTCGGCATCTTGGGTGTCGTCGCCCTCTTCATCATCTCCGCTATCGTGAACACCTGGAGCGCTGTGAAGAGCGCGAACACCGCGTGGAAACCTTCGGCCGTCTTCTCCTCGGGTAGCAAAAACGACGACGCGATCGTCGCCCTCGATGTCGATGGCGTGATCTTCGACTCCGTCGACCTGCTCGACGCCATTCAGCAAATCAGCGAAGACGATAAAATCAAAGGTGTGATCCTGCGAGTGAACACTCCAGGCGGCGCCGTGGCGCCCACTCAGGAAATCCTCTCCGCTTTGCACCGTCTCACCGCTGAAAAGAAAACCATTTACTGCTCCTTTGCCGACATCGCGGCGAGCGGTGGCTATTACCTGGCCACGGCGTGCTCTAAAATTTTCACCAACCCAGGCACCATCACAGGTTCCATCGGCGTGATCATGCCTTTTGCAAATTTGCAGGAGCTCTACAAGTTCATCAAAGTCGAGCCGATGCTGATCAAGGCCGGTCGCTTTAAAGACATCGGCTCCGAGTCTCGCCCAATGACAGCCGATGAGCGCATCTTGTTGCAAAACATGGCTGACGAGATTCACCGTCAATTCAAAACCGCCGTCAAAGACGCACGCAAACTCGGCGACGAAGTCATCCAGGAATACGCCGACGGTCGCATCTTCCTCGGCTCGCAGGCCATTGACTACGGATTCGCCGATGAGCTCGGGGGTGAGTACGAAGCCACCGACGCCCTCGCCAAAGTGCTCAAGGTCGAAGCGCCCACGACGCTTTCGCGCTTTCCGGTGCCCGAACCCGAATACCGTTCATTCTTTGGCATCCTCTCGTCGCTCATGAAACCCGAAACGCGCTCGCCCTCCGAAGCGCGCCAGATTCTCGAGTGGATCGGCGCCAAGGCCCCCCAACTGAGCCCCCGCCTCAGCTCTGGCGTGCCCTACTTCTTGCCTTACACCTGGTTCGGTGCCCATGAAGCCGCAAAAGCGCGATAACCTCTGGGCGCCCTGGCGCCTGGAGTACATTCACAAAAAGAAGCTCTCAGACGCCTGCCCCTTTTGCACGGCGCTGAAGCAAAAGCCTTCGGTCAAGAATCTCGTGCTCTACAAGGACGCGAGCGTGGCCGTGATCATGAACAAGTTTCCCTACAATCCCTACCACCTGCTCGTGATCCCCCGTGCCCACGCGGCCGACCTGGGCGACCTGCCGGCCGAAGTTTCGGCCCGCCTCGCTAAGTGCGTGCAAAAGGCCTACGAAGCCGTGCGCGAGGTCGTGCGCTTTGACGGTGCCAACATCGGTATCAACCTCGGCACTGCCGCAGGTGCGGGCATCCCAGGACACTTGCACTGGCATATCGTTCCCCGTTGGAATTCGGACACCAATTTCATGCCGATTCTGGCCGAGACCAAGGCGATCCCCACGCACAACGCAAAGGTCTACGAGAGCCTGAGCAAAGTTTTTGACAGCTTTGCAGATCGCATGGCTGAGGATTAAACTGATCACATGCGCGGTATCAAACTTGGCATCTGGGCCCTCTTCACGGTTTTTGTGATCATTCTCGCTGTGGCCCTCGTGAATCAAAACTCCGAACCCACCGCGATCGCGCTCTTCAGCTACGTCTCCGAGCCCATGCCCAAGTACCTGATCCTGATCATCGCCTTTGTGCTCGGGGCGATCTTCTCCTCGCTCTTTTTTATCGTGGAACTCATCGTACTCGAATCGCGTTGCCTGCGCCTGAAACGCCTCAATACCAAGCTTGAGCGTGCCATCACCAAAGAAAACCCCACTTCGCCCATGAATAAGTTGCCTGGCGCGGAGATTGTGGTTTCTTCTGGCGACACGAGTGATGTTTAAGCGCGAATCCGAGAAATCTTCCTTTTATCAAGAAATCGCCCAAATCCTGCCCTTCTTGCCGCGCCACTTTGCCAAGCAGAAACAAACACTCGATGCCGCCTTCGACGGTTACCGCCTGCACCAAACGCTCTCGCCCTCGGCGCTCGACCTCATCCTGATGAGCTACCGTTACGCGCACTGGTTTGAGCGCGTGGTGAAAACCTTTAGCAGCAAAAAAATCAAACCCGCCGAGATGCTCGACCTATGGCTCTTGGGTTTTACCGCGCTCCTGACGCGCGAGAATCCGCCGGCCTTCGCCATCGTCTCCGAGTGCGTGAGTCTCGCCAAGGCCCGCTACGGCGCGCACACGGGCGGCATCACGAACGCCTTTTTGCGTCACATTGAACGCGAACTTGCCAAGCTCCGCGAAGAGCTGCGCGCCTCACCGCAAATCGCTCTACCTGAGTGGCTGCGCGAGCGTTGGGCCGGCGCCATGGACCTCGATCGAGTTGCTCAGAATTTCGTGAAGCGACCGGAACGCGGCGTGGGCGGTTTCGGAGAAAATCTCGAATACGTTCGCCGCGAATGGTCTCCGGAAATCTTCCGCGCACAGTTTCAGGCGATGGACCCGGGCTCGTTCGATTTTTGCCGTTGGGTGAGCGAGCGGCTCGGGACCCAGGATAAAAACTTTTTCGACGCCTGCGCCGCCCCCGGTGGCAAAGCGATTTACATGGCCAACCATTTGAGCCGCAGCGTTGGCCTCGGCGACGTGGTGCTTTGTGAGTCGAAGTCCGCGCGCATGAATCCCCTCAAAGAAAATTGGCGACGCTGGGAACTCCCCGAAACCTCGTCGCTCTTTGCCCTGCACGAATGGGGTGCGGAAGTGCCCCCCAAGGCGATCACCGCGCGTAGCTGGCACTTTGCCCTGGTGGACTTGCCCTGCTCGGGCTCCGGCACCCTATACACCCGCCCCGACGTGCTCTACCGTGAGTGGCCCGCGGACATCGCGAGCCTCGAGAAAATTCAGAGCTCTATTCTGCGCGATATCCGGGAACTCAAGGTCCCCAAACTCTTCGTTTCGATTTGCTCGGTGGACCCCGTAGAGATCGCAAACGTCTCTCGCGCCCTGGGCGCCGAGCCCAGTTTCCGCTCCTGGGAGAGCGTGAACGACGATGATGGGGCGCGCGAAGGGATCGTAGGCTGGTATTGCGGCCCCGCGCTTCGCCCCCTACAATGAAGACATGGGATCTGCGGAAGATTTAAAAGCCAAAATCGCCAAACTCGAAAAGCAAATCGCCGAGATCCTCGAAAACACGCGACAAGACCTGGAGCTCGCCACCACGCTGCAAAAGCTCTTGATGCCAAACCGCACGCACAACGTTTCGGGCGTGAACTGCATCACACGCTACTACAGCGCCGGTCAGCTCAACTCAGACACCTACGACCTCATCACCTCGCCCAGCGGCCGTCACTTGTGGTTTGTTCACTTGTGGACAGCGTCCTTTGGACTTTCATCGCTCTTTTTGCACGCCATTGTGCAACTGCAAACTCAGGCGCAATCGAAGATGGAGCCTAAGCCCAGTCTCGAGGACTTTTTTGATGTCATCGCACTGAGCCTTGCCGAATCACCGCGCAACATTCCCTTTCGCATCCGTCTCAGCAGCCTCGACACCGGTACACTGAAACTGCGCTCGCTCAGCCAGGGCTTTCCGCCGCTCCTCAAACGCTCCGCACGCGGCGCTTCGGTGACGGAGTGGAATGCCATCGGCCTCGAAGGCTACGCTGAAGAAACGGCCTTTGCGGACGCCTCATCAAAGGGCGGACTGAACTCGTCGCAGGCGGTGCTCACCGAAACGACGCTCGAACCGGGTTGCCGAATTTTCTCGATTTCGCCCACTTGGAATCGCGAGGCTCGCGACTGGAAGAGCTTCATGGCGCCCCTGCAGATCGGCGTCGGCGACAGCGGCTCGCGCCCCGACACCGACCTCAAAGACGACACCAATCACCTGCTCTACCGCGCCGAAGCCTATACCAAGGCTCAACCCATCACGCAGGACGTCTCGGTGATCGCTCTAGAGATCGACCGCAACAAACTGCACCTGGCTTAAAGCTGCCCCTAAACATCTGTTTTCATATGCTGAACGCTTGAATTTCACCTTGACGCATAGCGTCGCTGGGGCTATAAGGCCCGCCATGCGGTTTTCCCTGGTTTTGGTCCTCACCCTGCTCGCACTCAACGGCGTTTCAGCCCACGCCATCAACTTCCCTCCGGAGAATGAAGGAAGCTCGGGCTCCGTGGACTCGACTCCCTCTGCCACTCCTTATAGCGAGGCCGACGCCCGTGCCGAAGTGAGCGATGCCTGGAGATATACTCAAGTTGGCCACCGCATCGAGCCCGGCCTTTACGAAAGTCTCGATGCTCAAGTGAAGCGCTTCCTCACGTACGTGAAGACCCAAGAAGAGGCGCAAATTTACATCCAATTGCTCACAAGCCAAATCGTGCACCGCCAAGTGCTGAGCGTCGACACCCTACTCGACACTCTCAAAACGCCTTCTTACCTACTCACCATGCGGATGCTGAATTTCATGAGCAGCCGCGACTGGACCTTTAGACTACCCGAACACGGAACGAGTTCTGCTCATCGCAGCTACCTAGCCCGCCTCAACGAGATCCGACCTCGGTCTCTCGAGAGCGCCTTCAAACACTACCTGAGTCAGATTCGCCGGATACGAGACCCGTTGATGGAAGTCGCTATCGCAAAAGCTTCGCTTCAATTGCCCGAAGGCGCCGAAGTGTACCCGCTCTACGGGTTTTTGCTGGAGGCAGCAGCGCAAGCCCAAACCAACAATTTCACTCGTGAAGCCTTTCGCCTTTTCGTGAGCGAAGGCATGCTCCTGAAGAATCTTAATTTTATGATGCCCAACTGGCACATCTTTCAAGTCCGTGGCATTTCCAGTCACCAAAACTACGGCGTCTTTCATCTGCTTCCCTTGTTAAAGCACGTCAGCAATCAAGAACAGCTCACTTTCTTTGAAGCGATGTTAAGGTTCGTCGATGCTCGCCACCCGCAAAGCATGTCTCGTTTGGATCGCTTCGATAACTTCGACATTGCGATATTCAAAGCGTTCGCAAACATTTTGCCGCACGTTAACGATCGCACGAATGTGGATGGACTCATCACAGCGCTTTGGGCCACTGAGCGCGCTTCCGACGTGGCCACGATGTACTCTTACGCCAAGCGCGCCGATCCCGACAGATTCCCCACGTTCAAACGCTGCTGGAACCTTCTCCGAAACCTAGGCAAATCCGAAAAATTCCAAACCCCCTCAGCACTTTAGTAAAGTTCTCGATTCCCTATTTCGGCTCGAGCAGCAGGTAAAAAGGCGCCCGACTCCCGCACATACCGGCAGCGCGTCATCGGTTAACCGTTGCACCAATTCCGGAATGTTGTTTCATACTGTTGATGAATTTACACATCAGATCAGCGCGCGAAAGCGACGCCGCACCCCTATGCGAAGCAGAGCGATACTGGGCAAGCCAAGGTGGATACCTAATTTCCCAGCCCGAAGAGCTACTCGTTGACGCGTTTTCCAAAAAGATTCACTCCTTGACTCACCACCCGAATGCTCAATACGTAGTGCTCGAAAACGAGCACCATCAACTTCTTGGACATGCATTACTGGAGCCACTTCTTCTAAAAGCACTCGCACACACGGTTCGGTTATCCATCGTGATTCACTACGGCAATGAGGGCAAAGGTTTGGGAGGTGTGCTTCTGAAGCATCTCATCGACTGGGCCAAAGGACATCAAAACATTGAGAAAGTCGAACTCCTTGTACGCGCTACAAATCACCGAGCGATTCAGCTTTATGAATCTTTCGGGTTTCTTGAAGAAGGGCGCCATCGCAAGCGAGTCAAAGTCGGCAACCTCTATCTAGACGACATCGCTATGGGATTGTTCGTCAAACCGTCGGCGGCACTTAGATAGCTCGACTTTTCGAGCAGTCTTGCCCTTTCCGCAAACGAAGATGCGTAGTTCATGATTTCAAAATTAGACTTTTTTAATCCTTTCCGAATCCGGTCACTTTCGCTTGGGTCGTAGAAATCATTTAGCCACGTCACCATATCCATTGGCGATGACTCGAAAAGCTCTACCCCCAAATGACAGCTTTTGATTGGAACCCCCAATACAGAACTTCCGATCAATCCGTGCAGGGTAGAAAAAGGGTAGTCTTCCACCCTCGCGCAAATGCCCGCTCTTAAAGGGTTTTGGTAAACGTACTTATACACAGAACCAAAATGCCCCGGATTCGCTATGATCGACCAACGATAACGCGATTGAAAGCGGTAACTATCTCTCCCCAGATATTGCGAAATCCTCCGGGCCACCTCACTCTGAAAATCGCACATTCCCGCACTAATATTCGCATCGGGAGTCGAAACAATCGCGTGATAGTGATTGCCCATGAGTACCAGGGAGTGGAATTGCAAATTCCATAACGTACTCGCGTAAAATGCTTCTTCGCTAAAAATTTTCCATAACGTTGCCATAGGAACCTTAAAAAATCGCTGATCGAGTGACCGATTGTAGATGTGATACGGAAAATGACTCTGGAGAATGGTTTTTTTTCTCGGCATGAGCAGGCCCATGCAGATTGCGTGCCCTGCAATTGACGCGCTGCCGGTATGTGCGGGAGTCGGGCGCCTATTCGGGAGTCGGGCGCCTATTTCGGTTCGAGCAGCAGATAACCCGAAATGCGCACGAGCTTGTCCTGCAATTTGCGGGGAATCAGGGGGTAGATGAGTTTCGCGAGAGGCGGAAGCGGCGGCTTGAGTTTCAGTTCCCGCGCCAGATCGAGATTGAAGATGGTCTCCTGCGCACGCCAACCGCAATCGGCATAAAATTCATAGTAGCTCTCGGGGTATAGCTTGAACGCGGCCTCTTTCATATCTGCCTCGCGCGCGATGTCGCGGAGGTGCCGGTAAGCACGCGGATCGAAATATTCGGTGATCCAGTAGGCGATCTTCGTGCAGACCCGCAGGTCCGCGGCGAGTGAACGGATGTCTTCGGGCTCCAGGTAGGGAATCACCCCCTCAGCGAGCACAAGCACTTTTTTGGAGTCACCAAGACTCGCCAAAATCTGGCTGCGCGCGTGGGGATCGCAAAAATCTGCGGCCACACGGCGCAAACGACAATGTGGAGTTTCGCCAGCCATCGCGCGGTTCATGTGCTCCACCACGCTTGGGTAATCCACTTCGATCCACTCCAAAGTGGCCGGCAAGTCCATACGATAGGGACGCGTGTCGAGCCCCGAGCCTAAGTTGAGCACGGCGTCGACCCCTTCGGCCACGAGGCGTTCGAGCAAACGATCGATAAGTACCGTACGCACGAGCACCGACCACTGCGTGTACTGCGAAAATTTTTGCGTGGCCGCAACGATACGCGGGCCCAAGGCACCCGCCAAATCGTGGGCATAGGGGTCAACAAAGAGCGGCTCTTCGCGATCCTGCTCCTGAGCCCGAAACTGCGCCACCCAGTAGGCCGTGTCTGTAACGTGGGAGATGATGCTTTTGCTCATGATGCTTTCCAAACGAGAGGACTAACTTCAGAGTTTCCTTGCGACCAGTCACAAAAGCGCAACCTAGATGCGGCAAGCGCTATTTTTTGTTGCCGCCGCGATTGCCCGAGGCGCTGACAAGATAGGCTCCGCCGAGCACGATGAGCGCCACGATCGCGAGAATCTTCAGCATTCGAAAGAGATCAAAATCTTCGCACGAGCCGCCTCGACGTTCGGATTCGTTTGTGAGGGCGTATTCGCGGCGCGTGGCGCCGTCCAAGGAAGAGCCGCCTTGATTTTTTTTGTCGTCGTCGGCTTTGTTTTCATTCTTGGGGCGATCTTTGTCGTCGCTCTCGCCATCGGAGTCGTCGTCGACCTCAACAACACCACCCGTGCTGCCACGACGACCGCGCCTGCCGCGACCCGCATCGCCATCATTAGTACTAGAGTCCGCCGCCCCGGCCGCACCTGCTGTGCTAGCGCTTGGCGAATCCGCATTGGTCGCATCGTCCGTACCTCCCGGACCACCGCCCGTCATGCCGGGACCCGATCCGCCACCAGCACCGCCCGCAAGATTCGCGCCGCCACCAGCGCCGCCATCTCCACTACCACCGCCGGCACCTTCACCAGCGCCGGGAGCTCCGGCGTCGGGCAGCGTGCCCGGAGGCTTGTTAAAAAACCAAGAGAGGGGAATGCCCATCTGGCGCTGTGACATGACTTCGGAGGCGCGCGTTTCGATCTCCTCACCCGCCTGCTGCACGAAGGAGTTGAGAATGCCAGAGATGGCCATCAGCAAGGTCACAAGAAACGCCGCGAGCAAAATGTACTCAGTAGTTACCTGACCTCGGCGACTCTCGAATCGATTCACTTCTGATTTCCCCCGGGCTCCGCCCTCTAGTCCATCGCGTGTTTGTGTTCGATCATCTTGGGAATGATTCCGTCAAAAGGACCATTGGACATTACGAGCGCGAGAATTTTGCCGCGGCCCTTGGACCACGTCCAAAAGCTTTCGAGCAATCCGTCACCCGTCGGCGAAGCGAAGGCCGAACCGCTGAGACTGGGTTCGCGCTTGGTCAGCTCCGCAATCAGAGCGTCGACTTTGAGCCGCTGCTCCACGGGCACGTTGTGCTTGGTGGGAGCGATGAGGAAAACCCCATCGGCACGGCGAAACGAATTCACAAAATCTTCGAACAAAATGTTTCTCGCCGAAGTGGCCGAACGCGGCTCAAAGAAGGCCGCGATTTTGAAATCCGGATAACGCTGTTTGATGGCTTCGATCGTCTCGTGGATGGCGCGCGGATGGTGCGCAAAATCGTCGATCACCACGAGCTCATCAAAACGTGCACGCTCTTCTTGGCGACGCTTGACGCCGCGGAAGCTCGCAAAGCCCTTGGCGATCTCTTCAGCCTTGGAGATTTGTCCAGCCTGCATCAGAGTGGCCATCACGCCCACCACGTTGAGCGCGTTGTGCCGACCGATGGTTGGCGAATGCCATTGGAACTTGCCTTTTGGTGTGTTCACCGCAATGAAGGTTCCCACCTGAGTGTTGTCCCAGGGGAGACGCTCCGCACGCACCGCGAGAATTTGGTAATCGGCCTTCGGCGAAAATCCGTAAGTCACAAAAGGCAAGCCGCGAGCTTTGGCCTTGGCTTCAAGATCAAGTATCGACGATGCCACTGGGGCGTCGTCGGGGTGAATGCACACCCAACCTTCGCGCGTGAGCCCGAGAAGTTTGGTGAAGGTCGCTTCGATAGCAGCGAGATCGGCGAAGATGTCGGCGTGATCAAACTCCACGCCCGTACAGAGCACCCAGGAGGGACGGTAGTGCAAAAACTTCGATCCCTTGTCCCAATACGCGGTGTCGTACTCATCGCCTTCAGAAACAAAAACACTGCCCGTGCCCGCACGGCAGCCGTAGCCAAAGTTGAGTGGAATGCCACCGATAAAAAAGCCCGGCTCTTTGCCCAGAGCTTCGAGCACCGCTGCGGTTATCGAAGCGGTTGTGGTTTTGCCATGCGTGCCGGCCACCACGAGACTCTGCTTGTCCTGAATCGCGTATTCCGCGAGCGCCTCGGGAAAACTCATGCGGCGAAACGAATGCGCATCCGAAACCCACTCTTCCACAGCCGACGCTTCGACGTGGCCCTTGGAAATGGCATTGCCCACGATGACGATATCAGGACGCTCTTTGTCCAGGCCCCAGGTGGAGCCCTTGAGGTTCTCCACGCTGTACTCCGAGCGCACGGGAATGCCCCGGTCGCGCAAAAAATCACTCATGGGTGGGTATATCGGGCCGTCCGAGCCGCTAACGAAAAGTCCCTTGTCTTTGAGTAGGCCCGCGATCGAGCCCATTCCTGTACCGCCGATCGCGATCAGGTGGACCCATTTTTGTTGATTGGAATCTGCCATCCTGAATTCAGTGTACCCTGCCAAAGGGCAGAAAAAAATTCTCGGCGAAGATTCTTAATCATTTCCACGTTCGACGGCGCGTGCGCCGGGTAAATGCGATTGGTGAGCAGCACCCCAGCCCGGGCAGAGCTTGGCGACCACCACAGGGCGGTTCCCGTGTATCCCAGGTGCCCCAGCGTGTCCGTAGGAGCGCCAGATCCGGCGAGTGTCGTGGCGGGATCCTCGGGCGTGTCCCAGCCGCAATAAAAGCGCCAGGTCCAGGCTTCAGGCACCTGTAACCAGGGAGCGATCTTCGTGGAATCGGCAACCCAGCGGCGCACGGTTTGAAGCCATTGCCACACATCGTCCGCGGTGCCAGCGAGTCCGGCATGCGGAGCCACACCGCCCAAAAATTGCGCGTTATTGTCGTTCACCTCACCCAGCGGGTAGCGAGTTTCAGTGGGCACAAGAGCGGGGAGATCGAGGCCGCGTTTGAAAAATGGCAAACTCGTTTCGGGGATGCCGTGGAGCGATTTCCATTCGCTCCAAAGCTCGTCGAGGGCGCGTCCGTGAAAGCGCTCTAGTCCAAGACCCAAAAGAAAGAAGCCCAGATCCGAATACACTTCACCCTGGCTAAGCCCGCGCGCACGCACGTCGGATTCGATACGAGTCGCGATCGTTCGCCAAGCTGCGGAGCGTTCGGGTTTCTGGGAGCGAGTTGGATCAAAGTCGATATGCGATTCCAGGCCACTGCGGTGTTCCCAGAGGTAGCGCAGTTTGAAATCTTTGAGAGCGGAGTTGTCGAGTTCGGGAATCCATTCGCCGAGTGTGGTTTCCAGAAAGGAACTCCAAGTGCGCTGCGAACGTTCGCAGGTCATCATCAGGAGTGAAGAGGTAAGAATGGGCTTGGTGAGCGAGGCGAGATCAAAAAGGTCCGACGCCTGCCCCTTTTCGGCGAGCCAAGTCTGCCCCTCCGTGTTCAGGTCGCCCCACTTGGCGACGACATGAAGGCTCGGATGGGCAGACAACGTATTAGCGCTCACGATTTAGACTTTACCGTCGGAATATAGCGAAATCGCATCAAGTTGTTGCGTGGCGAGATCACAAAGATCCGATCGCCCTCGATGGCTGCTGGAGCGATGGGCCCGTAACCGGTGCGCACTTCATGCACCAAGCGACCATTGCTCTCGTTTACAAAGAAAATTCCCGCGTGCGAGCCACTGAAAACCAAGAGTCCGCTATCCGTTTTACGCACCGACGAGAGGTGCCCTGGGTTTTTGATGGTCGATGTCCACACCACACTGCCGTTGCGGGCGCTGAGCTTACGCACTTCGCCGTTGCGGGTGCCTTGGTAGAGGTACTCACCCTTGTCATCCAAAAAAGGCGCTGAAGCCGATGCTCCCGCCATCGTCCAAGCCACCGATCCGTCGGAAGTGTTCAAGGCATAGAGCGCCCCATCGGCATGGACCATAAAGAGTTTGCTTTGGTCGGTGCTCATCACCGCACTGAGATCCACATCCGCAACGCGCAACACTTGCTCGAACTTGCGTTCCCACAGAGTCTGCCCCGAGATGGCTTCGAGCGCCACAAAGGTGCCATCGGAAAAGCCGAGGAAGAGTTTTTTGCCGTCTTTGCTGAGAGTGGGAACCGCTTGACCGCGCAGAGACCAGTACACGTTGGCCTTGGTCGAAGGGCGTTTGTAGGTCCACAGCATGTTGCCGGTTTTCTCGTCGATCGCCGCGAGGGTATCGTCGGCCGTGTTTACAAACAAAAATCCGCCCGAAGCGGCGATGCCACCCAGCGATTCGGCTGTGAGTTTGCGAGTCCAAACCACACTGCCGTTGCTCAGATTCACTTTACGCAGCTGAGCATCCATGCCCGCGAAGTAGAGATTGTTGCCCGATACCAGGGGACGCGAGGCGACGCCCGGATCGATGTCGATTTGCCAGCGCGCGAAACCCTTTTCGAGATTCCAGCGACCAATGCCACCACCTAGGGTGACAACGATCCACTCACCGCCACCGAGAGCGACGGGTTCCACCATCGATTGCATGGGCGCGCCGAGCGCGAAGATCGATCGCCACTGCCAAGCCTTGGTGGAGACGTGCGGGGGTTGAACAAAGCGCGTGAGCGCCAGTGAAGAGTCTTGGTGCACGAGCTGCGATTTGCGTGCCGAGCGCACACCTAACTTCGAGGAGGAGCAGCCCGCAACGAAGACGAGCGCAAGCGTCGCCAAGGCGACGCGAGAAGGAGTCGACGTGAAGCGCTTCATTTAGCGTGCTCCGAGAGAAAGGGTCGAACGCAGCACTTTGGCGCGACGGCTGTAGCTGGTTTCAGGATATTCTTTGACGACTTTTTCGAGAAGTTCACTCGCGCCACTTTTGCCGAGCGCTCCAAGCGTGCGGGCTTCGCCGAGCATCGCAAGAGGACGCAGCGGGTTTTTCAATTGCGCAGCAGCATCGTGGAAGATTTTGTTGGCAGCTTCGTTCTTGCCCTGATTCTCGAGCAGCACGGCGTAACCGTCGGAGGCCATGCCGAAGTAGAGCGACGAATTGGACACTTTAGCGAGAACCGTTTGGTAGATTTTTTCGGCCTCACCGAGATTTTGCTGAGCTGCGAAGATTTTCGCGCGACGGATTTGAGCAACGGCCCAAGTCGGGGTGCCCGAATACTTTTCATCGATTTCGGAGAGGATTTTCAGGTAGGCACCAAGTTTGGCCGTATCCCAGGCCAAAACCTTCTCGGCTTGAAAAACTTGCGGCTGTGCGGGATCGACACCCACAGATTGAGTTTCCATCGCGATCGCTTGGTAGAGCAGATTCGCGGCATCTACGTTCTTGGCTTTGAGGTGGCTCTGGTAGCCCATGTAAGCCGCGCTCACAACTAGGAGCAAACCGATGACCGCAAATGACTTGAGTAAAATGGATTTGAGCACCGAAACTTTTTCGTCGATCTCTTGGTTATTCATGTGGCTGAAGGTAGCATGGAACTATGAAACTTGCATCCCGCCCGCACAACTTCGTGGGGACCGCCCGCGGCCTCCTTGCCGTCGCCGTCCTTTCCCTTTCCGCCCACGCCAAAGACCTCTCGGGCCGCCTCGGAATGGGCATCTCAAACGTCGGAGGCTCCACCACTGAGGCCGTCTCTGTGGATTGGCAGCTCACGCAGGCCACCAGCTTCGAAGCGAACTTGGGACTTTCGACCAAGGGCGACAACGGCGGCTGGGATCTGGGTTTTCGTGCATCGCGAAATCTTTTCATCGAAGAGAACATGCTCTTCTCACTTTTCGTGGGCGGCGCGCTCGTGCAGGAAAAAGAAAACGCCATCTCCGCCACAGGCTACATGCTCGAAGCGGGCCTCGGTTCGAAGTTCTTCATCGAAGGTCTGCCGAACTTGGGTTTTGGCTTTCGCGGCGCTTTCCAAATGATCGACGTGGACGGCATGAAACTGCAGATCGCCCCCATTTTTAGCTCACATTATTACTTTTAACGTCCACGGGCGGGGAGATCACACAACATGACATTCACCAAATTGCACAAATTCACACTTGCCGCGGTCCTCGGTCTCGCCCCATGGACGCACGCTCTCGCCCAAGACGGCACCGACTACTACGACGATTACTCCTCTTTTGCCGACGACTACCAAGAACTCGACGAAGAGAGCCGCGCCATCTTTGGAAAATTTTTTCAAACAGCTTTTTACGTAGGCACGGGTCTCTTTACCGGCGACCTGGGCCGAGCCAACACGGCCGGCGTCAATGTCGGCGTGAAGTTCATCTACTTCTTTGACCGTATGTGGGCCGCTGAGATCGGTGGCTTTTTTAACATGCATCGCTCCTACTACGACGCAAACAACACGGGTGCGGCCAACTCTCAGCTCGAGCTCAACACGCGGCTCATCCCCGTCGTGGGCTCACTGCGCTTTTCCTTCGACACCGAAAACATGCCGCGCGGTCTGGCGCAAATGAACCCCTACCTTTCGGCAGGAGCCGCCCTGGTCTTCCGCCAAGAATCGGTAGTAGGCACGCCCAACACCACCCCCTGGAACAACACCACCGTCACGAACCGCTACCAAGAGGGCGCGATCTTCGGCAGCACGAACTTCGGCATCAACTTTGGCGGCGGCGCTGAATTCGACGTCTACAAGAACCGCGTCTTCGCAGGTCTCGACATTCGCTACTACATGATGTTCTGGAGCGACGCCCAAGTGCTGATGAAAAACCTCGGACGCCAGGGCTCCTATATCAGCATCCTGGGTTCCATTTCGTACGCCTACTAGGGCGTGTTTGCATTTCCTGGCAAGCACGCCCCAAGTTACTGGTAACGATTGCGCTTGCGAATGCTGCGGTGAAAGGTGATCGCAAAGCGGTGCGCTTCGTCGCGGATGCGCACAAAGAGCGACATCGCCGCGGCGGAACGGATCTTGAGAGGATTCTTTTGTCCCGGCATAAAGATGCGCTCCTCTTCGCGTCCCGGTGCAGCTTCTGGATCGGGGGCTGCATTCGGGTCCACCACCATAAATCCCCGCGCCTTGGCGAGGCCCACCACGGGAACGTCGATCCCAAGGGCGTCGAGCGTTTCTTTAGCGGCGCTCAGCTGCCCGCGTCCGCCATCGATGATCAAAAGATCGGGCCGGATCGGAGCATCCACACCGGTAAAGCGTCGACGCACAACCTCCTGAATGGACGAAAAATCATCCTGCCCATGCACGCTTTTGATTTTGTAATGACGATAAAAACTCTTGTCGGGGCGTCCATCGACAAAGACCACGAGCGAGCCCACGTTGGCTTCGCCTTGAAAGTTTGAGATGTCCACGCACTCCAGACGCCGCGGCTTTTTCTCGAGCCCGATCATGTCTTGTATCGCTGCGAGACCATCGAGCTGGGATTCACGCCGTGCGAGCTCCGAGCGGTACCAGCTGGCCAGGTTGGCCCGGGCGATGTCGAAAATCTTGGCATAAGAACCCTTGTCCGACTCAGAGGCCACACTGAGATCGAGGCGGGCCACTTCGGCATCCTTGCCGAGCAGGGTCTCCAGAGCCTCTTCGAGCACTCGTCGCTGGGAATCCTCCCAATTGCGCGTCTCAAGCACGATGAGGGGCGGGGCTGGGTTCTTGGCGTAGTACTGCATGACGAGCAACGACTTGAGGTCCTCGCCTTCGATAAAGTCGCCCACCTCGACCGCGCGGTAATTTCGACCCACCAGCCCCCCACTGCGGAACTGGAAAACCAGGAAGGCCGCGAGGCCAAGCGATTCGAGTTGCGACTCGTCGCTGGGGGCAAAAACCCAGAGGTCCTTGGGGCTGAGATCGTTGGGATCCACAACGACTTGTTCCTGATCGGCGATGGCTTTCATGGCGGCCATGCGGTCGCGAAGCATCGCGGCGCGCTCAAAGTCGGTGGCCTCGGAGGCCTCAAGCATTTGAGCCTCCCACTCCTCCATCTTCTCGGCGCGGTCACCCTTCAAGAATTCAAAGTATTCAGTTACTTGCTGGGCATACTTCTCGCGTGACACGAGCCCCACACAGGGGGCCGTGCAGTGGCCGATTTGGTGCGAGAGGCAGGGCCGCGCGCGGTTGGCAAACTCGTGATCGCGGCAATCGCGCAGCTTGAAAATTTTGGACGAAAGACTCAGGGCCGTGCGCATGGAGTAGGAGTCGGGATAGGGCCCAAAGTACTGATCCGTTGCGAGCCCGCTGGGTTTTCGCGCAACGTAGGCCCGGGGATACTCGTGGGCCATGTCGATGCGGATAAAGGGGTAGGTTTTGTCGTCTTTGAGGCGGATATTGTACTTGGGGCGGAACTTTTTGATGAGGTTGTTCTCGAGCACCAGGGCCTCGGCCTCGCTCGTGACCGTGACAAATTCCACCTCGCGCACGTGGGACATGAGCACCACGGTTTTGGGGGAATCTTTGATGAGATTTTCTTTGAAATAAGAGCGCACGCGGTGGCGCAGCACCTTGGCTTTGCCCACGTAGATCACCTTGCCGGCGGCGTCTTTGTAGAGATAGACCCCGGGAACGAGGGGGGCTTCGGCAACTTTTTGATCTAGAACGGATTTCCAATCCGGTGGGGACTCGTCGCTCACTCCTCTACCCTATCAGAATTGCCGTTTTTTGGCTTGATCCCTTGCGGCCATCGACTAGGCTGCCTGGCGGTCTCGAGGGCATGGTGCCCCGAGTCCAAATACACACGCTGGGCTTTGAATTCAAGAACGCGGTCGGTGATCACAAGGTCACCGCAAATGCCCGGCGGAGGAACCAACCGCTGTTCGTTTTAGGAGTTTCTATGTCCGCTACCATCACCATGAAAGAATTGCTCGAAGCCGGCGTTCACTTTGGTCACCAGACCTCGAAGTGGAACCCCAAGATGAAGCCGTACATTTTCGGCGCCCGCAACGGGATCTACATCATCGACCTTCAGAAAACCGTAACCCTCGCAAAAGACGCGCTGAAATTTGTGACCGTGCTCGCGTCGCAGGGCAAGAAAGTGCTTTTCGTAGGCACCAAGGCCCAGTGCAAAGACGTGATTCGTGAAGAATCCGACCGCGCCGGCTGCCCTTACGTTGCTGAGCGTTGGCTCGGTGGCTCGCTCACCAACTTCGCGACCATCCAGGGTTGCATCAACTCGCTCGAAGCCATCGAAGCTAAAAAAGCGTCGGGTTTCTTCGACCAAATGCCTAAAAAAGAGCGCGCCGCTATGGAAAAAGAATACCAGCGCCTGCTCAAAAACATCGGCGGTATCCGTCATTTGAAAGACCTGCCCGGCGCCATGTTCGTTGTGGATCCTAGCAAAGAACACAACGCGGTAGCGGAAGCCCAAAACCTCGGCATCCCCGTGATCGCCATCACCGACACCAACTGCGATCCTGATCCGGTTGATTTCGTGATCCCTGGCAACGACGACGCTCTCAAGTCGATCCGTCTTTTCGCTTCGGCTGTGGCCGACGCGGTGCTTGACGGCGCCAAACTCTACGAAGAAAAAGCCCGCATGCTTGGCGACAAAGCCGAGAGCAAAAAAGCTCCTGTTGCCGTAGAAGCCAAAGTGGAAGAGTCGACCGTAGGCAAAGAATCGACCACCACCGACCGCGAAGGCCGCACCGTAGACGTAGAAGTTCGTCGCCGCAGCCCCAAAGCCAACGCTTAATTTTGACCTGTTAGGAGACTTTTAGAAATGAGCCAAATCACTGCTTCACTCGTGAACGAACTTCGCCAAAAAACTGGTGCCGGTATGATGGACTGCAAAAAAGCCCTCACCGAGAACCAGGGTGACCTCGAAAAAGCCGTCGACTACTTGCGCGCCAAAGGCCTCTCGGCCGCCGCCAAGAAGTCGGGCCGCATCGCGTCCGAAGGCCTCGTGCAGTCCTACATCCACGCCGGTGGTCGCATCGGCGTGCTCGTGGAAATCAACTGCGAGACGGACTTCGTGGCGCTGAACCAAGATTTCAAAGATTACGTCGCCGACGTCTGCCTGCACATCGCCGCGAACAAGCCCCAGTTCGTCACCGCCGAAGAAATTCCGGCTGACGTGCTCGAGCGTGAACGCGAAGTGGCCCGCGCCCAGGCGCGCGAAGCCGGCAAGCCCGACGCCATGATCGAAAAAATCGCCGACGGCAAACTCAAAAAGTTCGCCGAAGAGAACTGCCTCTTGACCCAAGGTTTTGTGAAGAACCCCGACCTCACCGTCGCGGCGCTCACCACAAACCTCGTGGCCAAACTCGGCGAGAACATCAAGATCCGTCGCTTCGTTCGTTTTGAACTCGGCGAAGGTCTTGAGAAGCGCGCCAACGATTTCGCAGCCGAAGTGGCTGCGCAAGTTGGCGCATAATTAACGTTAGCTACAGCAAAGATTTCGGAGAAAACCGTCGTATGCCAAAAGCCACTGCCCCAATCAAACGCATCTTGTTAAAACTTTCGGGTGAAGCACTTGCGGGGGGCAATGGTTATGGCATCGACGCCGGAGTGCTCGAATACATTTCAGCCGAAATCCAATCGGTGCTCGACATGAAAGTCGACGTCGGAATCGTCGTGGGCGGTGGCAACATCTTCCGCGGCATTCAAGGCTCGCAAGCGGGCATGGACCGCAGCACCGGTGACTACATGGGCATGCTCGCCACCGTGATCAACGGCCTGGCGATGCAGGACGCCCTAGAGCGTCGAGACATCAGCACGCGCGTGCAAAGCGCGATCCGCATCGAACAAGTTGTGGAGCCCTACATCCGCCGCAAGGCCACTCGTCATCTCGAAAAATGTCGTGTGGTGATCTTCGCGGGCGGTACGGGCAACCCTTTCTTTTCGACCGACACCGCGGCCGCCCTTCGCGCGATGGAAACCGATGCGGATCTCCTCGTGATGGCCAAAAAAGGCGTCGACGGGGTTTACGATTCTGACCCTAAAACCAATCCGAACGCCGTTAAATTCGAAGAGCTGCGCTACATGGAAGTCCTCAACCGCAATTTAAAGGTGATGGATTCCACGGCGGTCAGCCTCTGCATGGACAACAAACTGCCGATGGTCGTCTACAACATGAATGACGCCGGAGCCCTGAAACGCATCGTTTCGGGCGAAAAGGTCGGCACGTCAATTCACAATTAACGTCCGTTCCCCCAGGAGGAAAATATGGATTTCTTCGCACTTACCCAAAGCAATATGGAAAAAGCCGTCGAGCACCTGAAGCACGAGCTCTCGCGCCTGCGCACGGGTCGCGCCACACCAGCTCTCGTTGAGAACATCAAGGTCGACTATTACGGCACCCCTACTCCGATCAAACAAGTCGGCCAGATTTCGATTCCCGATCCCAAGACGATCCAGATCGCCTCTTGGGACCAATCGGCCATTCCCCTCGTGGAAAAGGCCATCATCGCGGCCAACATCGGCCTCACGCCACAAGTGGACGGCAAGCTGATTCGCCTCAACGTGCCCGCTCTCACCGAAGATCGCCGCAAGGATCTGGTAAAACAGGTCAAGAAACTCGGCGAAGACGCCCGCGTCTCTGTACGCGGTGTGCGCCGCGAAGCCAACGAGGCCACCAAGTCTCGCGAAAAGGCCAAAGCCATTTCTGAAGACGACGCCAAAAAAGAAGCAGACAAGATCCAAAAGATCACCGACCAAGTGACGGCCGAAATCGACAAAATCGTCGACTCCAAGAGCAAGGACCTGATGACGGTATAGGCACGGATCCAGGCGCTTCAAAAGCGTCTAGATGCGAGGCCAGAGGAAGCGAGCGCAACCAAATGGAAGGTTCCGAGCGACCGATAACGAAGCAGATAGGCGCTTTTCAAGCGCCTGCGCACGTTGCCATTATCATGGATGGCAATGGGCGCTGGGCCAATTCCCGGGGCTGGAAACGCTCGGTAGGTCACTACCGCGGCTCCGCAAAGGTCAAAGAAGTCATTCGCGAAGCCGATCGCCTGGGCGTAAAAGTCCTGAGCCTCTACTGTTTCTCCACCGAAAACTGGCGCCGTCCGCTCGACGAAGTCGAGACTCTGATGGGCCTCTTAAAATCCTTTCTCGTCAAAGAGCGCGACGAACTGCATGCCAATGGCGTGCAAGTGCGCGTGCTCGGACAAATCGAAAAGATCCCCCCACACACACGCAAGATCGTCGAAGACACGATCGCGATGACTGCAGGCAACCGCGGTATGGTGCTGAACTTTTGCATCTCCTACGGCTCGCGCCTTGAGATCCTCGAGGGCGTCAAAGCCATCGCAGAGCACGTGGCGCGCGGCGAACTCGCGCCTGAAGAGATCACCGAAGAGATGATCTCGAGCCATCTCTACACGGCGGGTCTCCCGGACCCGGACCTCCTGATCCGCACGAGCGGTGAGTTCCGCATTTCGAATTTCTTTTTGTGGCAACTCGCCTATTCGGAAATCTTGATCTTAGATAAGTACTGGCCTGAATTCGGCGCTGAGGACTTGCGGGAAGCCTGTGCGAATTTTGCCAAAAGGGAACGTCGCTTCGGTGGCACTGTGGCCGTGGCCACGTCGTCGACCACCAGCGACACAAACGCATGAATTTTACATTTGAAACCAAACAACGCGTGCTCTGGGGCCTTGTCCTGGGCGTCGCCCTGATCATCATCATTCTCTATCTCGGGCCCACCGCCATCGCCGTCACCACCACCCTCGCCGCGGCTCTGGGCTGGCGCGAGTATTCGCGCATGCACGGAATCATGCGCTACCACTTTTTGCATTACCTAGGGTTTTCTCTCGTCATCGCGCTCATGGTCTCTAGCTTTGTCGACCAAGTGCCCAACGTGCTCGGCGCCTGCCTTGTGCCTCTGGCAAGCATTCTGTCGATCTTCCTTGAGGACATCTTCTCGCCTGGCGGCCGCTGCCGTTCCAAAACGCCCGAAGAGTCTCGCAAAGATTTTCAGGCTTTCATGCTCTTCAACTTCGGCATCTACTACATCGCCATGGTCTTTGGTTTTGTACCGCTGATTGCGATCAAATCCGACGGACATTTGATTCTTTTCTTTGCGCTGCTCGTAGTGACCTGCGTGGACACAGGCTCGTATATGGGCGGGCGCATGTTCGGCAAGCGCAAGCTCTGGCCCTCTATCTCGCCGGGCAAAACCATCGAAGGCTTCTTGGGCGGACTCATCGCAGCGATCGCTGCAGGCGTTCTCTTTCCGCTCATCGCAGCGAAATTTTTCTCCTCTCCCATCGAGATGGAGAAATTTTTGCTCGGAGCGATTGTCGCAACCCCGCTCGCGGTGGCAGGCGACAACATCGAGTCGCTTATCAAGCGCGGCGCGGGAGTCAAGGATTCGGGCGGCCTGATTCCGGGCCATGGGGGCATTCTGGACCGAGCTGATTCGCTTCTTTTTGTGATTCCCTTCTTTTATTACCTTTTTTAGATGTACTTTTTCCGCAACCTCGATGTCACTCGAATAAAGATGATTTAAGTTTCCACCCCAGCGGGCTGCGCCTAACTCGTAGCCACCTAAAGGAGAATCTTATGATCATCTCATCGTTCAAAACCCTTATGGCCGCCTCACTTATCATGTCGTCGGCGGCCTTCGCCGCGGGCACCTTCGATTGCAGCGGAAAGGGCGTGAAAGTGAAGGGCCAATACGGCTCCACTTTTAGCGCATCGCTCACATCGATTATCATTGAAGGCGTTGGCAAAGCCGAAGGCAAAGAAGAGCTCGGTGAGTCGGCCACCTATGTCACTCAAAAACAAATTCTCGCCCAGGCTTCGGTCGGCACCGAACAAGCTGTCGTGGTGACCTTAGAGACCGTTGGCGATTCTGAAACCAACGAAGGTGAGCCCTGGGTTTACGGCGGTATCGTGAAAACCTCCACGAGCCGCGTAGTCGACGAAAAAACCGTCACTGACACCAAAACCGTGCCCGTCACGTGTTCGGCCTCTTTCTAAAAAACCAAAAGGAGAATCCTAAAATGAACTCATTACGTTTTACCCTCGCCTCCCTCGGCCTTGTCGCTCTCAGCGCCTCGGCCACTAGTCCGATGCCCACCGCGGCCCAGCGCCTCGCCGGCACCTACACCCAGCACACGATCGTTGTCAGCCCCTCTGAAGATGGGATGAACTTCGCCGAAGACAAATCCACTCTCAAAATTACCACCCTCACACCGGGAAGCGCCAAGATCGAGCTCGAACAAGTCGAAGGCAATGGCTCGGGTTGCAGCATCGATGCCGTAGCCAAAACGGAAAAAGACGTGCTCACGATCGTCGACGAGTCCCTCAAGGATGATGTCGGTGTGTGCCGACTGCAAATCATCGAGAGCGACTCCAAACTCTCGTTCAGTGACGACGAAAAGGGCATTTGCAACAAACTTTACTGCGGACACCGCGCCGGATTGGGCGCCGAATTCGCCAAGAACTCACACGTCAACGTCGACGGAAAAGCTGTCACCACGCTCCTGCCGCTCGCCAAGGGCAAATCGCTTTGCTTCAACCGTAGCTACAGCACCAAACACATGAACGAAAAGAAAAAGCAGCTTCTCAGTGGCTTGACGGTGAAAATCACCACCGGCGATAACGACACCCAGTACGTGCGCGTAACGGCATCCGATCGCGACATCGACAGCGAAGACGCCAAATCCTACGCGGCCTTCGGCGCTTGCACCAAGCTCACCGCTGAAGAAGGCAGCTGCGGTATCGATGAAGATGGCGGCCAATTTGTTCTCAAGAACAAAAAAGACGGCAGCATCGAACTTGTCGTAAAAACGCACCTCGCCCTCACTCAAGTTGACGAGGAACAAAAAGCGCTCAAAGGGGGCAAGAATTTGAACCTCGACGGCGAAGACACCGAGAACAACGTCTACAAACTCTACGCAGGCGTTTGTTACAGCGAACCCTAGTCCGTTCTATTTTCGCCACGCACCCGGCCATCTCGGTTAGGTGCGTGGTTTTTTGTGCCTTTCACCTCGATTTGTCTCAAAAAAGGACCGCCAAAAAGGCGCAAAAAAGGGCAATTTCGTTTAAGCTGTGAAGCTATGGATTACTTCATTGGTTTTGTGCTGCTCCTCGGGATCCTTGTCTTTATCCACGAACTCGGTCACTTTCTGGCGGCCAAGTGGTGCAACATTCGCTGCGACACCTTTTCGATCGGCATGGGCCCCAAGCTCCTCAAATTCACCAAAGGTGAAACCGAATACGCGGTTTCGATCCTCCCTCTCGGCGGCTACGTCAAACTCTTTGGCCAAGATCCGCGCGAAGAAATTCCCGCTGGCCAAGAGCACCGCTCTTTCCGTCACAAATCTCTATGGCAACGCGCCTTCGTGGTGGTCGCCGGCCCTCTCGCCAACCTGCTGCTCGCCATGGTGGTCTTCGCCGCCCTGATGATGCACGGCTTTCCCTCGGAAGCACCGGCCTTTAACCGCGTCGTGCCCGGCTCGCCCGCTGAAACCGCTGGCTTTCGCAGCGGCGATCAGATCAAGTCCATCGCGTGGAACGACGCTGGCGTAGCGCATGAAGTGATTCCCGCCGACCTCGATCAGCTCAAAACCACTCTTGCCCAAAACGTCGGCAAAGACCTCAAATTCTCTGTTCAGCGCCGCGAGAACACCACGGCCGAAATTCTCTACGCGCCCGTGGTTATCGAACAGCGCGATCCCACCACCGGCTTGATTCAAAACATGGGCGGCATTCGCGGCGTCGAAGACCAAGCCCCCGCCCCCGTGCTGAGCACCATCGTGCCCGGCTCTTGGGCCGACACCCGCATGATCCCAACGCCCTTTCTCGTTTCGAGCGTCGGCGTCACCAAAGTGAACGGCCAAGTGCAGGAAATTCCCGTCACCACGGCCTTTGACCTCGAGCACGCCTGGGCCCAAGCGGTGACCCTCAGCCCGCGCGCCGGCTCGCAGATCATGCTCAAGGGCAAGTGGCTCATCGAAGACCAAGAACCCAAAGACGAAACCCTGAGCATGGCGTGGTCCAAAGCCGAAGACGCGCCCAAAGAGTCGCTTCTCGAGAGCGGCATCTACACTTACAATGCGCTGAGACTCGTAGAAGTGCTCTCCGCCTCGCCCGCCGAAGAGATCGGCCTCAAAAAGGGCGACGTGATCGTTTCGATCAACGGCGAAGCCATCCAAGGCTTCTACTCTTTCCGCGATCGCCTGCAGGAACTGGCCGCCGAAAAAACAACGCTCGAAGTGCAGTGGATTCGCGAGGGCGCTCTTATGAACAAGAGCTTCCGTCCGCGCCTACAGAATCACGAAGATCCTCTCACCGGTCAGTCTAAAGATCGCTTCCAGATCGGCGCCTCCTTCGTGCCTTTCGACGCGGCTCCTGCGATGACCACCGTGCAGTCGTCGTCGCTCTTCACGGCCGCCGCCTACGGCATCACCAAGTCGTTCAGCGTTTCGGGTGCGATGCTCAAATCCTTCTCGTATCTCATTCAGGGCAAGCTCTCACGCAAGGCGCTCTCGGGCCCCTTCATGATTGGCAAGATCGCCGGTGATTCCTTCAAAGCGGGATGGCTCCCCTTCCTGCGCATGATGGCCTTCATCTCTCTCAACTTGTTCCTCTTAAACCTCTTTCCGATTCCGGTACTCGACGGGGGCCACCTCGTGATGTTCGGCATCGAAGCGATTCGTCGCAAACCCCTCAGCATCAAATTCATCGAACGCTGGAGCATGGCGGGATTCATCTTCCTCTTGAGCCTCATGGCTTATGTGTCGGTGAACGATTTGATCCGCATGTTCTTCTAAAGGTATGATTTTGAGAGGTCCCTACCTCGCCCTGGATTGGGGCAAAAAGAAAATCGGCTGGGCCACAGGCGACGAGATGCGCATCACCACCAGCGTGCACCCGGTGCACCTGCGCGCGGCGAAGTCGCCCAAGTGGCAACTCACAAACGCCGACAAAACGTGGCTCCGTCAAATTCTCGACGAATGGCAACCGCAAACGCTCGTGCTCGGAAATCCTCTGGGTTTGGGCGGCGTGGAGAACGAAGAATCGCTCGGCGCGCGCTCTCTCGCGCGTGAGATTGCCGAATTCTGTGGTCTGACGCCCGTACTTGTAAACGAAGCGTTAAGCACGTGGGAATCGCGCGGTAAAAAGGATGAAGATTCCGAGGCAGCCGCTATACTTTTAAAAGACCTCTGGGAAACGTATAGGAGAGAATCACGTTGAAATTTATCCGCAGCGCTTTACTTGTGGCCATCATCTTGGTCACCACCTTCGTCGCCTTCCAATACTGGACCTTCATTCGTCCGCATCCCGAACTCAACGGTACCGCAGTTCTCAACGTGTGGCCCGGCGCCCGCTCTGCGGACATCTACAAGCAACTGCGCGCCAAGAACGTCGACATCTCGGAGCTGAATTTTAAAATCTGGGCGCGCGCCTCGCGCGTGGGCTCGAAGCTGCGCAAGGGTGAATACGTCATCGACCTCAAATGGAGCCACTCCAAGATCCTTGGCCATGTGCTCTACGGCCTGCCGCTCCTACACTCCTTTACGGTCAAAGAAGGCCTGAACATCTACGACATCGAGAACATCTACCAAGGCGCATTTCCCAAACTCACGGACGCTCAGTTTCAAGCTCTCGCGCGCTCGCCCAAGCGCCTGGAAAAGATGGGCATCCCCGTCTCCAAACTCCCCTCCAAGGTGCGCTCGCTCGAAGGCTTTCTCTTTCCGGAGACCTACGCCTATCAAATTTACGATTCGGCCGAGATGCTGATCGAAGCCCAGCTCAACCAGTTCCAGCGTCGCGCGATGCCGATTCTGCAAGATCACCCCTGGGCCAAAGAGAGCGATGGCATTTTCCGCCTGGTGACGCTCGCTTCGATCGTAGAAAAAGAATCTGGAGACGTGGCTGAGCAGCCCATCGTGGCTTCGGTATTTTGGAACCGCATCAAAAAGAACATGCGTCTGGAATCGGATCCGACGATCATCTATCCGCTGCTGCCCCTCTTCGACGGCAACATTCGCAAGTCCGACATTCAAACAAAGAACGACTACAACACCTACCGCATGAAGGGCCTGCCGCGCGGACCCATTTCCAATCCCGGCGAGTCCGCCATTCGCGCCGTGGTGAACCCTGCGCAAACCGATTATCTTTTTTTCGTGGCCAAGGGCGACGGCACGCACGTCTTCTCCAAAGACTACGCCACCCACCACAAGTTCGTGCAACAATACATTCTCAAGAAAAAATAGAAAAAGAACCTAGTTCCTTAACCCGCTACTTTAACCTGGCACCTCCAGGTAGCGGGTTAAGGAACTAGGTTCTCTTCAAAGAGAAAAGCCCGGCACCTCCGCTAAGAGATGCCGGGCTTTGGGAATCTGTTAGGACTTAGAGCGAGGACAGAATCGCTGCAGCGACCACGAGCATCGCGAGGGCAACACCAAAGAGGCGAGCTTGTTGCAAATGCTTGGAGTGCCCAGTGGTGATCGCCGCCGTGAGGTGTTTCCAGCGTGGCAATGCGGGATCTTCTTTGTGGATCGTCACTTCGAGTTCCTTTTTAGCCTTGGAGAGGATCTGAGCGCGGGGAACCACGGTCGTCATCGACGCCCATTTTTCCACCATCTCGGGATTCGTCTCGTTCATCTCTTCAACCACGAAGATGGTCGAACCGATGCGGATGCGGTCACCTTCTTTGATGTAAATCGTTTTGGTGACGGCTTTGTTGTTCAAAAAGGTTCCGTTCGTCGAGCTCAGGTCGGTGAGCATGAAGTGACCCTTTTTGTACTCGATCGAAGCGTGGTCACGCGAGGCGCGTTCGTCTTGCACCGGAAAGGAAGCATCGACGCGGCGACCGATCACGTTACGGCGCTTTTTGAGCGGGTACAGGGTGCCCATGTTCAGACCGGCCGAAACCTTGAGGCCCAGTTTGGGCACTTCGGTGGCGACGGACTCGGCCCGGGTGGCCTTTTCTTTGGGTTCCGCCTTGGGCTTTTTAGAAGCCTTAGGGGCGGAGGCGGGCTTGCTCGTGTCCACATCGTCGACTTTCGTCACTTCGGTACCGAGGTCCCGCATCTGGGGGGCTGGTTTTTCAGCTTTCAACGCTTTCGCAGCTTGAGATCGCATATTCAGAGTCTCCTATTCAAAACCATTAGGCCTCAAAAGGGCCTTATTTCCCGGTCCTCAATGCAAGGGGCGGGCCAGGGGCGTGCGCGGGGCTAAATGATTGATCTTTTTGCCGGGGGGACTGTCGATTTTTTAGACGGCTGCGAGCATAATAGGGCTTATGGGGATCTTTATGGGGAAAAACACGCTTTCAGCCCTTCTCGTTTCGGCATCGTTCACCTTAGCGGCGGCCTCCGCCGGCGCCCAGAGCATTTCCCTGCGCCCCAGCCTCGAAGAAGAGGTCATCGACACCAAAATCGGTGGTTCGGGCGTCTTTTCGATGGGCCTCTACGCCGATACCAACGTACTGCTGAACCGCCCCTTCAAGGCGGTGACCAATCCGAATAACAAATTCTCCTACCACATCCCCATCGGTGTGGGCCTCGACTTCTCGCTGGGCCTGAGTCCGCGCTGGGAAATCGGCGCCTCGGTGTGTTACCAAAAATACGAAGGCCGCGAACTCAACGGCGACCACACCAACTACGCCATCGCCGGATACACTTCGGTAC
>Ga0247823_10000643_pt1 | contig 29443 bp, 28 predicted proteins | sample 13C_PalmiticAcid_2_FD_192426 | JGI IMG/M metagenome (GOLD analysis project Ga0247823, IMG submission 192426) | Soil microbial communities from agricultural site in Penn Yan, New York, United States - 13C_PalmiticAcid_Day30 | ecosystem: Environmental > Terrestrial > Soil > Agricultural land...
GGCGCGGACCATTCGTATTCCGGTGCATATGATCGAGACGATCAACAAGCTGGTCCGCACCAGCCGCCAGTTCCTCCACGAGCAGGGCCGCGAGCCCACGCCCGAGGAAATGGCCGAGCGCCTGAGCATGCCGCTCGAGAAGGTGCGCAAGGTGATGAAGATCGCCAAGGAGCCGATCAGCCTCGAAACGCCGATCGGCGACGAGGAAGACAGCCATCTCGGCGACTTCATCGAGGACAAGAACGCCGTGATCCCGGTGGACGCAGCGATCCAGGCCAATCTCAAGGAGACCGTGACGCGGGTGCTGGCCAGCCTCACCCCGCGCGAGGAGCGCGTGCTGCGCATGCGCTTCGGCATCGGCATGAACACCGATCACACACTCGAGGAAGTCGGCCAGCAGTTCAGCGTGACGCGTGAGCGCATCCGCCAGATCGAGGCCAAGGCGCTTCGGAAGCTCAAGCATCCGAGCCGCAGCCGCAAGATGCGGTCGTTCCTCGACCAATAGGTCGACGCCGACGGAATTTGAAGCGACAGGGCCTGAAAAAAACGAACACCCCCGGAATTGCTTCCGGGGGTGTTCTGGTCTTCGAGACGGGCATCCCCTGCCCGTCCTAACGTCTGGCCGTGTTCGGCGGCCGTACGACGCTCCTCCCCCCGGATCGAAAACCGGTCGCTCGTCGCGCCTGGCCGCGCCCCCCGGTGCGACCCGCAGCAACGCCGCGCAGGCATTCCCGATAGCGGATCACCATGCTTGCAGCGTTGAACGCATGTGTCGCCGCCTTGCTCGGCGATGTCACCGCGCTTCATTTGGTGTTAAACGGCGGCAGCGACGCCTTATTTTGGGACGGCTTGCCACACTGCGGCAGCCACCCCGCCGCCACCGACGCTGAACGGCGGGCTGTCGTCGTTACCGTCGAGCTTCAGCACGAAGGCTGCTCCGAGCGGTGACCTCGGCTGCCGCGGACGCGGCTGCGCGCGGAGGATGTCGTAGACGGCATAGCGCCCGCCCGCCCGGGCGGTGACTTCGGGCGAGGGATCGCGTTCGAGCATCGACGGCGCGCTTTGCCGACTCTCCGCGATCAAGCGGGCAGCGGGCAAGCCTTCGAGCCGCGCATTGCCCGCCGGAAGCATGAAACGCTGCGGCAGCGACTTGTCGGCCGCGGGCGCCGGTACGCGTTGCGTGGCAGGATCCTTGATCAGCCGGGAGAACGGGATCGATCGCGAATTGACGCCGGACCGCTCGCCTGCCGACGCAGGGCAGGCCAGTCCACAAAGGACAACACAGGAAACCAGCGTCGTGCGCATCACCGTTTTCCCCAAACCAGTGAAGTTGAGCCAAGCTGACCTATCTGCGGCGGTAACACAATGCGGCTTGGCTTCGTCCCGCCGCATCCGGCGCTCACTGCGCCGTAAGTATATCAAATTCCTCAGGCAGGAGGGCGGTCTGGAACTCGAGTCCAGCCTCGAAATCATGCGCCCACACCACGCGGGCGGAGCGCTGGCCGATCTCGGGCAGCGTCAGCCAGATCATCGTGCCGACGCGAAGCTCCGAATAGGTCTGGAGCCGCGCTCCGTTGATCGAAAGGTCGGTGACGCGGCAAAGCGTGCGGTCGAGCCCGCCGCGGCCGACTCGCGCATCGAGCGACACCGGCGCGCGCGGCGCGCGGCGCCGGCCGAGGCTCTCCGCCGGCTCGAACTCGGCTGCGAACGAGGCATGTCTGAGTTGCGTCGCCATGCCCGAAGGCTAATCGTGTTTGGCTAAAGGCGCGTTAACGACGAAATCCCGGCACTGCCAGACCGTGCGGGCATCCACCCAAACGGTCCGGCCTTGCCGGGATTTCCGAAAAGCCACCGAGCCGCCTTGGCGGCCGGCGCTTACTTCTTGCCGAGCGAGAGGCCGCCGAAACGCTTGTTGAAGCGCGCGACCTGACCACCCTGATCCAGCATCTGGCCGCGGCCGCCGGTCCAGGCCGGGTGCGCCAGCGGATCGATGTCGAGCGTCATCAGATCGCCTTCCTTGCCCCAGGTCGAGCGAGTCTCGAACACGGTGCCGTCGGTCATCTGCACCTTGATCATGTGGTAATCGGGATGCGTGTCTTTCTTCACGGTCAATTCCTTCGAAAAGCCGCCGGTTTCCGACCGGCAGCGGACGCGCGCCGTTAGCAGAGGGGGTGCCCGGAAGCAACCTTCCCTGCCCTTGCGCAGAGAAACTCAGTTCTTGGGCGGCTCCGCGATCATCGCGGTGAACTCGCACTCGGTGGCGACGTCACCGTCCAGCATCGCCCTGCCGGCGAATTTGCAGACGCGCGAGCGCTTCTGGAGGAACTCGACCTCGAGGCGCAGCAGCACGCCCGGCTCGACCGGCTTGCGGAACTTCACGCCGTCGATCGACATGAAATAGACCAGCTTGCCCGAACCGGCGAGACCGAGGCTCTCCACCGCGAGTACGCCGGCGGCCTGCGCCAGCGCCTCGACCTGGAGCACGCCGGGCATGATCGGACGCCCGGGGAAATGCCCCTGGAAGAATTCCTCGTTGATCGACACTGCCTTGATCGCGACGATGCGCTGGTCGAGGATCAGTTCCTCGACCCGATCGACGAGCAGCATCGGGTAACGATGCGGCAGCGCCGCCATCACCCGCTTGATATCAAGCGGGCCGATGGAGACGCTGCCGGTCTCGCTTTCGCTCACCGGGGCTCGGCCGGCTTGGGAGGCTGGGTGCCCGTAGCTGCCGGCGCGCCGGCGGCAGGCGCGGCGCCGCGCTGCTGTGCTGCGGCTGCCTGCTGATAGGCCTGGATCTGCGCGGCCTGAGCGATCTGCTGCTGGATCGCGAGCGTCTCACGCGAGGGCTGCCAATCGGCCGGCGGCTGGATGCTCACCGTCGGCGCGACCTTGTCGATCTCGGCGACGATCGCCTGGCTGATATTGGCCGAATCCGGCGCATACATGAACACTTCGGGCGAGAGCACGACACTGATCTTGCGGGCATTCACGACGCGCAGCTGCGCTGCCTCATACTGACGCAGTACCGATTCGATGGCGAACAGCTCTGCGCGTGCGGCCGGGTTGCTGAGGCGACCGAGATCGTTCTGGGCATTGGTCTGGGCGGTGCGGATCTTCTCGACCGCGGGATTCTTGGCGGTCTGCGCGGCCTTGGCCTCTTCCTCGCTGACCCGGCCGTCCTTGTTGGAGTCGAGCTGGGCGACGAGCGGCTTGAGTTCGTTGTCGAGCGCGGTGCGGCGCTGCTGCATCTGATCGAACGCCGCCTTGTAGGTCGTCGAGATCTGCTGGTTGGCAGCGCCGAACGCCTTCGAGCTGGCGACCACGCTGGTCGGGTTGGCATAAGCGATGCCGGCCACCTGGGCATGCGCGGGCGCGGCGATCGCGAGCGCCGCGGGAGCGGCGAGCATCGCCGCCAGAATTGCTTTCTTGGTAATCATCAGAACTGGGTCCCTACGTTGAATGTCACAAGCTTGTCGTCGTCGCCCTTTTCGCGCAGCAACACCTTGGCGACGTCGATACGAAGCGGGCCGAACGGCGAATTCCAGTTCACCCCGAAGCCCACCGACAGGCGCGGACGCGCGGAGTCGCCGACGAACCGCTCGTAAAAGGGTGCAGTGGTAATAGCATAAGGGGTGTTGATCGACGTCCCCGAACAGGCGCCGCCATATGTCAAGGCATAACCGACCGAGCAAGTCGTGGGCTGGCTGGTTGCGTTCACCACGTACAGCGGCGTCTGGACGCCGTTCACGGAGGCAAATTGCGGTGTCACGAGCGGAAGCAGCGTCGGCGAGCCATCCGCATTGACCAGCTTGTTGCCCTGGCCGTCCGTCGCCTGGGTGAAGTTGATCGTCTTGCCCGGCTCGGTAATGCCGAACAGGCTGCCCGCCATCACGAAGATCGACGGCCGCAGACCCATCTCGGCAGCACCCGCGCCGAGGGGGATCTCGAGTTCGGCCTTGGTCATGTAATAGGCCTTGCCGCCCAACGCGTCGTCGATGATCTGATCCTTGTCGGTGACCAGCAATTGGGTGCGTGCTACCGGATCGCCGGTATAGCCGATGCGCTGCACGCGCGGCCCTACACCGCGAATGTCGAAACCGCGGAACTGGGGCTCACCCAGATAGAATCGGTCGGTGATGCGGACCGGATCGATGCCTGCAGCGGACTTTTCGAGGCTATGGATATAGCCGCCCTCGGCCGAGACCGAAAAGATGAACCCGCTGCCGACGTTCCAGTATTTATCGCCATCGAAGCGCGCCCGGAGATATTTCACTTCGCCGCCCAGACCGGCGAAATCGACACCGGCGCTGAGGCGCTGGCCGCGGCTCGGACGCAGCCGGCTGTTGAGGCTGTCATAGATCAGCGATACGCCGACCAGCGAGGTGATCCGGTTGCCCACCGCTTCGCAATAATAACGGCCGGCCTTGAGCGGGTCGCACTTGCCGTCGGTGTAGAAAGACGATCTGTCGAGCGTCACATTGTCCTGGCGCAGCGTGTAGCGCGCCGAGAGCGTCCAATATTCGGTGAGCGGCAGGCCGGCGACCAGCTGGCCGCCGGTCGCGACCTGGCTGTAGGTCGTGCTGCGGTCGCTGCCGATATAGTTGAACGCGTTATAGTCCTGGCGGAACAGCGTGCCGCCAAGGGCGATGTTGGTGTTGAACAGATAGGGCTCGGTAAAGCCGAGCTCGACCGACTTGGAATAGCTCGAATAATCGACCGAGGCCGACACCGTCTGCCCCATGCCGCGGAAGTTGCGCTGGCGGATCGAGGCCTGGAGGATGAAACGCTCGAGGCTCGAGAAACCGGCCGAAAGAGTCAGCTCGCCGTTCGGGCGCTCCTCGACGTTGGCGGCGAGCACGATCCGGTCGGGTGCCGAGCCTTCCTTGCGCTCGATCTCGAACTTGTCCTGGAAATAGCCGAGCGAGTTGATACGGTCCTGCGAGCGCTTGACGAGGAACGTATTGAACGCATCGCCCTCCGCGACCCGGAATTCGCGGCGGATGACCTTGTCCTGGGTCTGGCGATTACCGGTGATCTCGATCCGCTCGACATAGGTCCGGTTCGACTCGCCGATATGGAAGTTCATCGACATGGTCAGCGCTTCGCGGTCGCGCTGGAAATCGGGCCGCACGTCGGCAAAGGCATAGCCGAATGCGCCGGCGGTCTCGCTCAATTGCTCGACCGTGTCCTCGACCGCCTTGGCGTTGTAATATTGGCCTTCCTTGATCGAGAGCGCGGTCGCGAGACGCTTGTCGTCGAAATCGCGGATCGCGCTGTCGACGGTGACCGGACCGAATTTGTAGCGCGGGCCTTCCTCCACCACGTACGTGATGATGAAGTCCTTCTTGTCCGGGGTCAGCTCGGCCACTGCCGAGATCACGCGGAAATCGGCATAGCCTTCGGTCAGATAGAATTGCCGCAATTTCTGCTGATCGTAGGCGAGACGATCCTGGTCGTAGCTCGTGTTCGAGCTCAGGATGTTCATCAGGCTCGACGTCTTGGTCGCCATCTCGCCGCGCAGCTTGCCGTCGGAGAACACCTCGTTGCCGATGATGTTGATCTGGCGGACCTTGGACTTGGGGCCCTCGTCGATCTCGAAGATCACGTCGACGCGGTTCTGGTCGAGGCTGACCATCTTGGGCTCGATGCGCGCGGCGAAGCGGCCCTGGCGGCGATAGAGCTCGATGATCCGGGCGACATCGGCGCGGACCGCGGTGCGCGTGAAGATCTGGCGCGGCGCCAGCTTCACTTCCTTCTGGATCTTGTCGTTCTTGAGCCGCTTGTTGCCTTCGTAGATCACCCGGTTGATCACCGGATTTTCACGGACGCGGATCACGAGGTTGCCGCCGGTGGTGTCGATCGACACATCGGCGAGCAGCTCGGAGGCGAGCAGATCCTTGATCGCCTGGTCGACCGTTTCGTTGGTGAAGGTGTCGCCTACGCGCAGCCGGGTATAGGAAAGCACCGTCTCGGGCTCGAGGCGCTGCGATCCCTCGACGCGGATCGAGCGGATCGTCCGCACTTCCTGCACGGGGGCGGGCACGGCGAGGACCTGCGGCGCGGGAGCGGGCGCCGTCGGGGCGGGGGCGGTCTGCGCATGCGCGAGTCCCGAGAGCATGGTGCCCGCGAGAAGCGTCGCAGTGGCGCGTGCGCCGAAATGATTAGCCTTGATCGTCACATCCCACCCCAAGTCGGATTTCGAGTAATGTCGCTGCCCATGCGACGCCGGAACAACCGCCCCTGCCTGAACCGCATCAGCCGATCAACCCGGCCAGATTTCTCCAGGCGCCAAATCCGCCCAGATCGTTGAACGTCACCAGCAGCATCAGCGCCAGAATTGCGATCAGGCCACCCCGGAAGGCCCATTCCATAACCTGCGGCTCGACCGGGCGGCGGCGTACGGCTTCGACTGCGTAGAACAGAAGATGCCCGCCATCCAGCACCGGAACTGGCAAGAGGTTGATGAATCCGAGATTAATCGAAATGAGCGCGATGAGAAATACGAACTCGACCGGTCCCATCGCGAGACGTTCGCCCGAAACCTGCGCGATCTTGATCGGCCCGCCGAGCTCCGAAATCGAGCGGCGGCCGGTGATGATCTGCCCCAGACCATCGAGCGTCATCCGGACGATGCCGATGGTCTGGCGGACGCCGACGAGCGGGGCCTCCAGCAGACCGACCGGCTTCACCACCGGCGCACTGCTGGCGATGCCGAGCGCGCCGATCTTGAAGACGTTGCCGAAGCGGTCGCGCTCCTCGCGCATGCCGATCACGGCGTCGGCCGCCAGCGCGCGCCCGCCACGCTCGAATTCGATGCGAACCGGCTCGTGCGGGCGGAGCTGGGTATAGCTCACCATGTCGGTGAACGTGTCGATCGAGCGGCCGCCGAGCGACGTCACCCGATCGCCCGGCTGGATCCCCGCCACTGCCGCCGCGCTTCCCGGCGTCACTCCGCCGACCACCGACGAGGTGCGGTTCTGGCCATAAGCGAAAGCGAATGCCGAGAGAATCAGGATCGCGACGATGAAATTGGCGATCGGGCCCGCGGCGACGATGATCGCACGCTGCCAGAGCGGCTTGGCCTGAAAGGTTCGCGAACGCTCCTGCGCGGGCAGCGCGAGCCATTCGGGCGAGGGCTGGCTCGCCGGGTTCATGTCGCCGGCGAAGCGGACATAGCCGCCGAGCGGCAGCCAGCAGAACTTCCAGCGCGTGCCGCGTCTGTCGGTGATCCCGGCGATCTCGCGGCCGAATCCGATCGAGAATTCCTCGGCCTTCACCCCGAACCAGCGTCCGGCGAGATAATGGCCGAGTTCGTGCAGGAAGACGAGCGGCCCGAGCAGCAGCACGAAGGCGAGGAGATACATCGGGATGGCGGGGGATTCGATCAAAGAACGCAGTCCTTCACACGCTCGCCGGCATACGCCCTCGCCTCGGCGTCGATTACCAACACGGCATCCAGCGAGTCCGGGGCGGCCGGGTCGTAGCGCGCCAGCGTATCGGCAACGATTGCGGCAATTTCAAGAAATCCGACGCGTCCCGCCAGGAATGCGGCAACGGCTATTTCATTGGCGGCATTGAGAATCGCCGGCCGCGCGCCGCCCGCCGACAATGCATCGCGCGCCAGAGTCAGCGCCGGGAAGCGCGCCGGGTCCGGCGCTTCGAAATCGAGCCGGCCGATCCGGGCGAGATCGAGCGGTTCGCACGGCGTCGCCATCCGCTCGGGCCAGGCGAGCGCAAAGGCGATCGGAGTGCGCATATCGGGCGTGCCCAGCTGCGCCAGCACCGAGCCGTCGACATATTCGACCATCGAATGCACCACCGACTGGGCATGGACGAGGATGTCGAGCTGGTCGGCACGCACCGGAAAGAGATGAAAGGCCTCGATCAGCTCGAGCCCCTTGTTCATCATCGTCGCCGAATCGACCGAGATCTTGGCGCCCATCGACCAGTTCGGATGCGCCACCGCCTGCACCGGCGTGATCGCGCGCATCGCCTCGAGCGGAGTCGCACGGAACGGCCCCCCGCTGGCAGTGAGAATGATCTTCCGCACACCGCGCGGCGCGGTACGGTCGAGGCATTGGAACACGGCATTATGCTCCGAATCCACGGGAAGCAGCGTCGTCGCGTGCGCCTGCGCCGCCGCGGTCATGATGTCGCCCGCCGAAACCAGCGCCTCCTTGTTGGCCAGCGCGACGGTGCCGCCCGCCTCGAGCGCCGCCATTACCGGCTTGAGCCCGGCGGTGCCGACGATCGCGGCCATCGTCCAGTCGGCCTCCATCCGTGCCGCGCGGCAGACGGCATCGGCCCCTGCCCCGGCCTCGATGCCACTCCCTTCGAGCGCGTCGCGAAGCGCGCCGAGACAGGCTTCGTCCGCGACTATCGCGAGCTTCGCCCGCGTACGGATCGCCGCCGCCGCGAGCTTGTCCACGTCGCGATTGGCGGTGAGCGCGATCACTTCGAATTGCTCGGGCGCGCGCTCGATGAGGTCCAGCGTCGAGCTGCCCACCGAACCGGTGGCGCCGAGGATCGTGACGCGCCTGGTCATGCCGCCACCAGCACCAGCAGCGCCGCGAACGGCGCAACCGCGACGAGCCCGTCGAGCCGATCGAGGATGCCGCCATGGCCGGGAAGCAAATTCCCCGAATCCTTGACGCCGGCACAGCGCTTGAGATGGCTCTCGAACAGATCACCGAGCTGCGCCAGCATCGCGAGGATCGGGGTCGCGAGCGCCAGGACCACCGGGAGGCCGAAACCGATGACGAGCAGTCCGGCAAATGCCCCCGCGGCAGCGACGCCGCCGAGAAAGCCCGCCCAGGTCTTGTTCGGGCTGATCAGCGGCGCGAGCTTGGGCCCGCCGATCGCGCGCCCCGCGAAATAGGCGCCGGTATCGCACGCCCAGACCAGCGCCATCGCCCAGAAGGTATAGAGCATGCCGTGCGACGGGTGCTCGCGCAGCGCGAGCAAAGCGAGCGCCGGAAGCCCGGAATAGAGCACGCCCGCCGCCAATTGCCCTTTGCGCGTCGCCGCCGCGACGAAAAAGGCTGCACCGATCACCAGCCCCAGCGCGAGGAATCCCGGGCCCGCGGCCAGTCCGGGCGCCATGATCGCCAGCGGGACGGTCAATGCATATTGGGCGAGCCGCTTCTCGCGCTGGCTCGCGCCCGAAAGCCCCGCATATTCGGCCATCATCAGCAGCGCCACCGCCGCGATGACCAGCCAGAAGCCGAGCCCGCCGGCCCATAATGCGATCGCGGCGAGCCCGATCAGCACGACGGCCACGATCGCGCGCGTTCCCAGATCCGATCCAGTTTTGGTCACAAGCCTCCGAAACGCCGCTGACGCTGCCCAAAACGATCGAGCGCGTCAGCGAGTGCCTTCTCGTCGAAATCAGGCCATAGCGTGTCGACGAAGAGCAATTCGGCATAGGCGGCCTGCCACAGCAGGAAGTTGGACAGCCGCTGCTCGCCCGAGGTGCGGATCAGCAGGTCCAGTGGCGGCAGATCCGCCGTTTCGAGCTCGGCTTCGAAGCGCGCCTCGTCGATCGCGGCAGGATCGAGCGTGCCGTCGCGGGCCTGCTCGGCGAGGCGGCGCGCGGCGGTCAATATCTCGGCCTGCGCACCGTAATTGAGCGCGATGACCAACGTCGGACCGGGATTGGCGACGGTCCGCGCGACAGCCGCGTCGATCATGGCGACCAGATCGGGCGCAAGACCGCGCCAGTCGCCGATCACCCGGAGCCGCACGCCTTCCGAGACCAGCTCGTCGAGCTCGCTCGCGAGGAAGTGGCGGAGCAACCCCATCAGGTCGCGAACCTCTTCCTCGGGGCGGCGCCAGTTCTCGGAGGAGAAGGCGTAGAGCGTCAGCACCTCCACGCCGAGCGTACGCGCGGCGCGCGCGACCCGGCGAACCGCCTCGACGCCCTGCTTGTGCCCCGCGATGCGCGGCAGGAAGCGCTTCTTCGCCCAGCGCCCATTGCCGTCCATGATGATGGCGACATGGCGCGGCGGTGTGCCCGAAGGCAGATCCGGAGAGGGTCTGGCGGCCACTGATCAGTCCCGACCGTTCGTGCCGGGCCCGTCAAAGCACGGTCCAGGCCGGCCGACACGGAAAGAGCGACCCTTCGACGAGCTCGGGGCGAATGGGGGTTGGAGCGCCGAGGTCGCGAGGCCCGTCACTTGCCCAAAATTTCCTTTTCCTTGGCTGCAGTCGCCGCATCGATATCGGCGATCGTGCTGTCGGTCAGCTTCTGGACCTCGGTCTCGTGGCGCTTGCGCTCGTCCTCGCCGAACAGACCCTTTTTCTCGTCGGTCTTGAGGCTGTCATTGCCGTCGCGGCGGACGTTGCGCACCGCGATGCGCGCCTTCTCGGCATATTGGCTCGCGAGCTTGGCAAGTTCCTTGCGCCGCTCCTCGGTCAGATCGGGAATCGGCAGACGCAAAGTCTGGCCGTCGACGATCGGATTGAGGCCGAGCCCCGCCGAACGGATCGCCTTGTCGACCGGGCCGACATTGGTCTTGTCCCATACCTGCACCGAGAGCAGGCGCGGCTCGGGCGCCGAGACGCTCGCCAGCTGAGTGATCGGCATCTGCGCGCCATACACCTCGACCGTCACCGGATCGAGCAAGGTCGTCGAAGCACGCCCGGTGCGCAGGCCCTGGAGATCGTGCTTGAGCGCCTCGACCGCGCCGGCCATGCGGCGCTCGATATCTGCCTTGTCGTAAGCGGCCATTTTCGGCTCTCCTGTTATGCGGATGGGGTTTGATTCTGGACGATCGTCGAGGCACCCTCGCCGCGTAGCACCGCGGAGAGATTGCCTTCGTCGCGGATGTTGAACACGACGATCGGGATATTGTTGTCGCGGCACAGAGCAACTGCGGACGCGTCCATCACCTTAAGATTGTCTGCGAGGACGCGGTCGTAAGTAAGGGTATCATAACGTTTCGCGGTCGGCACTTTCTTGGGATCGGCATCGTAGATGCCGTCCACTGAAGTGCCCTTGAACAGCGCGTCGCAATTCATCTCGGCGGCGCGCAGCGCGGCGGTCGTATCGGTGGTGAAGAACGGCAGGCCCGTGCCCGCGGCGAAGATCACCACCCGCCCCTTCTCCATGTGCCGCTCGGCGCGGCGGCGGATATAGGGCTCGCACACGCTCGCCATCGGAATCGCCGATTGGACGCGGGTCTGGACGCCCGCTTTCTCGAGCGCGTTCTGCATCGCCAGTGCGTTCATCACGGTCGCGAGCATGCCCATATAATCGGCGCTGGCGCGGTCGAAACCCTGCGCCGCACCGGCGAGCCCGCGAAAGATGTTGCCGCCACCGACCACCATGCAGATCTGCAGTCCGGTCTCGATCGCTTCCTTCACTTCGGCGGCGACGCGCTCGCAAGTGGCAGGATCGATGCCGAACTGACCCTGGCCCATCAGGACCTCGCCCGAGAGCTTGAGAAGGATGCGTTGGAAGCGGGTAGCAGTCATCGGAGCCTTTTCGGATACGCCGGGATACGGGAGCGGCGCGGACCTTAGAGGCGCGCTCACAAAGGGACAAGCACAGACGCGGATAATCCGCCTCCTGCCCCGATCGAGTCGGCGCAGGCGCCTGCCCTTCGTGGCACGCGGTGATGCGTGACCGCGGTCACGCGTCGGCAACGATCCGTCGTGGCATCAGATCCCCGGTTCGTTCGAACCGCTGACAGGGGATGATGCAATGAAGAGAATAGTCGCGTTCGTCGTGAGTTTGGCACTGCTTCCGGCGTCCGTTCATGGCCAGGAGGCCGATTTTTCCGAAGCGTGCCGCGCCGACGAGCAGGCCTTGCAGGCAGTCGAATCCCAGTTCGCCGGCCGGCAGAAGCAGATCGAGAACCGAGGCGAGGAAATCGAGCGCAATGCGCCCGACGGGCTCAAGATCAGCGGTACGGTCAAGTTCGAGAACGCGCATATGGCGTTGCACGTGCCGAGCGTGACGATGAAGACCCAGGCATTCAGCTTCGACACGCCGAGCGTGACGATGAAGCAGCGCGGCTTCAAGTGGAAGGTGCCGCAGGTCGCGATGGAGACCCGGACCGTCGGCCATTATTACACCGTGGAATGCCGTCGCTGGCGCTGCAAGACGGTGCGCAAGGCGATCAAGACCGATGTGCCCGTGACCCGGATGGTACTGAAAGAAGCGTCGACCAAAATTCCCGAATTCACCATGCACACGGTTTCCATCAAGACCGACGTGCCCGAAGTCAAAATGACCCGCAAGGATCTCTATTATAAGCTTCCGCACATCACCGTCGCCAATCCGATCCCCGAGACAGGGCCCCTCGAAAAGCAGGGCAAGGCTCTCGAAGCGGACGCCAGACAACTCGGCACGGAGATCGAGGTGCGGGCCACCGAGCTGACCGACAAGCTGTTCGGTTGCCATCGCAAGCAGCTGGTCGACGAGCGTGAGAACGTGGCCAGATCGTTCGAGGAGGGCATCGTCCAGCTCAACAAGGCCATCGCAGTCGCGAAGGCGATGGATGCGGACCCCACCGCATTCCAGCCGAGCGACGCCGCGGACGGACAGACACTGGATCTGGTGGCACAACGCGAGAAGCTGATCGCCGATCGCGATCTCGCATTGGCCCAGCTCGACGGCTCCATCACGGCGCTTGCGGAGGGCAACGCAATCGACCTTCCCGCAGCCGCGGCCTTGACCGAAACGAGTTGAGCGCACGGCGCGGCGACTTCGCGCCCTGCCCCGACGCAAACGGGCGCCGCCACCCGGAGGTGACGGCGCCCGCCAGCCAGGTCTGGAAAGACCTACTTGGTCAGGCCGGCCGTTGCAGCGACTTCGGCTGCGAAATCGCTCTCTTCCTTCTCGATGCCCTCACCGAGCTGGAAGCGGACATAGTCCTTGAGCACGATCGTCGCGCCGGCATCCTTGCCCGCCTTGGCGATCACGTCCTGGACGGGAGTCTTGCCGTCCATGACGAATGCCTGGGTCAGCAGCGCGTTTTCCTTCTTGAACTTCTCGATCGGCCCGTTGAGAATCTTCTCGGCCACTTCGGCGGACTTGCCGACGATCTTTTCAGCGTTCTTCTCGCGGAGGATCGCAGCCTCGCGCTCGACGACGTCCGGATCGAGCCCCTCGACCGACAATGCCAGCGGGAAGGCAGCGGCGATGTGCATTGCCAGCTGCTTGCCCAGCGGCTCGAGCACGTCGACGCCGGCATCCGATTCGAGCGCGACGAGCACGCCGATCTTGCCGAGACCGGGCGCCGCTGCGTTATGGACATAGGGGATCACCGCGCCCTTGGTCACTTCGACCTTCTTCGCGCGGCGAAGCACCTGGTTCTCGCCGATCGTCGAGATGTTGTTGGTGAGCACTTCCTCGACGGTGCCGCCGACCGGCAGCGGAGCCGCCTTGAGCGTGTCGATGTCGTCGCCCTTTTCGAGCGCAACCGCAGTCACGTCGCGGACGAAGCCCTGGAAGATCTCGTTCTTGGCGACGAAATCGGTCTGCGAGTTGACTTCGACGGCGACACCCTTGGTGCCCGCGACGGCGACGCCGACCAGACCCTCGGCCGCAGTGCGGCTCGACTTCTTGGCGGCGGCGGCGAGGCCCTTCGAACGCAACCAGTCGCTGGCGGCTTCGAGGTCGCCATTGGTCTCGGTCAGCGCCTTCTTGCAATCCATCATGCCGGCGCCGCTCTTTTCGCGGAGCTCCTTCACGGCTGCTGCAGTGATCTCGGCCATCTTCTATTCCTCAGCTAAAAATCGGGCGGAGCAGTGCGTGTTGCCCTGCCCCGCCCCCATTACGGTTGGATGACGGGATCAGGCGTCGATCTGACGCTCGCCCTCTTCAGCCTGCTCGGGCTCGGTCGCTGCTGCGGGGGTTTCGGGATCCGCAGCGGCGGCAGGCGCCGTGAACTCCTCGGCGGTGACGACCGGAGCGTCGGCGGCAGGCGCCTCTTCCGCGACCGGAGCCGGCGCCGGAGTAGCGATGGCTTCCTCGACCGGGGGCTGCTCGGCGGCGCCGAAGTCATAGCCCTGGTTGCGCATCTGGTCCTGGCCGCCACGGGTCGCGGCGATCGCCACGGCTTCGCAGTACAGGCGGATCGCGCGGCTCGCATCGTCGTTCGCCGGAACCGGGAAGGCGATGCCGTCCGGGCTGACGTTCGAATCGAGGATCGCGACGACGGGAATGCCGAGCGTGTTGGCTTCCTTGATCGCCAGCTCTTCCTTGTTCGCGTCGATCACGAACATGATGTCGGGAACGCCGCCCATGTCGCGGATGCCGCCGAGCGAGAGCTCGAGCTTGTCCTTCTCGCGGGTGAGCTGGAGCACTTCCTTCTTGGTGAGGCCGTGCGTGTCGCCCGAAAGCTGCTCTTCGAGCGTCTTGAGGCGCTTGATCGAGTTGCTGATGGTCTTCCAGTTGGTGAGCATGCCGCCCAGCCAGCGATGGTTGACGAAATGCTGGTTCGCGCGGCGTGCGGCCTCGGCGATCGGCTCCTGCGCCTGGCGCTTGGTGCCGACGAACAGGACCTTGCCGCCCGAAGCGACGGTCGACGAGACGAACTCGAGCGCGCGCGCGAAGAGCGGCACGGTCTGCGAAAGGTCGATAATGTGGACGCCGTTGCGATCGCCGAAGATGTAGGGCTTCATCTTCGGATTCCAGCGGTGGGTCTGGTGACCGAAGTGCGCGCCCGATTCGAGCAATTGCTGCATGGAGACGACAGGTGCCGCCATAGGGATAACTCCTTCCGGTTGAGCCTCTGGGAAGCGGGAACCGTGAAGCGTTCACGGCACCGGTTTATGATGCTTCCCATGCGGGTTGAGGCGGCGCGCTTAGCGCAAGTGTCGCGTACAGGCAAGCGGAACAAGTTAGAACATCGCATTGACACTGGAACGTTAACGGAACATATAGGGTTCAGAAGCGGGGCGTGGAACGTCTTGCAGCGCCAAGGGGTTGGAATCGCTGGATTCCCGCCGTTTTGCGTGGACAGGAGCCGAATGATGACGGGTTTCGCGATCATATTGCTGTTCGGCACCGCCTTCATCGCCGCGACGTGGGCGATGTTCGCCTCGATCCGCCCGCAGGCACATCGTTTCGCCGAGATGTTTCGCCCGATTTCAACCCTCCCCGCGCTGCCCCCGCGGCTCGGCCGGGTTACGGTTCGCGCCGTTCCGGCGCGGCTGCCGGCGCGGGTGCCGCTGCGCGCTGCTGCCTGACCCGGCGATAGCTGCGCACGCTGAACGGAATCGTCGCCAGATAGGCGATCGCGAGCAGCGCCAGCGTCGGCCATGGCGCCGAGACCAAAGCCGCGACGAGTGCCACCAAAGCCGCAATCGCCTCGAAGCGCAGACGCTGCTTGAGCCGAACGGTCGGCGTGAAGGTCGCGATGCTGGAGATCATCAGCACCGCGATGAAGGCGGTCCATGGCGCGATCACCACGGGATTGCGCAACATCGGCTCGCTTGTCCACAGCCAGAGATAGAGCGGCGTCATCGCCAGCAGCGCGCCCGCAGGAGCAGGCACTCCGGTGAGGAAACCCGCCGATTTGTGCGGCTGATCCTCGCGGTCGATATTCGCATTGAATCGCGCGAGCCGCAGCGCGCAGAACAATGCAAGCAGCAAGGCGATCATCCAGCCGAACCGGCCGAGCCCGTTCAGCGACCACAGATAGAGTATCAGCGCCGGCGCGACGCCGAACGAGATCGCGTCGGAAAGACTGTCGAGTTCGGCACCGAAGCGGCTTTCGGCGCGCACCAGCCGGGCGATCTTGCCGTCGAGCCCGTCGAACACCGCCGCCGCGAGCACCATGAGCACCGCGACTTCCCAATTGCCGAGGATCGCAAAGCGAATCGCAGTCAGCCCGGAGCACAGCGCCAGCGCAGTGACCGTATTGGGCAATACCGCGCGCAGCGGAATTCCGCCTTCGCGGCGCAGCCTCGGAATCCTCCGCCTGCCCGCGCGGGGCGGCTTCATTGCGCGATACCGATCGCGCGCGGCGCTCCCTTGCGCGCAAGGATCGTCTCGCCGGCGATCGCGCGCTGGCCGAGCGCGACTTCGACGCCATACGCCTCGGGGATGAAGACGTCGACGCGGCTGCCAAAACGAATCAGGCCGACGCGCTGCCCGCCGACCACCATGTCGCCGGCCTTGACGAAGCTGACGATTCGCCGCGCGACGAGACCCGCGATCTGGGTGAAGCCGATCCGCTGGCCGTTCTTGTCCTCGACGATGATGTGCTGGCGCTCATTCTCTTCGCTGGCTTTGTCGAAATCGGCGTTCATGAACTTGCCGGCGATATAGATTACGTGGCGGATCGTGCCGGTGATCGGCGTCCGATTGATGTGCACGTCGAACACGCTCATGAACACCGACACCCGCAACATGCTGCCCTCGCCCAGCGCCTGCGGCCCGGCGAGCTCGGGAGGAAGCTGGACGCGCTCGATCATCGTGATCAGGCCATCGGCGGGCGAGACGATCAGTCCCTCGCCTTGCGGCGTCACGCGCACCGGATCGCGGAAGAACGCGGCGACGCCGAGCGTGAGGAACACGAGCGGCCAGGTGATGAAATCCCAGACGAACAGGCTGACCAGCGCAATCGCGCCCGCGATCAGCACATATTTGCGGCCTTCGGGGTGAATGTCGGGAAAACGCCACTTCACGGTCGAAGTACCGACGGAGGGCTTGTCGAGGGATGCCATGCCGCGCGGTGTAGCGACACATGCCCGCCTTTCCTAGACGCCGCCGCGAGTTTCCATGCCGTTCATTCCTGAAAGGGCGCGGCGACCGCGGGGATGCAATAGAGCCGCAACCCTGCGCCGATCCCCCGCGGCACCAGGACAGGCTTCGATATCCCGCCGACGCGATCGCATGCAGGTCCAGCCGTCACATTATACCGGAGGATTCGCTTCGTGTATTCGGGGCACACATCCGAACAGGTGTAACTGATCACGACCGGTACGCCGCGCAGCATGCCGAGCGTACGCGGCCAGCGCCGGCCCTTCCGCACCGGATCGAACCGCTTTCTGACAAAGGCCAGCACCACCGCGTCGTCGATCGGCGGGAACTTGTCCTCGCGGCTCAGCAATTCGGGCCGGGCGATGTCGGGTTCGCGCTGCAAGGACGCGGGCAACGCCAGCAACAAGCCCAGCAACGCAGACATCGACGCACCCCCTCCTCTTCGCGGGTCATTTGGCGGGTCACGGCTTCACCGCCGATGAACACGGATATGGATGCTGTCATCGGATTGTCGCAGATCGGCTTTGCGGGACGCGGCTGGTGGTGTATCTGCGCGCCACACTGTTCGAGTTCGGGGGCGGGTTGTCCCCGATTAAAGCAACCGCTGCGCTTGAATGTTCGTTCGTTTTCGCGGAAGCGCGTGCGCCACGGTTGCCACGAAACCTGCAAAGGACCCCAATGCCCGCATCGACCGCCTCCGCAAAGCGTCGCCGTGCAAATATGCGCGCCGCCGGAGTGTCATCGCCCTGGGTGATGTTTCTCAAAGGCTTCTTCAAGCATCCGGTGATGGTGGGGGCAGTCGCTTCGTCGTCGCAGCGGCTCGTGCAACGCATGCTCGACAAGGTCGACTGGGACAATTGCAAGCTGTTCGTCGAATATGGTCCCGGCGTTGGCACCTTCACGCGCCCGATCCTCAAGCGCCTCGCGCCCGACGCGAAGCTGATCGTGATCGATACCAACCCGGATTTCATTCGCTATCTCAAGCATGTGATCGACGATCCGCGATTCATCGCGGTCAATGATTCGGCTTCCGAGATCAAGCGGATCATCGCCGATCATGGCTTCGACCATGCCGACTTCATCGCATCGGGCCTGCCCTTCTCGACCCTGCCGACCGGCGTGGGCGATGCGATCGCGCACGCGACCCACGACATCCTCCGCGAGGATGGCGCATTCCTGGTCTATCAGTACAATCCCAAGGTGAAGAACTTCCTGACGCCGTATTGGGAGCATATCGACCACGAGATCGAATGGTGGAACCTGCCACCGGCGCAGCTCTGGTGGGCCTGGAAGAAGTAAATACCGCCATCCCGGCGCAAGCCGGGATCTCGCCTGTCTGCGCCATTGCCCGAGGACCGGCTTCGCCGGCAGGACAAGGGGGCGCTTGATCCCCTCTCCCCATCCTCCTAGACGCTCGCCCAAACCCTAAAAGGAAGCGAGCACATGGCGAAGATCAAGGTTGCAACGCCGGTCGTGGAGATCGACGGCGACGAGATGACGCGGATCATCTGGCAGTGGATCCGCGAGCGCCTGATCCTCCCCTATCTCGACATCGACCTCAAATATTACGATCTTGGCGTCGAGAAGCGCGACGAGACCAACGATCAGATCACGATCGATTCGGCGAATGCAATTCGGCAGTACGGCGTCGGCGTAAAGTGCGCGACGATCACCCCCGACGAGCAGCGTGTCGAGGAATTCGGCCTCAAGGAAATGTGGAAGTCGCCCAACGGCACGATCCGCAACATCCTTGGCGGCGTGATCTTCCGTGAGCCGATCGTGATCTCGAACGTGCCGCGCCTGATCCCCGGCTGGACCCGCCCGATCGTCGTCGGCCGCCATGCGTTCGGCGACCAGTATAAGGCGACCGACTTCAAGGTGCCGGGCAAAGGCAAGCTCAGCATGAAGTGGGAAGGCGAGAACGGCGAGACGATCGAGAAGGAAGTGTTCAACTTCCCCGACGCCGGAGTCGCGATGGGCATGTACAATCTCGACGAATCGATCACCGATTTCGCTCGCGCCAGCATGAACTACAGCCTCGGCCGCGGCTGGCCGCTGTATCTCTCGACCAAGAACACGATCCTCAAGGCCTATGACGGGCGCTTCAAGGACATCTTCCAGGCCGTGTTCGACGCCGAGTTCAAGGATCAGTTCAAGGAAGCGGGCATCGTCTATGAGCACCGCCTGATCGACGACATGGTCGCGTCGGCACTCAAGTGGCATGGCGAATTCGTCTGGGCCTGCAAGAATTATGACGGCGACGTCCAGTCGGATCAGGTCGCGCAGGGCTTCGGCAGCCTCGGCCTGATGACCTCGGTGCTGATGTCGCCCGACGGCAAGACGATCGAGGCGGAGGCGGCGCACGGCACCGTCACGCGCCACTATCGCCAGCACCAGCAGGGCAAGGCGACCTCGACCAACCCGATCGCTTCCATCTTCGCGTGGACCGGCGGTCTCAAATATCGCGGCAAGTTCGACAATACGCCGGACGTGACGCGCTTCGCCGAGACGCTCGAGAAGGTCTGCATCCAGACCGTCGAGAGCGGCGCGATGACCAAGGATCTCGCATTGCTGATCGGCCCCGATCAGGCCTGGATGACCACCGAGCAATTCTTCGAAGCGATCCGCGTCAACCTCGAGAACGAAATGGGCAGCTGGCAGTAAGCGACGCGCCACGCAGAATGGAAAGGGGCGGCCGCGGCCGCCCCTTTTTTTTGACCGTGATGTAGATTGCAAACCCACCCCCGGCGCACTCGTGCTCCTGCGAAAGCAGGAGCCCGGGATGGTGAAGGGCTGCATGACCCCGGGGACCCCTGCTTTCGCAGGAGCACTCGATTTGCAACCTCGATGATCGCCCTTTTTGCGCGCTCGGCCAGCGCGCGCATCCGGAGCGGAAAACGGCCGGGGCTCATGCGTTGCAACCAGCCAATCTCCGGTCGCTGCGGGTTGCATTGTAGGAATATACATGCTGGCATATTCGGATGGTTTGCTGCGCTTCCCTCCTGCCCTTCGATTGCCGTTTCCATGAAATAAAATTGCGAGATGAATCGCGTTTCCGCAAACTGAGTCAATTTAGCGCGCCGATCAGCTGATGCTCAATCTGACCAACACCGGATTCAGCGACACGCTGGTGATCCTCGGCGCAGCGGGATTGGTGATCCCGGCCTTCGCCCGCTTCCGCATCAGCCCGGTCATCGGGTTCATTCTCGTCGGCGCGCTGGTGGGCCCCTTCGGGCTCGGCACGTTGGTCAGCCAGAGCCCCTGGCTCTATTATTTCACCATTTCCGACTCGCATTCGATCGAGCCGTTCGCCGAATTCGGCATCATCCTGCTATTGTTCTCGATCGGGCTCGAACTATCGTTCAAGCGCCTATGGGCGATGCGCACGCTCGTTTTCGGCGTCGGCGCGGCGGAGTTGGTCGGGGCCGGTCTCATCCTCGCCGCAGCGCTCTATCTTACCGGGCTCAGCACCGGCGGCGCGATCGGCCTCGGGCTCGCGCTTGCCTTGTCCTCGACGGCTTTGGTGATCCCGATCGCCGGCACGACCAGCGCCGTCGGTCGCGCTGCGTTCGCGATGCTGTTGTTCGAGGATCTGGCGCTGGTGCCGATCATTTTCGGTCTGGGCGCGCTGGCGCCATCGGCAGGCGGTGCCGGCGTGGTAGGGCTGCTCACGACGCTCGGCTTGGGGGTGCTCACCGTGGCGGCGCTGTTCGTCGGCGGCCGGCTGTTGCTGCCCCGAATGTTCGGGCAGGCTGCGCGCACCAAGAGCCCCGAATTGTTCCTCGCCGCCAGCCTGCTGGTCGTTATCGCCGCAAGCCTCGCCACTACCGCGGCAGGCCTGTCGCCGATCGTCGGCGCCTTGATCGCGGGATTGCTGATCGCGGAAACCGAATATCACGGCGAAGTCGAGGCGATCACCGCGCCCTTCAAGGGCCTCGCGCTCGGCGTGTTCCTGATCACCGTGGGGATGCGGCTCGATCTCGGCTTCGTCATCGCCAATTGGGCGCCACTGCTCGGCGCGACGGTGATGGTGATGGTCGTCAAGGTCGCAGTCACCACCGGACTGCTCAAATTGTCGGGTGCGCGCACCGGCACCGCTACCGAGACCGGCGTGCTGATGGCGAGCCCTTCCGAGACCACGCTGATCGTGCTGGGCGTCGCGGGTGCTGCAGGACTGATTTCGGGCACCACCGCCGCATTCTGGACGACCGTCACGGCGATCGGGCTGACCGCGACACCGCTGCTGGCCAAAGCCGGCCAGCTATTCTCGCGCTTGATCGAACAGCAGGAAAAGGACGATGCGCCAGCCGCGGTCGACGCGGCGGGTCCGGGAACGATCGTGATCGGCTTCGGCCGGGTCGGCCGTACCGTGGCCGATATGCTGCGGCGGCACGATCTACCCTATCTCGGCGTCGACGCCGACATCGACAACGTCAACGCCGCGCGCAAGGAAGGCTATACCGTGCTGTTCGGCGACGTGACGCGTACCGAGCTGGTCGATCAGCTCAAGCTCGGCCATGCCAAGGCGCTGGTGCTCACCATGGACGATCCGGTGCTCACCGTCCGCCTGACCAGGCGCGTGCGCGGCTGGGTGCCCGATCTGCCGATCATCGCCCGCGCGCGCGACGGCGAGCACGCCGCCGAACTCTACAAGGCAGGCGCCACCGATGCGGTGCCCGAGACGCTCGAAAGCTCGCTCCAGCTCTCGGAAGCAGTGCTGGTCGATGTCGGCATCGCAGTGGGGCCGGTCATCGCCTCGATCCACGAGAAGCGCGACGAGATGCGCAAGATGATCAAGCACGCCTCCGATCTTGACCGGGAGCCGCGGCTGCGGCGCACGCGGCAGAGCGAGGGGGCCGGATAATGCTTCGGGCTTGCGACAGGTCCTCCGGGCGCCCATTCCCGGCCCGCCACATAGGAGAGCTTGCTTATGATCGCTGCCCTGTTGCTTGCCGGTTTGCTCGCGGGACAATCCGCACCTGCGGGCCCCGCCGATCCGCTGGCGCCCGCGCGCGCGGGCAAGCTGCGCTGCATCGCGCCCAACGCCGCGCGGCTCACCTGTCGCACGATCATTCGATACAAAGTGGAGAGCGATGGCGACTTCGACGCGACGGTGACCGGGCTTGTCTCGCGCGATTCGACCATCTTGCTGCGCTACAAGACCTTTGGCCGGGTGGAGGAAGGCGGAGTGTGCGTGATGATGCGCACCGGTGATTTCCAGAATGGCATGCTGCTGAGCAGCGGCCGCCCGCTGGCGCCCAACGCGGACGATGCGATGCGCCTCCAGGTGCTCGGTGCGATACAGCCGCTGCAGGGCAAGAAGCGTTGCTATCAGGACCGCACCGAAGATGGCGTGACGCGCGCGATCGTGACGCTCGACGGCGTCGCGCATCCCGAGCTGACCCAGACCGTCACCTGGGTCGCTCCCGCCGAAGGCTATGCGGTAGGGCGCTGACCTCGAACGATTGCCGGATCCGGCGAACTGAATCCACCTTGCCGTGTCGCCACCCTGGACGCATGCTCGATTGAACTCGTGTTGGAGTCAGGCCGATGATCGCGTTGTTCCTGTTGGCGGCAGCCGCACCGCAAGCCACGGATCCGCTCGCCGCGGCAAAGGCGGGCAAGCTTCAATGCACCACTCCCAATATGGAAAAGAAGACCTGCCTCGGCTTGAGTAGCTACAAGCTCAATCCGGACGGCAGCTTCGTAACGACTGTGACGGTGATGGTGGCTCCCCAGCCGGTGGTCACGATGGAAGTGAAGTCGGCCGGCACGGTCAAGGACGGTGCGCTCTGCGCGCCGATCCGTACCGCGGATTTCGAGGCGGCGATCTTCCGGATGGACGGCAAGCCGGCCGATCCCGCGATGGCCAGTGCGATCCGCGCGCAAGTGGTCGGTTCGATCGCGCCGCTCGCCGGCAAATTGGGCTGCACCCGCGAGACGCCGGATGGCGCAGCGGCAAAGGCCGAAGTCACGATCGACGGGGTCCTCCGGCCTGAGCTCACCCAGCGCGTGCTCTGGGTGAAACCCGAGGAGGGATACAAGCTCGGACAGTGAGACACTGCCCGGCTCGACGCACCTGCGCCGGACCGCAGCCAAGGATCACGCCGTCTCGCGGGCTCCCGCCAGCGCGCTTTTGACTGCCTCGAGCGCTTCGGCGGCCTTCGACCCGTCGGGGCCGCCGCCCTGGGCCATATCGGGACGGCCGCCACCGCCCTGCCCGCCGAGCATCGCAACTGCAGCCTTGACCAGATCGACCGCGCTCAGGCCCAGCCCATCGCTGACGCCGACCGCGACCGATGCGCGGCCTTCATTGACCGCGACCAACGCAACCACGCCGCTGCCGATCCGCGCGCGCGCTTCGTCGACCGCACCGCGCAATGCCTTGGGGTCGAGCCCCTCGAGCACCTGACCAACGAAATTGACTCCGTTCACCTGTTCGGGACCCGCCGGCGCCGCCGCACCCCCGCCGCCCAGCGCGAGCGCCTTCTTCGCGTCGGCAAGCTCACGCTCGAGCCGGCGACGCTCCTCGACCAATGCGGCGACGCGCGCGGGGACTTCGTCGGGCGCGCTCTTGAGCACCGACGCGGCTTCCTTGAGCCGCTCGTCGCGCGCGCCCAGCCATAGCCGCGCACCCTCGCCGGTCAGTGCCTCGATGCGGCGAATGCCCGAAGAGACCGCGCTCTCGGAGACGATCTTGAAGATCGCAATATCGCCGGTCGCGTTGACATGGGTGCCGCCGCAAAGCTCGACCGAATAATGCTGGTCATCACCGCGGCCCATCGAGAGCACGCGAACCTCGTCGCCATATTTCTCGCCGAACAGCGCCATCGCACCCGCCGCGATCGCGTCTTCGGGGGTCATCAACCGGGTGCCGACCGCTTCGTTGTGGCGGATCTGGGCGTTCACATCGGCCTCGACCTCGGCAATCTCCTGTGCGCTCAGCGCCGAAGGATGCGAGAAGTCGAAACGGAGGCGATCGGCCGCGACGAGGCTCCCCTTCTGAGTGACATGACCGCCGAGACGCTTGCGCAGCGCGGCATGCAGCAAATGCGTGGCGCTGTGATTGGCGCGGATCTGGTCGCGGCGCACAGCGTCGACCGACAGCTTGACGGTGTCGCCGACCGCGATCTCGCCGCTCTCGATCTTCGCATGGTGCGCGTGGAGCCGGCCAAGCGGCTTCGACGTGTCGTCTACGACAGCGCGCAGCCTGTCGTTGGCGATCACCCCGGCGTCACCCATCTGGCCGCCCGATTCGCCGTAGAAGGGGGTCTGGTTGGTGAGGATGGTCACGGTATCGCCCGCACCTGCCTTGTCGACGCGTGCGCCGTCCTTGACCAAGGCGACGACCTGACCCTCGCCCTCGGTATTCTTGTACCCGATGAACTCGGTACCGCCGAGCGCGTCGGCGATGTCGTACCAGATCTCGTCGCTGGCTTTGTCGCCCGAGCCCTTCCACGCCGCCCGCGCCGCGCGCTTCTGCTCGGCCATCGCAGTGTCGAAGCCGCCGCGATCGACGCTGATACCATTGGCGCGCAGTGCGTCCTCGGTCAGGTCATAGGGGAAGCCGAAGGTGTCGTAGAGCTTGAACGCCGTCTCGCCGGGAAGCGTGTCGCCCTCCGCCAACCCCTGTGTGGCCTCGTCGAGCAGGCGCAGGCCGTTGGCGAGCGTCTGACGGAAACGCGTCTCCTCCTGAAGCAGGGTCGCCTCGATCAGCGGCTGGGCGCGGACCAGCTCGGGATAAGCAGCGCCCATCTCGGCGACCAGCGAGGGCACCATCCGGTGCATCAACGGATCCCTGGCGCCGAGCAGATGCGCGTGCCGCATCGCGCGGCGCATGATGCGGCGGAGGACATAGCCGCGGCCTTCGTTCGCCGGGAGCACACCGTCGGCGACGAGGAAACCCGAAGCGCGCAGATGATCGGCGATCACGCGGTGGCTGGCCTGATTGTCTCCGGTTGTAGCGGCGCCGGTGAGCGCGCCGCTCTCGGCGATCAGCGCCTTGAATGTATCGGTGTCGTAATTGTCATGGACACCCTGGAGCACCGCAGCGACGCGTTCGAGACCCATGCCGGTATCGATGCTCGGTTTGGGCAACTCGCCGACCTGGACATCGTTCTCCTGCAGATACTGCATGAAGACGAGGTTCCAGATCTCGACGAAGCGGTCGCCGTCTTCCTCCGGCGATCCCGGCGGCCCGCCATAGATATGATCGCCATGATCGTAGAAGATTTCGGAGCACGGGCCGCACGGACCATCCGAGCCCATCGCCCAGAAATTGTCCTTGGTCGGAATGCGGATGATGCGGCTTTCGGGCAGGCCGGCGATCTTCTTCCACAGATCGAACGCCTGATCGTCGGTGTGATAGACGGTGGCGGTGAGCTTGTCCGCCGGGATGCCCCATTCGCGGGTCAGCAGCGTCCACGCATGCGTGATCGCCTGCTCCTTGAAATAGTCGCCGAACGAGAAATTGCCGAGCATCTCGAAGAAAGTGTGATGGCGCGCGGTATAGCCGACATTGTCGAGATCATTGTGCTTACCGCCTGCGCGGACGCATTTCTGCGAGCTGGTCGCGGTGGAATAAGGCCGCGTCTCTAGCCCGGTGAACACGTTCTTGAAGGGCACCATGCCCGCATTGACGAACATCAAGGTCGGGTCGTTGTGCGGCACCAGCGGCGCACTGGGCACTCGGGCGTGCCCCTGGCCTTCGAAATAGTCGAGGAAGCTGCGGCGGATATCGTTGGTGGACGTCATGAGACGCGACTTAGGGGCGCGGCGCGTTTCGCTCAAGTGAAACGCATCGATCAGGCGATCACGTCTTCCGAATCGCTTCGAGGGCGTGGATCTCGCGGCGGGTGGCGAGATCGGTGGTCAGCGTGGTCCGCATCAGCGACAGCGCCTGCTGGATCGAATCATAAACATTGTCCGGCACCGCCGCGTCGTTCCCCGGTCCGGAATTGCTGCAAATCGCCTCCTGCGCCGCGCCATAGACCTTGCGCGCCTCCTGCGAGAGGTAGAGCCCGCCGCCGCCGAAATACCAGTCGCGCAACTCCCGGCTGAGCTGCTCGATACGTCCGAAGGTCAACGCATGATTTCGCGGCCATTTGGGGATCGGTGCGGTGAGCGCCCACAATTCGAGATAGCGCTTCTCGCGGGACTGCGACAATTGCAGATCGTAGCCGTCCATCGCCTTGATGAGCAAGTCGCTGCGCAGCTCGATCTGCCGGGTTCGCGTGTCGATCAGCCGAAGCAGCGAGCCGACGAGGCCCTGGCCGAACAGCACGGCAAGAACGATGAAGATGGCGGCACCGCCGGTCGCGCCGGCCAGCAAGCTGTTCCAGGGCATAATCGCCTCCCGAAATCACTCGGGGATACTAGCACGGCCGCCAGGAAAAGTCGTCCAGCGCTCAGCCGACAGGATCGTCGATCGATTTTGGCGGCGTGCTGAACCATCTGGGACCGCTCGCCGTCATATGGAAGCAATCCTCGAGCCGGATGCCAAAACTGCCGGGGATGTAGATGCCGGGCTCGTTCGAGAAGCACATGCCCGGCGCGAGGCGGGTCTTCTCGCCGCGAACGAGGTTGACCGGCTCGTGCCCGTCCATGCCGATGCCGTGGCCGGTGCGGTGCGACAGGCCGGGAAGCTTGTAATCGGGGCCGTAGCCGAGCGAGGTGTAATAGCCCCGGACGGCATCATCGACCGCGCCGGCCGGGGTGCCCGACTTCGCTGCTTCGAAGGCGATCTGCTGACCGCGCGCGACCGTGTCCCACACCTTGCGTTGCTCGGCACTGGCCTTGCCGAACACGAAGCTGCGCGACACGTCGGACTGATAGCCGTGGACGGTGCAGCCGCAGTCCATCAGCACGACTTCGCCGGGCGTGACTCGTTGCGGCTTGCGCGTGCCGTGGGGATAGGCAGCCGCCTCGCCGAGCAGGACCAGGTTGAACTCGGCGGCACCGCCGAGCTTGCGGGTTGCAGCGGCCATCAGCGCGGCGATGTCGGCGTTGCGCATGCCTTCGCGAATCCGCGGGAAGGTCCAGCGATAGGCGGCGATGGTCACGTCGGTGGCAAGCTGCATCAGCGCGATCTCGGCACTGGTCTTGATCATCCGGCAGCCGCGCACGACCGGATTGGCCGAGACGATCCTCGCGGCGGGAAGCACGTGCCGGAGCCCGTCGACCGCGAAATAACGGACGGTCTCCTCGACGGCGATCGGCCGCGCCGCCAGCTTGCGCTCCCTGAGAAAGCCGGCGACCAGCGCCAGCGGGTTCTCGTCTTCCTGCCAGACACGAATCTCGGCGGAGATGCCGAGGGTCTCGCGGACCGACGGTTCCTCGAAGAACGGCGTGACGATGCACGGCTCGCCTTCGGCCGGCAGGATCGCCGCGGTGAGCCGTTCGCTGCGCCCCCAGCGCACGCCGGTGAAATAGAGCAACGAAGAGCCGGGCTCGATCAGCACCGCCCCGATCCCCTCCGCCTTCATAAGCGCCTGCGCCCGCGCGATCCTGGCGAGGCGCTCCTCGCGACCGATCGGGACGGCGCCCGCGGTGAGGTCGGCGAGCGCCGAGACATCGGGCTCTTCGGCGCGGAGCAGGCCCGGCAGCGCCAGCAGCGGCGCCGCGCCGGCCGCCCGGATCAGCGTTCGGCGGCTGAGGCTGGAATGGCGTTTCATCGGGCAACTCCGGCAAATATTGCGTGGACAGCCGCGATAGGGTCCTTGACCCGGCGACGACAATCCCCTTCCCTGCCGCGAACTTTTTAGGGGACGTTCGTGGGCAAGCGACTGACATGGTTCATTCTGGCCGGGCTGTTGCTGGGTGGACTGATCGGCTGGGGGCTCAATGTCGCATATGACGACGGCACCGCCGAAGGCACCGCGCATCTGGCGGCGATCAGTTACTGGTTCGACATCCCGACGCAGATGTTCCTCCATCTGATCAAGATGATCATCGCGCCGCTGGTGGTCTCGACGCTCGTCGTCGGCATCGCGCATATGGGCGGCACCGGCGCGATCGGCCGGGTCGGGCTCAAGGCGTTCCTGTGGTTCGTCACCGCCAGCCTGATCTCGCTGACCCTCGGCCTGTTGCTGGTCAATTTGCTCCAGCCCGGGGTGGGCCTCAACCTGCCCCTGCCCGACGCAGCCGCTTCGAGCGGAGTCGACCGTTCGAACTTCGACGCCGCAAAGTTCTTCATCCACATCGTGCCGACCTCGGCGATCGATGCGATGGCGACCAACGACATCCTCCAGTTGGTGATCTTCTCGTTGTTCTTCGGCGTCGGCATGGCCGCGGTCGGCGAGAAGGCGGCGCCGCTGCTGCGCGGGCTCGAGGCGCTCGTCTCGGTGATGCTGACCGTGACCGGCTATGTGATGCTGTTCGCGCCGGTCGCGGTGTTCTGCGCAGTGGCGCGGACCCTGGCGACTCGCGGACTCGGCGTCGTCGGCGACCTCGCTTACTTCATGGGCACTTTCTATATCGGCCTGTTCGTCTTGTGGTCGGTGCTGCTCGGTGCCTGCTTCCTGTTCGTCGGGCGGCGCACCGGCACGCTGTTGCGCTATCTGCGCGATCCGATCCTGCTCGGCTTCTCGACCGCGTCGTCGGAGGCCGCCTATCCGCGGACGCTCGAGGCGCTCGACCGGTTCGGAGTGCCTCCTCGGATCGCCAGCTTCGTGCTGCCGCTCGGCTATTCGTTCAACCTCGACGGTTCGATGATGTACATGACGTTCGCGTCGATCTTCATCGCGCAGGCTTATGGCATCCATCTCGACTGGGGGACGATGATCGTCATGCTGCTGATGCTGATGATCACCAGCAAGGGCATCGCCGGGGTGCCGCGCGCGAGCCTGGTGGTGATCACCGGCACCTTGTCGCACTTCCAGATCCCCGAGGCGGGCATATTGCTGATCCTCGCGGTCGACCATTTCCTCGACATGGGCCGCACCGCGACCAACGTGATCGGCAATGCCGTCGCCGCGACGGTGGTGGCGCGCTGGGAGGGGCAGCTCGACCCGCCGCAGGATCCCGACGCGCCGATCGTGCTGCCCCACGCGCCGCTCGCCGGCGACGAGGACCGGTTCGAGGATTACGGCAAGCATTGAGGGCTGCGAGGGCTTAGCTTGACTCTGTTTGCGGAAACGCGATCGAACTCGTAACTTTCTTGCGTGGACCTTCGAGGTTTTCGGAGCATCGACAGAGTCAAAGAGCGGCCGGACTTCCGGCGTCGCCAGAGTCCGATCCAGTTTCTTGCTGTTTCCCGGCGAAGGTCGGGCCCGGTTCGACAAAGGCGCAGTGCAAGACCAATATTCGGAGCGCTTGAAACTGAGGCCCGGCCATCGCCGGGGAACAGGGATCGATCAACTGCATCAGCCTTCAGGCAAGCAGACGAAATCCTATTTTGCAAGCACGGGTCCGGAAGGCGTTCCGCGGCTGAAGCTTGATCGGTACCTGGAACGCGTCCCCCGGGCGAAGGCCGGGGCTTCGAGCGGTCGCGACCGCACGGCGGCACCTCTGGTTCCATGGATACCAAGAGCCGGCCCTTCGCCGGAGAACGGTGCCGAGAGGTTGGAATCGCCAAGGTCCGGATTCAATTAGCCGGCTCTGTCATTCCGGGTATCAAGCTTTCCCGGAAAACCGCAGGCTCTACGCTGGAAAGCCTTGCCGTCCGGACCCACCTATCCGCCGGGACGACGGTATTGGGTACAGACCTCAAGCATAGGCATAGGG
>Ga0247823_10000644_pt1 | contig 29427 bp, 32 predicted proteins | sample 13C_PalmiticAcid_2_FD_192426 | JGI IMG/M metagenome (GOLD analysis project Ga0247823, IMG submission 192426) | Soil microbial communities from agricultural site in Penn Yan, New York, United States - 13C_PalmiticAcid_Day30 | ecosystem: Environmental > Terrestrial > Soil > Agricultural land...
GGCGGGGGCCACCGGCGCGGGGGTGTCGGGGTCGACCGGCAGCGTGGTGGCGAGCGAAGAGACGGGATTCATGGGTCAGAGCACCTCGAGTTCGCCGTCGATCGCACCGGCCCGGTCCAGGGCCTGCAGGATCGCCATGATGTCGTCGGGCGTGGCGCCCGTGCTGTTGACCACGTCGATGATGGCCTGCAGGCTCGCGCCCTTCGGCCACTTGAACATCTTGGCCGCGGGCTGGTCCACCTGCACGCGCGACTGCGGCGTGACGGCGGTGTCGCCCCGTCCGAAGGCGTTGGGCTGGCTCACCTGCGAGCTTTCGGAGATCACCACCTTGAGCCCGGCGTGAGACACGGCGGCGGGCCGCACGGACACGCCCTCGGCGATCACGACCGTGCCGGTGCGCGAGTTGAAGATCACCTTCGGCGAATCGGTGCCCACGTCGACCGACAGCGCCTCGAGCTTGGCGACGAAGGCCACGCGCTGCGTCGGGTTCTCGGGGGCGACCACGGCCACGCTGGTCGCATCGCGGGTGGTGGCCACGTCGCCGAAGCGGCGGTTGATGGTCTCGACGATGTTCGTGGCGGTCTGGAAATGCGGGCGCTTGAGGCTCAGCGTCACGGTCGGGCTGGTCTCGAAGTCGGAGACGATCTCGCGTTCGACCTGGGCACCGTTCGGGATGCGGCCGGTGGTCGGTGTGTTCACGGTCACGCTCGAGCCGCTCTTGCCCTGGGCGCTCAGGCCACCCACGACCAGGTTGCCCTGCGCCAGCGCGTACACCTCGTTGTCGGCCGCGCGCAGCGGCGTGAGCAGCAGCACGCCGCCCCGCAGGCTCTTCGCATCGCCCAGCGACGACACCGTCACGTCGATGCTCTGCCCCCGGCGGTAGCCGGGCGGGAACACGGCGCTGACCATCACGGTCGCGACGTTCTTGCTCTTGGCCTCCTGGCCATCGGGCATCTTGACGCCGAACTGCTTCAGCAGGTTGGCCACCGACTGGCTCGAGGCCTTGACCTGGGTGCTGTCACCGCTGCCGTTGAGGCCCACGACGAGGCCGTAGCCCACGAGCGGGTTGTCGCGCACGCCCTCGACGCTGACGAGGTTGCGCAGCGCCGTGGCCGCATGGGCCGGCAGGGCCAGGGACAGGGCCAGCGCGGCGATGGAAACGAGAAAACGCATCGAGCCGGTCCTCAGAAGGGCATCAGCGGGCTGCTGAAGAAGCGCACCAGCCAGCCCGGGTCGTTCGCGTCGGCGAGCGCGCCGCGGCCCGAATACCCGATGCGGGCATTGGCCACGCGCTGCGACGACACGCGGTTGTCGGAAGAAATGTCCTCGGCCCGCAGGTAGCCCTGCAGCCGCACGAATTCCTCGCCCTGGTTCAGCGTGAGGCTCTTCTCGCCCCCCACGCGCAGCAGGCCGTTGGGCAGCACCTCGAGCACCACCACGGTGATCGCGCCCTGCAGCGTGTTGGCCTGCGAACTGGACGACGTGCCCGTGAAGTCGCGGCCGGCGCCCACGCCCACCTCGGTCTTCGGGTACAGCTTGCCGAGCATCACGGTCGGGTCGATGGAGATGGAGTTCTCCTTCCCGAACTTGGTGTCGGCCTTTTTCGTGGCCTGGGTGGTTTCCTGCAGCACGACGGTGACCACGTCGCCCGGCCGGAAGGCCCGGCTGTCGGACGTGAGCGACCACGCGACGTCGCTGCGGAACACGCCGCCCCCCTGCCCCTTGCGGGCCGCGACCGCGGGCACCGGCGGCGGATCGCCGGCGGGCTGCCGGTGGTCGGGCTCCGGCTGCACGTAGGCGCAACCGCCGAGCAGCAGCCCGGCCAGCGCGAGGAGGACGGCGGCGCCACGCATGGTCAGCGCACCGCCTGCGAGAGGTACTGCATCATGCTGTCGGCGGCCGACAGCACCTTCGTGTTCATCTCGTACGTGCGCTGGGCGGCGATCATGTCGACCATCTCCTCCACCACCTGCACGTTCGAGCCTTCGAGCGCACCCTGCTTGAGCTTGCCCAGGGCGCCTTCGCCCGGGTTGCCTTCGATCGGGGCGCCGCTGGCGGCCGTCTCGAGGTACTGGTTGTCGCCCACGGCCAGCAGGCCCGGCGGGTTCACGAAGCTCGCGAGCGTCAGCTGGCCCACTTCGGTGGGGGCCGTGGTGCCGGCGGTCGTGATCGACACGACGCCGTTTTCACCGATGGTGATCGCGGTGGCGTTGTTGGGGATCGTGATCTCGGGAACGATGCTCAGGCCCTGCGCCGTCACCAGGCGGCCCTGGGCGTTGACGTTGAGCTGGCCGGCGCGCGTGTAGGCCGTGTCGCCGTTCGGGCGCTGCACCTGCAGGAAGCCCGCGCCCACGATGGCGAGGTCGAGCGACTGGTTCGTCGTCTGCACGTTGCCGGTCGTGAACACCTTCTGGGTGCCGACGAGGCGCGTGCCGTTGCCGAGCTGCACGCCGGTCGGGGTGACCGTGTTGTCGTCGCGCTGGGCGCCCGGCTGCTGGTCGACCTGGTAGAACAGGTCCTCGAACATCACGCGGTCGCGCTTGAAGCCGGCGGTGTTGACGTTGGCGAGGTTGTTGGCAATGGCCTGCAGCTTGGCGTCTTGCGCCTGCACGCCGGTCTTGCTGATCCACATGGCGGGATTCATCGATTTCTCCTTGTTCGGTCGGGGGGGCGAGCGTTTTACTCGCGGATCAGGCGGTTGCCCGCCTCGGCCATGCTGTCGGCCGCCTTGTAGAGCTTCATCTGCACTTCGAAGTCGCGGGTCAGGCCCATCGTGGCGACCATCTCCTCGACAGCCGAAACATTGCTGCCCTCGAGGTAGCCGCCGCGAACCCCCACCGTGTCATCGGCAGGAAGATCGTCGCCTGTACGGCTGACGATCAATCCGGCCTCGTTTTTTGTCAGATCGGCCGCATCCGCGCGCACCAGCTTGAGCCGGTCGATGACCTGCATCTGCGCCTGGCCGTCGACCTGGACCGAGATCGTGCCGTCGGCGCCGATGGACAGCGCCGTGTACGGCGGCAGCACGATCGGGCCGCCCTCGCCCAGCACCGGATGGCCCGACACGGTCAGCGCGCCGTCGGCGTCGATGGCCATCGAGCCCGAACGGGTGTAGGCCTCGCCGTCGCCCCACTGCACGGCCAGGTAGCCCGGGCCGGCCAGCGCGACGTCGAGCTCGCGTCCGGTCTGGCGCACCGCGCCCTCGCGGCCGGAGATGGCGTTGGCCTGCAGCGAGCCGAGGTGGCGCGCGTCGTAGCCGTAGCCGCCCTTCACGGACTGGGCCGTGGCGAGCTCCATGTTCGCGCGGAACCCGGGCGTGTCGAGGTTCGCGAGGTTGTTCGCGTGCACCTGCTGGGCGTGCAGCGCCCGCTCGGCGCCGCTCATCGCGGTGTAGATCAGGGCGTCCATGTCAGACCGCTTGCATCAGGGCCTGGACCATCTGGTTCTCGGTCGAGATGACCTTCGCGTTGGCCTGGTAGTTGCGCTGCGCCGACATCAGGCCCACGAGTTCCGCGGTGATGTCCACGTTCGACTGCTCCACCGCGCCCGAGGTCAGCGTGCCGGCCATGCCGGTGCCCGGGGCGAAGTACAGCGGGGTGCCCGACGAGTTCGACGTGGTCCAGCTCGTGCCGCTCACGGCCACCAGCGCGCCTTCGTCCGGGAAGGTGGCGAGGGCCAGCGTGCCGACGGCCTGCTTCTGGCCGTTGCTGTACTTGGCCATCACCTGGCCGTCGTCGGTGATCTGCACGCCGATCAGCGTGCCCGACGCGAAGCCGTTCGCGCTGTTGGCCGACGTGGTGGCCTCGCCCGAGTAGCTCGTGGTGCCGGCGTAGTCCATCGTCACCGCGAGGGGCGCTGCGCCGGTCGGGGTCGGCAGCGCCACGGCCACCGGGGCGGCGGGCGTCGCGAGCTTGCCGTCGGTGCCGAAGGTCAGCACGCCGGTGCCGGGGACGGCTGCACCGTCCATCGTGTAGTGCACCGTGACCTCGTTCGTGTTGCTCTTGACGAAGTACTGCGTGACGCTGTGCTGGGCGCCCAGCGAGTCGTACACCACCGACACCATCGAGCCGTTGAAGCTGCGCGGCTCGGCCGGGTCGAACACGGCGACGGCCGGCGCGGTCCAGTCGGACGACAGGTTGCCGGTGTACTTCATCTGCGTGGAGGCCTGCGCGGCGATCTGGCCGGTCGGGACCTGCAGGTCGCCCATCGGGCCGAGGGCCGTGCTGCCCGGGATGGCGGCGAAGCCCTGGGCGCGGCGGCCGAGGCTGTCGACGATGTAGCCGTCCTTGTCCTTCGAGAAGATGCCCACGCGGTGGTAGAGCATGTTGCCGGCGCTGTCGCGGCTCGCGAAGAAGCCGCGGCCCTGGATGGAGGCGTCCATGTCGCGGCCGGTCGTCAGCACGCTGCCGCCGGCGTCGATGCTCTGCGTGAGCGAGCCCACTTCCGAACCCGTGCTCTGCGTGCCGGCGTACGTGGACGTGAAGTTCACGCGGCTCGACTTGAAGCCGTAGGTGCCGGAGTTGGCGATGTTGTTCGAGATGGTGTCGAGCTGGGCGTTGACCGAGTTGATGCCGGACAGGGCGATGTCGAAGCTCATGGGAATTCCCTTCAGTTGGAGGCGGCCTGGAGGCGGCCATTGAAACGGGTGACGGAGTCGGGGGCGACCTCGCCGAGGTGGCTGACGTTCAGCACGACGCCGCCGGCCATCGAGAGCTTCACGCTCTCGAGCGTGCCGGCGACCTCGATGCGGGGTTTCTGTTCGGACGAGGTCTCGACCTTCATCGTGTAGCTGCCGGCCTTCAGGCCGAGCTTGGCGGGGTCGATCGAGAACGCGGCCTCGCCGGGGGCGCGGGTGCCGAGCGTGATGCGGGTCTCGGTGCCGTCCGCCGCCGTGAGCACCACGGCGGTCGTGGCGCTGGCGTTCTCGAGCGTGACCACGCCGTCGATCGTCTCGGTGCCGACGGTGACCTTGTCGGTGTTGATCATCAGCTGCGAGCCCACCTGCGAGCCGAGGGACAGCACCTGCATGCTCTCCATCATCGAGGCCGAGGCGGCGCCCTGGCGCGACAGGTTCTGCAGCGACTCGGTCTGGCTCAGCTGGGTGAGCTGGTTCACGAAGGCGCTCGGGTCCTGCGGTTCGAGCGGGTTCTGGTTGCGGATCTGGGCCACGAGCAGCGTGGTGAACAGCGTGGAGAGCTCGCCGTTGCCGCTGATCGCGCTGGAGATCGCACCGGACGAGCCGGACGTGTTGGTCGTGCCGTTGAGCAAGGTGGTCATGGGGTCAGCCTTCGCCGAGTTTCAGCAGCGACTGCTGCATGGTTTTCACACGGCTCATCACCTCGACGTTCGTCTCGAACGCACGCGATGCGGCCATCATGTCGGTCATCTCCGCCACGGGATTGACGTTCGGGTAGAACACGGTGCCGTCCTCGTTGGCGAGGGGGTGGCCCGGCTCGTGCGCGCGGCGCACGGGCTCGGTGCTCTGGATCACGTCGAGCACCTGCACGCCGGCGCCGGCACCCGTGGTGTCGCCCATCACGGCGGCGAACACGGGCTTGCGGGCGCGGTAGGCCTCGCCTTCCACGCCAGAGGCGGATTGGGCGTTGGCGAGGTTGCTCGCGATGGTGTTGAGGCGGACGGACTGGGCGTTCATGGCCGAGCCGGCGATCTGGGCGATGTTGCGGAAGGTCATGGTCACTGTCCGTTGATGGCTTTCGCCAGGCCGCGGAGCTTCATGTTGACGAACGTGAGGCTCGTCTGGAAATCCGACGAGTTCTGGGAGAACGCGGCCTGTTCGCTGCCGAGTTCGACGGTGTTGCCGTCCTGGGAGGCATGGTTCGGCACGCGGTAGAGCGCTTCGGCGTCGCCATCGGTGTCCAGGCTCAGGCCGCCGGCGTCGTCGGCCATCGAGCGCTTCAGGGCCGAGGCGAAGTCGATGTCGCGCGCCTGGTAACCCGGGGTGCTCTCGTTGGCGATGTTCGCGGCGAGAATCCGGGTGCGTTCCGCCCGCAGCCGCAGTGCGTCGGGATGGACCCCCAAAGCCTTGTCAAAATCGATGCCCATGGATCACCTCCGGTTCAAGTTTTCAATCGGCGCCGCACTCGGCGCCGTCGTGTTGCAGGTGGCGGCGGCCGAACCGCGCGGCGTGGAGCCGCAGCTGCTCGACGCGGCGCGCGAGGTGCTCGACACCCGGGCCGACCGCGAGGGCTGGCACGAGCCGCAGTTCGAAGTCGTGCTGCAGCGGCCGCGCACGCCGCTGCTGCCGTGCCGCAAGCCGCTGGCCATCGAGCCCGTCGACACGCGGCAGGCGAGCCGGCTGCGCCTGGCGGCGCGCTGCACCGACGGCGACGGCTGGGAGCAGACGTTCACGCTGAAGGCCACCGTGTCGGCCAAGGTCGCCATCGCGGCCACCGCGGTGCCGGCGGGCAAGGCGCTCACGGAGACCGACGTGGCCACCGAACGGCGCGACATCACGTCGCTGCCCGACGTGCTGTCGGACCCGGCCGCGGCCGTGGGCCAGTCGAGCCGGCGCGCCTTGCGCAGCGGCGACGTGCTGCGGGCGGCCTGGCTCTCGGCGCCGGTGCTGGTCAAGCGGGGCGACAGCGTGCGGATCGTCGCGCAGCGCGACGGCATCACGGTCACCGTGGCCGGCGAGGCCCAGGAGAACGGGGTGCGCGGCGCGGTCGTGCGGGTGCGCAACAGCGGCAACGGCAAGGTGATCCGCGCGCGGGTCATCGACGAGGGCACGGTGCAGCCGGCCGACTTGTAGCCGCTCATCGCTTGCCCCCCATCACGGTGCGCGCCACGCCGGTCAGCTTGTCGGCATAGGCCGGGTCGGTGGCGTAGCCGCCGCGGGCCAGGCCTTCGGCGAACGCACGCGCATCGGTGCCGGCGTTGAGGGCGCCGCGGTAGCGCGGGTTGTCGAGCAGCACCTGGGCGTAGTCGCGGAACGCGGCAGTCGCGTCCGGGTAGCTGCGGAACCGTTCGGTGCGGGGCACGGCCACGCCGTCTTCCACCTCGGTGGTGCGGGCGGCGGCCACGTCGCCGGTCCAGCCGCCGGTGGCCTTGATGCCGAACACGTTGTGCGTCGTGGTGCCGTCGGCCTGCAGCAGCGGCTTGCGGCCCCAGCCCGACTCCAACGCGGCATGGGCCACCACCAGCTCCGGAGCCACGCCGAGCTGGCGGGCGGCCTCCTCGGCGGCGGGGGTCACGCCGGCCACGAAGGCGGCCTGGTCGCCACCGAAGGACGAAGAAGCGGCGGCCGTGACGGCATCGCGAACACGCTGGCCTTCGAGGGTCAGCAGCGGGGCCGCGGGCATCGAGGGGCCGGAGCCTTTCGCGATGAAGTCCTCGACCTCGCCGCGCACGTCACCGAAAAGCGCGCCGAAGCCGCGGCCGCCACCGGCGGCCGCCGTCGGTGCCGTGGCGGCGGTGGGGGCCGTCGGGCGGATCGCGAGGTCAGGCCGGATCATAGGTCGTGGCCTCGCCGTGCATCACGCGCTGCATCAGGCTGTGCTGGTCCATCATCAGCTGGCAGTTGCGCGCGTTCAGGCGCTTGCTTTCGCGCACCAGGTCCTCGAGCGCGTGCCAGCCCGATTCGAGCGCCTCGCGGCGCGCGCCGTCGAGCAGCTTGAACACGCCGGTCATCGGCACGCCATCGCCCAGCATCCCGCGCACGAGCGTGTTCCGCTCGCGCCGGCTGGCGTCGAGCGTGACGACGAGTTCGGTCACGCCGTTGGCGAGTTCGGACAGCTCCACCGCATCGTGCTGCAGGGCCGCCTTGAACTGCGACTCCAGCAGGCGCACCAGCTCGCGGTAGCGCTGGATGTCCGCACCGACCCCCTGCATGAGGCGGGTCAGCGCCGGGCCGTGGCTCATCGCGACCCTCCGTGGAAGCGTTCGATCAGGCCGGCCAGGCGGGCCGGGTTGAACGGCAGCTCGCCCTTGGCGAGCGCGTCGCGCAGCGCGGCGACCTTGGCCTCGTCGATCTCGGGCATGTCGCGCATGGCGGCAAGGGCCGGCTGCAGCGTGCTGCTCTGCAGCGCGGCAGCGGACGGCTTCGCGGCGGCGGGTGCGGTCTCGGCGACCGACGTGTCGGCCACGGCCGGGGCGGCGACGCCCTGGGGCTGGAGGGGGGAGCCTGAAATTCTCATGCGAGAGCCTCTGGGTCTGGTTTGCATGGGGGGATGCACTCGCGGGTCACTGCGTGACCGGCGCGCGCCCTTTCGTGTCGGTCAGCTGCGAGCGCAGGGCGCGGAGCGCGTCGGTGTCGGGCGACGTCACCGTCACGCCGTCGGCCAGGGCCACCTGGTCGGTCGGCATGCCGAACATCGACGAGACGAGGCCGGCCTGCTGGCTGGTCAGGATGAGCAGTTCGATGCGGCGGTTGATGCCGGCGGCCGCGTCGCGGGTGTCGAGCGGGGCGCGGTCGGCCATGCCCACCACCTGCAGGATGCTGCGGGCAGGCATGCCACCTTCCTGCAGCTGCGTGCGGGCGGCCATCGCGCGGTTGCTCGACAGCGTCCAGTTCGAGAAGGCCGAGTGGCTGCGGTCGGCGTACTGGAGCGAGTCGGTGTGGCCCACGATCAGCATCTGGTTCTCCATCTGCGCGAACAGCGGCCCGAGGTTGCGCAGCAGCTTGCGGAAGCGGTCGCTCAGCATCGCGCTACCGCGGGAGAACATGCCCTGCCCTTCGGTGTCGTGCAGCATCACGCGCAGGCCGTACGGGGTCACGACGGCCTGCATGTTGTTGGCAAGACCGGCTTCCTCGCTCATGCGCGCCAGCACGCGCGACAGCGCCTGCAGGTCGCTCGCGCTCTCGTACCGGGTGCGGTCCACGTGCGGCTTGTCGGTCGGGTCCGGCACGTCGACGTCGTTGTTGCCGGGCTTGGCCGAGCCGGTCTGGCGCGGCATCGGCTCGCGGGCGATCAGGCTGCCGCGGGGGCCGCCCATCGTCTCGGGCATCACGCCCTGCCCTTCGTCCATCAGGCTGCCGCCGGGCGCGCGCATGACTTCCTGGATGAGTTCCTGCTGGCGCGCGGCCATCAGCCACAGCACGAGGAACAGGCACATCAGTGCCAGGCAGAAGTCCGCGAACGCGACCTTCCACGCACCACCGTGCTCGTCGTGTTCGTGGCGCTTGCCGCCACGTTTCACGATCTGCTCGTGGTGCGCGTCGTCGCGCTTGCCTTTGGCTTTGTCAGGCTTGTTGAGCACGTTGGTCTCCGGACCTGCGGCGCGGGGTGTCGGCATCCGCCCCGCCGTCGTCGCCGCCACCCATCGCGTTGATCCACGATTCCAGCTGGGCGAAGCTCGGCTTGATGTTCAGTTGCACGAGGCGGCGGCCCGCGTCGATCGCGAGCAGCGCCGGCTTGCCCGCCACGTGCGTGACCAGCACCACCTTCACGCTCTCGAACGTCGAGAGTTCCTGCTTGACGAGCTGCTTCATCACGTTGGCGATGGGGTCGAGCACGCCGTAGCAGAAGAAGATGCCGATGAACGTGCCCACCATCGCCGCGCCCACGCGCTCGGCGATCTCGGCGGAGCTGGCGCCCTCGCCCACGGTGTTCATGGTCATCACGATGCCCAGCACCGCGGCCAGGATGCCGAAGCCCGGCATCGCCTCGCCGATCTTCTGGAGCGACTTGGCCGGCTGCTGCAGTTCCTCGAAGATGGCCTCGATCTCCTGCTCCAGCACACCTTCGAGTTCGTGGGCGCTGATCTTGCCCATGGCCATCAGGCGGAAGTTGTCGACGATGAAGGCGATCAGCTTCGGCTCCTCGAGCACCAGCGGGTAGCGCAGGAACAGCTCGCTCTCGTGCGGCGCCTCGACGTGGGCGTCGAGCGCCTTCAGGCCGCCGGCGGCCGTCTGCAGCAGCTCGTACATGAGCAGCAGCAGCTGACGCTGGAATTCCGAGCCCTGCAGCTTGCGTTTCATGATCTGGCGGAACTGGACGATCATCTCGCTCAGCACGTGGCGCGGGTTGCCGATGATGAGCGCGCCGAAGCCGGCGCCCGCGATGATCAGCAGTTCCACGGGTTCCCAGATCAGGCGGATGCTGCCGCCCATGAGCAGCAGCCCGCCGAAGACGCAGGACAGCACGATGCCGATGCCGATGAAGAGTTGCATGGTTCCAGTCCGTCCGGGGTTCAGTTCTTTTCGAGCAGCGCCTTCATCTTCTTGAGCGCTCCCTTGTTGAGTTGGCACACGCGGGCGTCGGTCAGGCCGAGCACCGCGGCGATTTCCTTGTAGCTGAGCTCATGCTCGTAATAGAGCTGGATCACGCGCTGCTCGCGTTCGTCCAGCGCCTTCAGGCCCTGCTCGATCGAGCGGCGGACCGTCATCTGTTCTTCCGGGTTCGCCCCGTGCGACGGCATCTGCACCAGGTCGCTCACGAGCTCGTCGAAGCTCGCGATGGTCTCGGCGTTTTCGGCCAGCAGGTGTTCCTGGTAGGCGTCGGCGGAGAGGCCGAGGGCCGTGCGGATCTCCGCCTCGGACGGCTCGCGGCCCAGGCGGCGCGTGAGCTCACGCACGGCGTCGCGCACGCGATGGCTTTCCTGGCGCACGGCGCGCGGGCGCCAGTCCTGGCGGCGCAGCTCGTCGAGGATGGCGCCGCGGATGCGCAGCGCGGCGAAGCCGCCGAACTGCGCGTCGGGTTCGCCGTAGCGGCGCAGTGCCTCGAGCAGCCCCATCAGGCCGATCTGCTCCATGTCGTCGCGGTCCATCGCGCCCGAGGCCTGCGAGTTGAGCTGCCGGACGATGCGCTTGACCAGGGGCGCGTACGCGAGCAGGTGCCGCTGCTCGTCGGCAGGGCTCAGCCCCGCGTGAGCGGCGACGTCCTGGACTTCAGCGTAACCGGCGTGCAGGTCCATGCCGTCACTCGATGATGAGCTTGCCGATCATGACTTCCGAGAACGGCTTGTCGCGCTTCTCGGTGTCATAGCTGTCGGCGTAGGCCTTGTTCACCTCTTCGGCGAACTGGTCGATCGACATGCCGCCCGCCGTCGCCGGCGTCAGGGCCGACAGCGCGCGCACGGCGACGCTGCGCAGCATCGGCAGGTGCTCGCGGGTGACCTTCTCCTCCTTCTCGTTCGTCTTGAAGACGAGGTCGACGGCCATGTAGTGCGAGCTCGTGTCGCCGTTCTCGCGGCGCAGCATCACGATGACCTTGTCGAGGCTCACGTACTTGGGCGGGTGCTTGCGCGCCTCTTCCGCGGCCTTCTCGGCCAGCATCTCGGGGGTCGGCTCGACCTTCGGCCGCAGCGTGTACCAGGCGGCCGCGCCGCCGACGGCGGTCAGCAGCACGGCGGTCACCACCGCGGCAATGATCAGGGGCATCTTTTTCATCGCGTCTCGCTCGTGTTGTCACCCAGGCGGAAGGCCTTCGCGAGGCCCACCTCGGCTTCGGCCAGCGCCCGGTTCGGGTCCGTGTTCTCCTGCTGGGGCTGGCGGCCGCGCGAACGGCCGTCCGCGTCACGCCCCATCGCCCCGGCATCGCTCACCACCACGGACACGTCGCCGTACTGGCGCTGTCCCAGGTCCTGGCGCAGCGAGTCGCCGATCGTGTTCAGCTGGCGCACCACCTCGCCATGGGTCGCGCTCAGGTGCACCTGCAGCGAGCCGGCCTCGTGGCGGATCGCGATCTCGATGCGGCCCAGCTGCGGCGGGTCGAGGCGGATGACCGCCTGGTCGCTGCCCCGCTGCAGGTTCAGCTGCAGGCGGTCACCGAGGGCCTCGGCGAGGGGCTGGCGCCACTGCGCCGGGGTGGTGGGCGACAGCTTGACGGCGGGCAGGCCGTCGTCGGCCGCCTGCGGGCGCGACGCCGCGGCCGCCACGGGCGCGCGGGTGTCGTCGAGGTGGAATTCGGTGGCCTTGCCCTGCTCGGCGGGCGCGACCGCCGCGGCACGCACGGGCGCGGCGGCAGCCGGTTCTTCGGCCGAGGCGGCGGGTTCGGCGCGCACCGGGCGCATGGCGGGGTCGACGGCGACCGGCACAGGCAGCGCAGCCTGCGGCAGCGGCGCGCGGCGCGGGGCGTCGGGGGCCACGCCCGCGACGTCGAGCGGCGCGGATTCGGTGGCGCCATCGGCCTCGGCCGGTTCAGCCGGCGCGGCGTCCACCGGCGACACCGGCAGCGGCATCGCCATCACGAACGGGTTGGGCGCGGGGGCCATGGCGGGCATGGCCGGCGCCTCGTCGGCGGCGGCCTCGTCCGCATCGGTCTCTTCCGGCGCGGCGTCGAGTTCCTCCTGCGGCACGGCGGCACCGTTCAGCAGGCCCAGCATGTCGAGGAAGGCCGACACCCCTTCCGCGCCGGCGGGGGCACCGGCCTGCGGCAGGAGCGCGTCGAGCGCCGCGGGTTGGGACGAGGCCGGGCTGGCCGTGGTACCGATGTTCATGCGAGGAGGTCCTCCGACGTGCCGTTGGCCGCGTACGCGAGCCAGCCGTCCTTGTGGTTGTTCATGTCGCTGAGGCGCACGGCCATCGCGTCGGACGTGCGCGTGCAGAACTCGTACGCAGCGCGGTGGCTCTGGCGAAGCCGCGCGAACGCGACCTGCTCCGGGGACGACCAGTTGCCGGCCGCCTGCCACAGGGGCAGCGCGGCGGCGATGTCGCGGTCGGCCGCGGCGAGGGCCTCCCAGTCCGACGCGAGGCACGCGTCGTCCAGGCGGTCCTTCAGCAGGGTCATCGCGCGGTGCCGGTTCATGCGCGTTCCTGCACGCCCACCCAGCCGGAGCGCAGCGTCGTCAGCAGGCCGCTCACCTCGTCGATGATCGAGGTGTCGAGCTGCAGTCCGACGGCGTACAGCCGGTGGGCGCAGTAGTCGTAGAGGCGGCCGAGGTTCACGACCACCTCGCCGCCCGATTCCTCGTCGAGCGAGCTCGAGAGGCCGTTGAGGATCTCGACGCACTTGTCGAGGCTCGCCGCCTTCAGTTCGTACCGCCCCGCCTCGATGTGGCCGCGGGCGCGCGCGAGTTCCTCCAGCAGGCCGTCCATCAGGATCAGCACGAGCTGCACGGGGGTCGCACGGGCCGTCTGGGCCTCGAGGTTGACGGCGTGGTAGTTGCTGTAGGCGTCGTAGTCCAAGGGGGTCTCTCTCGTTCGGTCAGCTGCTCGTGCTCATCGCATCGAACATGTTGGTCGTCTGTTCCATCTGCGCCTGGATGGACTGGAGCACCGTGAACTGCTTGAGGTAGCGGCTGTAGGCGCTCTCGTACTGGGCATCGAGGCGGGTCTGGCGGGTGGTCTGGGCGGCCTGCGCGGACTGCACCGAGTCCTGGCGGCGCTTGATCTGGCCGTTCAGGCTGTTGAGCCAGACGTCCAGGTACTTGTCGGTGGCGCCCAGCAGGCCGGAGCTGGTGGTCAGCGTCGCGGTGCCGAACACGGTGTCCAGGGCATCCGGCGACGCGGCCAGCTTCTTCTCGAGCTTGGTGTTGTCGAGGGTCAGCTTGCCGTCGCGGTCGGAGCTCACGCCGAAGTCGGTCAGCTTCACGCCGCCGAAGTCCTGGCGCACGATGTCGTTGAGCTTGTTGCGCAGCGAGCGGATGCTCGAGTCCGACGAGAAGACGCCGGCGGCCGTGCCGTCCTTGACGCTGCCGGCGGTGGTCAGCGCGTCCAGCGCGGTCTTGAGCGTGTTGAACGCGTCGACGAAGGTCTTCACGTTGGTGGCGGTGCCGCTCGTGTCGTTCGCCACCGTCAGGTTGATCGGCGAGGCGCCCGAGGCCTGGGCCTGCGTGAGCGTGACCGACACCCCTTCGATGCCGGTGTAGGTGTTCGAGGCCTGCTTGACCTTGACGCCGGTGTCCTTGGCGCCGAGCCACAGGATGGCGTCCTTGCCCTGCACGAGCGTGGTGCCGGCGCCCAGCTTGGCCTTCAGCGCGGCGTTGCCGATCGTCGAGGCGTTCACCGTGATCTCGCCGGCCTCGCCGGTGGCGGCGGAGGTCAGCACGAGTTGGGTGGTGTTGCCGGTCGTCAGCACCGAGGCCGTGACCTTGCCCTTGTTGTCGGCGGCCGAGTTGATCGCGCGGGCCATCTCGGCCTGCGACAGGGTGCCGTTGCCGTCGATGTCGGCCGTGGAGAAGTCCACGTCGAACGCGGCGATGCCGCCCTGGCTGATCGACAGCGTGCCCGTCACCGGCACCGGCACGGCCGGCAGGTCGGTGAAGACCACCTGGCTGGCGGACGCGACCTGCTCGACGAACAGCGGGTACGTGCCGGGCGTCGCCTTGGTGGTCGTGGTGGCCGTGGCGAAGCCCGTGCCGCTGAACGTGGCCGAGCTCGCGACCATCGTCTTCTTGTTCGACAGGCCGGCGACGGCCGTGTCGAACGCCTTCAGCGCGGACTGCAGCTTGGTCAGGCCCGTGGCCTGGGCCTGGGAGCGCTGGGTCTGCGTCGTCAGCTGCGTCTGGGCGGCCTGGACGTAGGCGTTCGCCAGCGCGGTGGCGGTGGATGCGGGGTCAAACGAGGTGGCCATGGGGTGCTCCCGGTGGGTGGTAGACGAGGGTTTCCTCGTTCAAGGCGACCAAAGTCGCACCCTTGTGAAATGCCCCGGGGCATCGCCGCCAGGCGAAATGCTTCGGGGTCATCGCGTCAACCCCCGCGCCCAGGCCTGCGTGGCCATGTCGTCCGTGCGCTTCTGCTCCTGCCGGTCGCGGGCCTGCCGGATCCGCGCCGATTGCTCGTCGAGCACCTGGCCCAGCACCTCGCGCTTGAGCGATGCGGTGTTCAGCGCGCGCTGGGTCACGACCATGTCGGCCTCGTGCAGCGCCAGGTCCTGGCGGTGCGTGTCGACCATGGCCAGCACCGTCTGCTTGTAGCCCGCGTGGTTCATCGACAGCATGGGGGACAGCGCGCCCGGGCGCGTGTCGCCGCTGCTGCCGGCGCACAGGCGCTCCAGGCGGTCGAGGTTCTTCTGGTAGCGGTCGCGCACGGCCTGCTTCTCGGCCATCGTGGCGGCGAGGCGGTCGACCTCGCGGCCGCGGAGGTCCACGAGCGTCGACAGGCTGCGGGTGGTGTCCTGGGTGCCGCTCATGCCATCAGGTCCTCGAGCTGGGTCACGCAGGTGTCCATGGGCGCGGCTTCGCTGGTGCCCTGGCGCAGGAACGCGTCCATGCGGGGCGACAGCTCGACGGCGCGGTCGGTGATGGGGTCGGCGCCGGGCACGTAGGCCCCGAGCGGGATCAGGTCGCGCACGCGGGCGTGGCGGGCGGCCATTTCCTTCAGCGCGCGGGCGGCGTTCAGGTGCGGCTTGTCGACCACCTGGGCCATGCAGCGGCTGATGGACTGGGCGATGTCGATGGCCGGGTAGTGGCCGCGCTCGGCGAGCTCGCGGGTCAGCACGATGTGGCCGTCGAGGATGGCGCGGGCGGTGTCGACCACCGGGTCCTGCTGGTCGTCGCCTTCGGCGAGCACGGTGTAGATGGCGCTCATGCTGCCGGTCTCGCTTTCGCCGTTGCCGGCGCTCTCGACCAGCTGCGGCAGCAGCGAGAACACCGACGGCGGATAACCCTTGGTGGCCGGCGGCTCGCCGAGGGCCAGCGCGACCTCGCGGCGGGCCATCGCGTAGCGGGTGAGCGAGTCGACCAGCAGCAGCACGTCCTTGCCCTGGTCGCGGAAGTGGGCGGCGATGGCGTGGCACAGGTCGGTGGCCATCAGGCGCATCAGCGGGGATTCGTCGGCCGGAGCCACGACCACCACCGCCTTGCGCAGGCCGGCCTCGCCGAGCGAGAGTTCGACGAACTCGCGCACCTCGCGGCCGCGTTCGCCGATCAGGCCCACCACCACCACGTCGACCACGGTCTGGCGGGTGATCAGGCCGAGCAGCACGCTCTTGCCCACGCCGCTGCCGGCCATCAGGCCCACGCGCTGGCCCTTGCCGAGCGTCAGCATGCCGTTGATGGCGCGCACGCCCACGTCCAGGCGCTCCTCGACGCGGCGCTTCTTGAGCGGATTGACCTTCGGCGGCACGGGCTCCAGCACGTGTTCGCCACCGAGGCGTCCCAGATCGTCGATGGGCTCGCCGAGCCCATTGACCATCCGGCCGAGCCAGGACGTGCCGATCATCAGCGGCGCGCGGTCGGAGATCGGCAGCACGCGGGCGCCGGTCGAGAGCCCGGTGGGGTTCTTGAACGGCATCAGGAACGAGGTCTTGTCGCGGAAGCCCACGACCTGCGCGTCGATCCACCCGCCCGCGGCGGTCTCGATCTGGCAGCGCTGGCCGGTCGACAGCTGGCACCCCACGCTCTCCAGCAGCAGGCCGGATGCACCGACGAGGCGGCCCGTCGGCGTCGCGACCGGCACGTCGCCGAGTTCGAGGCGGCGGAGCGCGGCGCCGATCATGCGGCCTCCTGCAGCGGTTGCGGCACGACCTGCAGGTGCGAGCCCTGGCCGTCGACCAGTTGCGACGCCACCTGCTGCATGCACGCGGCCAGGCGCTGCTGGCAGCCGGCATCGGCTTCGTGGTCGCCGGCGCGCACGTGGCACTCGCCGGTCTCCAGGCGGGCGTCGGGCAGCAGCGACCAGCGCTGGGCGCGTTCCGGGTCCAGGTCGCGGATGCGCTGCAGGTCCTCGGGGTTCAGGAACACCTCGATCTGCTCGCGCGTGGGCGGCATCGCCGCGAGCGCCTCGTCGACGAGGGTCAGCAGCTGCGTGGGCTGCAGCGTCAGTTCGCAGCGGATCACCTGGCGCGCGACACGCGCCACGAGGTCCACCACCTCCTTGCGCTGCGCGAGCTGGTACTCGGCATGCAGGCGGTTCAGTTCGGCGAGCACCGCATCCACCGGGCGCGCCACGTTCTCGAAGGACTGCTCGGCGGCGCGGCGGCCTTCGTCGGCCCCCTGGCGCAGGCCTTCGCTGCGGCCCTCGCCCAGGCCCTGGTTGCGGCCGTCCGCCAGCCCGGAGGCGTGGCCCTCGGCATACCCCTGCGCCATGCCCTGCTGGAAGCCGTCGGCGACGGACGCCTGCATCGGCGCGAGCGCGCTCGACGAGGCCGTCGACACCGACAGCGGCGGGAAACGGTGGGGGCGGTAGGTCTTCATTCGACGGTGGCCTCGGCGAACAGCTGAACCTCGATCTCGCCGGCATCGGCGAGGGCCTTGACCTCGGCCATGATCTCGGCGCGGGCCTGTTCGATGCGGCTGATGGGCACGGGGCCGGAGCGGCGCATCGTGTCCTCGAAGCCCTGGGCCTGGCGGCGCGGCATCGACTGCAGCACGGCGTTGCGGATCGCGGGCTCGGCGCCCTTGAGCGCGAGGGCCCACTGTTCGATGGGCACGGCCTCGATGATCCGCTGCAGCACGGCTTCGGACTGGCGCGACAGGATGAAGAAGTCGTACATGCGCAGCTCGATCTCGGACACGACGTTCGGGTCGTGCGCGCGCAGCAGTTCGACGATCTGCTCGCGGTCGCCCGGCAGACGGTTCAGGATCTCGGCCGCCTGGCGGATGCCTTCGACGTTCGCGCTCTGGTTGCCGAGGCTGCCGAGGCAGCGGGCCACCAGTTCCTCGAGCTCCATCAGCAGCTCGTGGTCGATCTCGTTCAGGCGGGCCACGTTGAGCAGCACCAGGTCGCGGCCCTCGGCGGGCAGCGCGTCGATCACGCTGCCGGCCAGCGCCGGCGGCAGGAAGGCGAGGAACACGGCCTGCATGCGCACGTGTTCGTGCGCGATGTGTTCGGCCAGCCACTTCGGCGAGGCCCACTGCAGGCGGGCCATCTTCGGGCGGATGGCGTCGCCGTAGATGCTGTTGAGCACGCTGCCGGCGATGTCGCCGCCGAGCGCGAGGTCCAGCGAACGCTTGAGGTACGCGCGCGACGCGCCGTGCACGCCGCTCTGCTCGCGGTAGTCGTCGAAGAAGCGCTGCATCGCGGTCTTCACGGCCTCGACCTTGATGCCGCTCATGCGCGACATCACCTGCGTCACCTCCAGCAGCTCTTCGCGCGAGAGGCAGCGCAGCACGGCCGCGGCCGGCTCCTCACCCATGCTGAGCAGCACGATGGCGGCCTGCTCGACCGGGGTCATCGCGGAGCCGCTCACCACGGCGAGGTCGGTGGACTTGGAAGTCGCTTCAGGCATTTTTCTGCACCCATTGCTTCACGACCTCGGCGACCCGTTCGGGTTCCTTGCTCGCGAGGACCTTGAGGTGGTCGACCATCACGTCGACCGGCGAACCTGCCGGCGGCAGGTCGTAGTTCTCGAGCAGCGGCACCACCGGCATCGCGGCCGAGCCCGTGGCGACCGGCTGGGCCGCGTTCGGGAGGGCGATGGCTGCGGCGCCGGCGTCCACCGGGGCGGCCAGGGCCGGCGCATCGGCGACGGCCAGCGTGGCCGGGGCCACCGGCAGCATCCGGTTCGTCAGCAGTTTCATCAGCGGGCGCACGACCAGCAGGAACGCGAGGATCGCGCCCACCACGTAGACGAGCTTGCTGCCGATGTCGATGATGTTGTCGCGCTCCTGCCACCACGGGCCGGCCACGGGGCGCGACGGGAACGGCATGGCGGAGACCACGAGGTTGTCGCCGCGTTCCGCGTCCACGCCCAGGCCGTTGCGCAGCAGGCGGTCGATGTTGGCGATTTCGGCGGGCGTCCAGCCCGTCTCGGGCTTCGGTGCGGCGGCGGTGTTGAGCACCACGGCGACGCTCAGCTTGTGCAGGCGGCCGCGGCTGCGCTTGATCTGCGTGATGCTGCGGTCGTACGCGTACTGGCGGGACGTCGCGCTCTTCTGGCCCGCACCTTCGACACCCGACGCGGCCGCGGCCACCGCCACCGGGCGGTTGCTGAGCGAGCCCGGCACGCCGAGGGCCATGCGGTTCTGGTCCTGCTCGTTGCGCAGGGCCTCGTTCGTGACCTTGGGCGCGTCGCCGTACTTCTCGTGCGTTTCCTCCACGCGGTCGTTGTCGACGGCGGCGGTCACGCTCAGCTTGAAGTTGTCCTCGCCGAGCACCGGGGCCAGCAGGTCGTGCACGTTCTTGCGGGCTTCGTCGGTGAAGCGGCGCGCAGCGTCGTTGCCGCCTTGCGCGTCGAACCCTTCGGTCAGATCCACGCGGGACGACAGCAGGTTGCCGGCCTGGTCGACGAGGCTCACGCGCTGCGGCGACAGGCTCGCGACGCTGCCGGCCACGAGGTTGACCATCGCGGCGATCTGTTCGGCGCTCAGCGTGCGGCCCGGCTTCATCGCCAGCACCACGGACGCGGAACTCTTCTCGCCGTCGCTCGCGACGAACGACGACGACTTCGCGATCGACAGGTGCACGCGGGCGCTGTCGACGGCGTCGAGGGTCATGATGCTCTGCGCGAGTTCACCTTCGAGGCCGCGGCGGAAGCGCACGTCCTGCACGAACTGGCTCACGCCGAGCGGGTCGTTGCGGTCCATCAGGTCGAGGCCCGCGGGCAGCTTGGCGGTGACACCCTTGGCCGCGAGCAGCATGCGCACCTTGCCCAGCTGGGCCTCGGGCACGAGCACCTGGCCGGTGTCGGGGTGCAGGCGGTAGCCGATCTTCTCGGCATCGAGCACCGCCATCATGTCGTTGGCCGCGACCTTCTCGCGGGCACCGAACACCGGCTTGTAGGAAGACTGGTCCTGCCACAGGTACATCAGCACGAGTGCGGTGATGCCGATGGCCAGCACCACGAGGGGCCCGAGGCTGCGCAGCAGCGCGGGCGGGATCGCCGGCGCCGACGGGCTCGCCCGAAAACGCTCGAAGCCGGACTTGAGGGACGCGATCATCGTGTTCTCACAGCGGGAGCTTGATGAGGTCTTCCACAGCACCCATCACCTTGTTGCGGACCTGCATCAACATGGAGAACGAGAGGCTGGCTTCCTGGCTCGCGAGCATCGCGCCCACGAGGTCGTCGCTCCGGCCGGCATCGACGTCGGCCATCTTCTCGCCGGCGGCGCGGTCCTGCGCATCGACGCGGTAGACCGCATCGCGCATGGAGCCCGCGAACCCGCCGGACGCAGCAGCGGACTCGCCCGCGGCCGGGGCCACCGCGACGCTGTCGGCCAGGCCCTGCGCGCTGGCGCGGATCAGTGCCAGGTCCGCCTGGATGCCGCTTGCGACTTCGTACCCCATCGTTTCCCCTTTGTTTCCGTTCCGCATAACCGTACGCGTACATATCGGCGACCGGGAGTGTCGGCTTTAGGTGGAAACGCGGATCGGTTGGAAAGAGGGGTTTGTCTGGACCTGTTCCGGCTTGATGTCCGTGCGGTTTTGGTCGCATGGCATGTAGACCGGGCAGATTCGCCCTCGATTCACGATCCGCGCAGGCCCGACCACTCCAGTGCGCGCGATGTCACTGCGGGGGGCAGACGTCGAGGGGAAAAGGTCGTGAAGCGCCCGGAGAACCCGGGGCCGCCTGGCGGCAGGGCACGGCCGCCCCGTGGGGCGACGAGCCTTGTTTCTGGCGGCCCCGCTGTCGTGGGCAACGTGTGGACGTTGCCGTTAGACCGGAAGCTTTGCGACCCCGCCTTTCAACGGGTGTGCCTTTGGCAGTGATTAGATTACTTGTATGGTAGACCGGACACTTCGTGACCTGCATGACATCTCGCTACACCTTGCAGCGTCACGTGCGGAAGTTCACGCAAGTTGTTTTCGCCATTGAGGTTTAGCACGATCGTTCGCGTCTCGGGCGCCACGCTTGTCTTCTCTTGAGGGCCGCAGCGCCGTCGCCAGCCCGGGATTTGACGGGTCGCCGCCGGAACGGCTATAAACTCATTAACGAATTTGTTAATGAGTGAATTCCGGTCCGCAGTCTCCATGACCCTCGACAAGATCTTCGAAGCCCTCGCCTCCGGCCCCCGTCGGCAGATCCTCGCCTACTTGTCCGAGGCGGAGCTCAGCACGTCGGAACTCGCCGAACGGTTCCAGATGAGCGCACCCGCCATCTCGCGGCATCTGTCGGTGCTCGAGAACGCCGGGCTCGTCGTCCGCGAACGCCAGGGCCAGTTCGTCATGTACCGGCTGCAGCGCGACCACCTCGTCAACCACCTGACCGGCTTTGCGCTCGAGCTGTGCCCGGTGGGTCGGCCCCTCAAGCGCGAGTCCGCACGCATCGCGAAGAAAAAGTCCCCGTCCACCTGATCGCCACGGAGGCCCCGTCCATGTCCGAACGTCCTGCCAGTCTTCAACGTCACCGCATGCAGGGCCCGTCGGGCAGCAGCGTCACGGACGGCGAGGTGCGCTACGCACCGGTCAAGTCGCTCTGGTTCACCGGCATGGCCACGGTGGCCGTGGTGGGTGGGGCGCTGACGTTCTCGTGGGCGGCGCTGGCCGTGTTCCTCGCCACCACCGCGGCGGTGCTCTTGCTCGGACATTCGCTCGGCAGCCACCGCAAGTTCATCCACGACAGCTACCAGTGCCCGAAGTGGCTGGAGTACACGCTGGTGTGGTTCGGCGTGCAGGTGGGCCTGGCCGGCCCCCTCGGCCTGCTGCGGCAGCACGAACTGCGCGACTACGCGCAGCGCCTGCCTGACTGCCACGACTACCTCCGCCATGGCCGTTCGTTCTGGGGCGATGCCTGGTGGCAGTTGCACTGCGAGCTGCACCTCGCCCATCCGCCCGCGCTGCACATCGAGCCGCGTCTTGCCGACGACCGCTTCTACCGCTTCCTGGAGCGCACCTGGATGTGGCAGCAAGTGCCGCCGGCCCTGCTGCTCTACGCCGCGGGCGGCTGGGCCTTCGTGGTCTGGGGCGTCTGCGCGCGGGTCACCGCCGGTGTGCTGGGCCATTGGCTGATCGGCTGGTTCGCCCACAACCGCGGCGGCATGCACTACGAGGTGCGCGACGCCGCGGTGCAGGGTCGCAACATCCCCTTCACATCGCTGCTGACGATGGGCGAGTGCTGGCACAACAACCACCATGCCTTCCCCGGCTCCGCCCGGCTGGGCCTGTTCCCCGGCGAATGGGACCCGGGCTGGTGGGTGCTGATGGTGTTGCGCCGCGTCGGGCTGGTGTGGGACCTCCGCCTCCCGGCCGCGTTGCCGCCGCGGGCCGAGCTGCACGCGTGCGATGCAATGGCCGACGCCGAACTCGCGCGGCACGCCGGTGGAGCCGCGCCATCGGCCGACCGCCCCACCCTGGCGGACGTCCTGGGCTGGTGCTGGCGCCGCGCCGAGACCGGTCCGCTGGTCGGGCCGGCCGCCCATCTGCCGGCCGGCGCGTGGCGCAACGTGCTCGGCCACGCCGTCCCGTTTCACGTTCGGCCGGAAGCTCGGCGACTCACCCTCGTCGTGCAGGACCGGCGTCTGCAGGGCCTGCCGGCGCTGTGTGTCGCCGTGAGCCGGCGCGGCGGCGCGATGCGTGTCCTCGGGCTGTGCCTTGCCCCGTTCGCGGTGCTGCTCGAGAACACGCGCACCGCCTTCGACGTGACGTGACCGCCCAACGGACCACGTCGAGCCGGTCCTGAACCTGCTGCGGCGCCGTCGAGGCAGCACTCGACGCGATGGTCACCCCGGCGAACGCCGGGGCCCACTGCCCGCGTGAAGGCGGGCTCTGCCGGTCACACGGTCACGCGCTGCGACCGCAGTGGATCCCGGCGTTCGCCGGGATGACGTCGCTGGAGACGCCGCTCACACCACATCCAGCTGGTCCCTGATCTGCTGCAACGCCGTCGGATCTTCCATCGTCGTCAGGTCCCCCGGGTCACGCCGTTCGCACACCGCCTGGATCGCCCGCCGCAACAGCTTGCCCGATCGCGTCTTCGGCAACGCGGTGACGAAGCGCACGCGCGCCGGACGCGCGAGCGCGCCGAGCTGCTGGTCGACGGTCTTCATCACGTCGGCCTCGAGCGCCGAAGCGCCCCCCTTCGTTCCAGCCAGCGACGGATCCTTCAGCACGACGAACGCGAGCGCGACCTGCCCCTTCACCGCGTCGGCCACCCCCACCACCGCCACCTCGGCGACCGAGGCATGGCGCGAGATGCTCTCCTCGATCTCGCGCGTGCCCAGGCGGTGCCCCGCGACGTTGATGACGTCGTCCGTGCGGCCGAGGATGTAGTAGTAGCCGTCCTCGTCGCGCACGCCCCAGTCGAAGGTGCTGTAGACGAGGCGGCCCGGCACGGTCTTCCAGTAGGTGTTGACGAAGCGCGCGTCATCGCGCCACACGGTCTGCATGCAGCCCGGCGGCAGCGGGCCCTCGATGGCGATCACGCCCTTCTGGTTCGCGCCGGTGAGTTCGGCGCCGGTGTTCTCGTCGAGCAGCTTCACGTCGTAGCCGTACATGGCCATGCCGGGGCTGCCGAACCGGGTCGTGGCGGGCTCGACGCCGTTGGCGATGGAGAGGATGGGCCAGCCGGTCTCGGTCTGCCAGTAGTTGTCGATCACGGGTTTGCCGATCGCGTCGGCGATCCAGCGGGCCGTGGGTTCGTCGAGCGGCTCGCCGGCGAGGAACAGCGAGCGCAACGACGAGAGGTCGTGCGCCGTGAGGTGCGCGGGGTCGTGTTTCTTCAGCACGCGCACCGCGGTGGGCGCCGTGAACATCACGGTGACCTTGTACTTCTCGACCAGCTGCCACCAGATGCCCGCGTCGGGCCGCACCGGCAGGCCTTCGTACATCAGTGTGGCCATGCCGGCGATCAGCGGGCCGTAGACGATGTAGCTGTGGCCCACGACCCAGCCGATGTCGCTCGTGGAGAAGTAGGTCTCGCCCGCGTTCCCCTGGTAGATGTGTTTCATGCTGGCGGCCAGCGCCACCGCGTAGCCACCGGTGTCGCGCTGCACGCCCTTCGGCTTGCCCGTTGTGCCGCTCGTGTAGAGCGTGTAGCTCGGGTGCGTGGCGTCGACCCACGTGCACGGCACCTGCGCGTCGAGGTGGCGCTGGCGGCACGCCGCGTAGTCCTCGTCGCGCCCCGCCACGAGTGACGCGGGCGCGAGGCCGCGGTCGACGATCAGCACGCGCGACGGCTTGTGTTCGGCGAGCCGGATGGCCTCGTCGAGCAGCGGCTTGTACGGGATCACCTTGCCGCCGCGGCTGCCGGCGTCCGCGCTGACGATCACACGCGGCACGGCGTCGTCGATGCGGTTGGCGAGGCTGCCGCTCGCGAAGCCGCCGAACACCACCGAGTGGATGGCGCCGATGCGCACGCAGGCCAGCATCGCGAACGCGGCCTCGGGGATCATCGGCATGTAGATCAGCACCCGGTCGCCCTTGCGCACGCCCAGTTCGTTCAGCACCGCGGCCATCCGCTGCACCTCGGCGTGCAGTTCGCGGAAGCTGTAGATGCGCTCCTCGTCCGTTTCGGTGGACACCCAGATCAGCGCGTCCTGGTCCGCCCGGGCCGCGAGGTGCCGGTCCACCGCGTTGTGGCACAGGTTGATCTCGCCGCCGACGAACCAGCGGGCCATCGGCGGCTGGCTGTAGTCGCAGACCTGGGTGAACGGCCGGTGCCAGTCGACCAGGGCGGCCTGTTCGGTCCAGAACCCCTCCCGGTCGGTGATGGAGCGCTGGTGGAAATCGGCATACCGGGTCATCGGGGTCCCTCCTGGCGGAACGAAATTGCGTTCATTTGTGTCGCGCGGAAACGCGTCCGGCGCCCATTGCAGGCCGGCCGACTGACGAGCCACTGACGGCAAACACTGGGGAAAACACGGTACGAACACGCGGCGATGCATCAAATAGGCGTGCTAAGTCCCCGTTTCTGAACGCTTTTCCGGGTTGACGCGGGCAAGTCGCTTCCCTATCCTCCCGGCCATGCTGTTGCTAGACCCGTCCATTCGCCGTTCCGCGAGCGCCCTGCTCGCCGGAGCCCTCTTCTGCCTCGCCGCCCACGCGTCGCCGCAGCAGCCCACGGACGCCGTCTCGAAACTGCTCCAGGACAAGGGCCTCGCGTCCACGTTCCTCGCGAACCCCAACCCCGGCCCGGTGGTCAACCCGCCGGCCGCCACGCCCGCCGCCCACGCCCCCAGCTTCGTCGACAAGGTCCGCGATTCCGCGTCGGGCATGGTGGTCAGTGCCATGAACTTCCTGGGCGTGCGCTACGTCCGCGGCGGCACCAGCGCCGAGGAAGGGTTCGACTGCAGCGGCTTCACCCGCTACATCTTCGAGAACAGCCTCGGCCTGATCCTGCCCCGCCGCGCCGACGAGCAGGCCGCCGCGCCGGGCCTCGTGAAGGTCAAGCGCGACGACCTGCAGCCCGGCGACCTGGTGTTCTTCAACACGCTGCGCCGCACCTTCTCCCACGTGGGCATCTACGTGGGCGACAACAAGTTCATCCATGCCCCGCGCACCGGCGGCAACGTCCGTGTGGAAGACATGCAGGTGAAGTACTGGTCCAAGCGGTTCACGGGCGCCCGCCGTCCGGCCGAAGGCCACGTGCAGACCGCAGCGTACGTGCCGGCGGCCACCCCGCAAGCCGCTCCTGCCGCTGCCCTGCCGGCACCGGCCGTGACCGCCCCGGCCCCCGCGGCGTTCCCGCTGCCCGGCGACAGCGCGATCAATTGACGCAACTCCTGCGCCGGCCCCCGGCGGCAGGCACAATGCGGTCATCATGGTCGCCAAAGTGATTCCGCTCGCGGACCACCGCAGTCTCGCCGTTCCCTACCCCGACGCCCCGGCCTCCGGCCCGCTCGCCGACACCCTGGGGCGGCCGCTGCACGACCTGCGCATCTCGGTCACCGACCGCTGCAACTTCCGCTGCGGCTACTGCATGCCGAAGGAAATCTTCGACAAGCACTACCGCTTCCTGCCACACGACGCACTGCTGAGCTTCGAGGAGATCGCCCGCGTGGCCGGCGTCTTCACGGGCCTCGGCGTGCGCAAGATCCGGCTCACCGGCGGCGAACCGCTGCTGCGCAAGAACCTCGAGCGGCTCGTGGAGATGCTGGCCGGGCAACGGGCCATCGATGGCCGCCCGCTCGACCTCACGCTCACCACCAACGCCTCGCTGCTCAAGCGCAAGGCACAGGCCCTGAAGGACGCGGGCCTGCAGCGCATCACCGTGAGCCTCGACGCGCTCGACGACACCGTCTTCCGCCGCATGAACGACGCCGACTTCCCCGTCGCCGACGTGCTCGCCGGCATCGACGAGGCGCTGCGCGTCGGGCTCGGCCCGGTCAAGGTCAACATGGTGGTCAAGCGGGGCACCAACGACCACGAGATCGTCCCGATGGCGCGCCACTTCCGCGGTCTGCCGGTGACGCTGCGCTTCATCGAGTACATGGACGTGGGCGCCACCAACGGCTGGCGCATGGACGAGGTGCTGCCGTCCGACGACGTCATCGCCCGGCTCGGCGCCGAATTCCCGCTCGAACCCCTGCCCGCCCACCAGCCCGGAGAAACCGCCGCGCGCTGGCGCTACCGCGACGGCCAGGGCGAGGTCGGGGTCATCTCCAGCGTGACGAAGGCCTTCTGCCACGACTGCAACCGGGCCCGCCTCACCACCGAGGGCAAGCTGTTCACCTGCCTGTTCGGCACGCAGGGCCACGACCTGCGGGCGCTGCTGCGCGGCGGCGCCTCCGACACGCAGATGGCCGGCGCCATCGACCACCTGTGGCGGCAGCGCACCGACCGGTACTCCGAACTGCGCGCCGCCCTGCCGCCGGCCCCGGCCGATGGCGCACGGCGCGTCGAGATGCACTACATCGGCGGATGACCCGCGACGACATCACCGGGCTCGTGCTGGCCGGTGGGCGCGGGCAGCGGATGGGCGGCGTCGACAAGGGCCTGCAGCTGCTGCGCGGCACGCCACTCGCCCAGGTCGCCCTCGAGCGCCTGCGCCCCCAGGTGGCCGGCCTGCTGGTCTCGGCCAACCGCCACCTCGACACCTATGCGGCGTTCGGCGCCCCCGTGCTGAGCGACCTCGTGCCGGACCATCCCGGCCCGCTCGCCGGGCTGCTCGCCGGCTTGAAACATTGCCCCACGGCGTGGCTGCAGGCGGTGCCCTGCGACACCCCGGCCTTCCCCGCCGACCTCGTGGCCCGCCTGGCCGCCGCCGCGTCGGCCCAAGGTGCCGACATCGCGATGGCCGCGACGCTGGAAGACGGCCGCGTCCAGCCGCAGCCCGTGTTCTGCCTCGTGCGCCGCGCGCTCGAAGCGGACCTCGCCGCGTTCATCGCCGAAGGCGGCGCGAGCCCGCGCGCCTGGGCCGCGCGCCACGCGCTGGCCGTGGTGGCGTTCGACGACCCCACGGCCTTCGCGAACGCCAACACCCCGGACGACCTGCAGCGCCTTCAGTGATCAGTGCGCGTGCGCCGGGTCGTCCATCGACGGCTCGGCGATCTCGCCCGGCACCTTCTTGCGCGCGAGCAGCATGTACATCGTGGGCACCACGAAGATGGTGAGCAGCGTGCCCACCGACATGCCGCCCACGATGACCCAGCCGATCTGCTGGCGGCTCTCGGCGCCTGCGCCGGAGGCAAGCGCGAGCGGCAGCGCGCCGAGCACCATGGCGCCCGTGGTCATCAGGATCGGGCGCAGCCGCAGCGAGGCCCCCTGCACCACCGCCTCGAGCGTGTCGAGCCCCTGCTGGCGCATCTGGTTCGCGAACTCGACGATCAGGATGCCGTGTTTGGTGATCAGGCCCACGAGGGTGATCAGCCCGATCTGCGAGTACACGTTCAGCGTGCCGCCGGACCACTGCAGCGCGCCGAGCGCCCCGAGCATCGACAGGGGCACGCTCAGCATGATGACGAACGGGTCCACGAAACTCTCGAACTGCGCCGCCAGCACCAGGAAGATGAACACGAGGGCCAGCACGAACACAAGGCCCAGTGCACCGCTCGACGACCGGTACTCGCGCGAGACCCCGTTCAGCTCGGTGGAGTAGCCGGGCTTGAGCGCCTTGGCGGCCGTGGCGTCCATGAACTCGAGCGCCTCGCCGAGCGAATAGCCCGGCGCGAGGTTGGCCGTGAGCGACACCGAGCGCCGCTGGTTGAAGTGGTTCAGCTCGCGCGGGCTGACCGACTCCTTCACGTTGACGAGCGACGACAGCGGGATCATCGCGTCGCCGCGGCCGCGCACGAAGATGCGGTCGATGTCCTCCGGCGTCGTGCGGCCTCGGCTTTCGGTCTGCACGATCACGTCGTACTGCTCGCTCTCGCGCTTGTAGCGCGTCACGTTGCGCCCGCCCAGCATGGTCTCGATGGCCCGCGCCACCTGGTCCACGGCCACGCCGGCGTCGGCCGCGCGCTGGCGGTCCACCTGGATGAAGATCTCGGGTTTGTTGAGGCGCAGGTCGGTGTCGGGCTGCACGAGGCCGGGGTTCTTCTGCATCTCGGCCATGATCTGCTGCGACACCTTGGCCAGGTTCGCATACGAGTCGGACGACACGATCACGAAGTTGACCGCCCGCTCGCGGAAGCCCTGGCCGAGCGACGGCGGCGTGATCGGGAACGCGTTGACACCCGGCAGGTTCGAGAACTTCGGCTGCAGGTCGCGGGCGAGGAACTGCGCGCTGCGCGTGCGTTCGGTCCAGTCCTTCGTGCGCATGAAGGCCACGCCCTGCGACACCGTGGGGTTGCCGGTCACGACGAACACGCGGTCGAACTCGGGGTACGTGAGGCCGATCTTCTCGATCTCGCGCATGTAGCGTTCGGTGTAGGCCATCGTGGCGCCGTCGGGGGCGTTGACGTTGGCCAGGACCACACCCCGGTCCTCCATGGGCGCGAGTTCGCTCTTCGTGGTCTTGAAGAGCCACCAGCTCGCGGCAGCGGACACGACCATCACCGCCAGCACGAGCCAGCGCCGGCCGAGCGTCCAGCGCAGCGCGGCCTCGTAGCGGTTGGTGATGCCCACGAGCCACGACTCCATCAGCCGGTCGAACCGGTTGGGGTTCGCGTTGTGCTTGAGCATCTTGCTGCACATCATGGGCGTGAGCGTGAGTGCGGTGAACCCGGACACGATCACGGCACCGGCCAGCGTCAGCGCGAACTCGACGAACAGCCGCCCCGTGCGCCCGGGCGTGAACGCGAGCGGGGCGAACACCGCGGCGAGGGTCATCGTCATCGCGAGCACCGCGAAGGCCACCTCGCGCGCGCCCTTGAGCGACGCCTGGAACGGCGACAGCCCCTCCTCGATGTGGCGGAAGATGTTCTCGAGCATCACGATGGCGTCGTCCACCACGAGGCCGATGGCCAGCACGAGCGCGAGCAGCGTGAGCGTGTTGACGGTGAACCCGGCCAGCGCCATCAGGCCGAACACGCCGATCAGGCTCACCGGGATGGTCACGAGCGGGATGATCGATGCGCGCAACGTGCGCAGGAACACGAACACCACCAGGGCCACGAGCACCACGGCCTCGAAGATGGTGTGGTAGACCGACTTCACCGAACGGTCGATGAAGATGGAGTTGTCGTTGGCCTGCTGGACCGTCACCCCCTCGGGCAGGTCCTGCTGCAGCTTCGGCAGCAACTCGTACACGCCGGCCGACACCTCGAGCGGGTTGGCCGTGGCCTGGCGGATGACCCCCATCGACACGGCCGGGCGGCCGTTCAGGCGCACGC
>Ga0247823_10000647_pt1 | contig 29411 bp, 36 predicted proteins | sample 13C_PalmiticAcid_2_FD_192426 | JGI IMG/M metagenome (GOLD analysis project Ga0247823, IMG submission 192426) | Soil microbial communities from agricultural site in Penn Yan, New York, United States - 13C_PalmiticAcid_Day30 | ecosystem: Environmental > Terrestrial > Soil > Agricultural land...
CGCTCCTGTGGCGCCGCGGTAGCCTATGCCGATCGAGCGCACAGTTGGGCGATGACGCTCAATCAGGCGCGCTAGGCTCATCCGGCCGCTCAACGTCCGCGCCTTTCGCTTTCGAATGACCGTCGCCGAAAAAGCCGGGTTTCCTCTTCCTGAGCACGCACGTCTCATCGGTCTCCAGCGCTTTCGCTCTCGCAGGGGTGGTGGGCTTGGCGATCAGCGAAATCGCTTGGTCGATCAGCGGGCCGTAAATGCTGGCCGACATTCGTTTCAACGAGAGCAGCCGTTTTGTGACGTCCGCAGGGGCTGCATCATGGATGGTTTTCATCGCGGCTCTATACCCTTCGCGATGCGCCTCCTGCTTTGCCCAGACGATCTCCCGATCATGTTCGTCCTGCTCACCCCCGGCGACTGGCTGCGTCTCGGTGGCGAGGGCGCTTTCTACATCGCTGGCGATGCACTCGGGAAGTGAGCTTTCAGCGCATTTGTGCCCGTAGGAGCGGAGGGAGTGGCGGATTGCGCGCGCCAGCAGTGACACTCGCGCCTCAGGTATTGGGCTGCCAAGCGGCGCATAGTCGTTCGCACGCTCCCGCGCCCGCTCCTCTGTTGATGCAGGGCGGCTTTCGAGGGCGGCGAGGGGGCGGAGGATGCAGCGATCATCGCGTGGGTTGTCGCGACCACACACTTTGCACCGCAGCGTATGAAGCTCTCCGTTGCCTGCCTTGATGTCCGCGGGGCAGTCGGCCTCACCAGCGCGCCAAAAGTCGTGCCGCGGAGGATCAAGGGCCGCTCGCAGCGTCTTGGCGATCAACGCCATGGCTGTGTCGATCTTCTTCGGCTCGGGCCAGTTGTCGACGAACTCCGACATCATGACGGCAATGTCGTCGAGAATCGCTTGCTCCGCTTTGCGTATTTCGTTCATCGCGGCTCGTCCTTGAACCAGCAGAACCGCTCGCCGACGCAGAAAGCCGGATGGATGCAACCAAGCGCCGCCCGCTGCGCCTCACTCATCCCCGAAGCGATCTTCTCAACATCATCCGTCATGGGTTGGTACTCCTGGGTCATGCTGCTGCTCGATCGACGTTCGCGGTGCGAGTGATGCTCAGCAGCAGGTCGCGGAAGGCGGCCGGCGTGCCGATGCGGGGCGCGCTATCAACCCCGCCGCCCTTGGCCGCGACTTCACCGCGGCGCTTTGCTCGATCGAGCCCGATGCGCGCGACGATCTCGGGATCGAGCTTCATTTCGCTCTTGCCCCAAAGAAGTTCGGGCAGATCCACGCCGCACGCGTAAAGCCATGTCGGCTTGCGCGCGTGGTGCCCGTAGCGCCCCTGCTCGACGCAGCACGTCCAGCCACCGCGAAAGTCGGCCGCAATCCATCCTCCCGCGCGAGGAGGCTTGTTCAGGCCGAAGTGTGCCCATGCATGCGACTGGTCCGGATGCTCAAGAATGCCGCCCCATTTGCGCACCGCGTCGAGCGCAGACTTGAAACAGCCGCCGTCGTCGCCTTTGACCTTCCGGAAGCCGGTGCGCTTAATCCATAGAGGCTGTCCGGCCCATAGCTTGCCCCAGCGCTGACACGGCGGATGCGCCACAACCGGATGCGGGCCGGCGTACAGACGAGCGTCGCGAGCTTCGTCCCATGGATCGACGCCAGGCATGCCGAAATAGCAGCCGCCAGTTTCGACGTAGAGCGCTGCAACGGTCGCCCCCATCACCCTTCCCCCTGAGAGGTAAGGCGGGGAGCTTGGGGGAGGGGGTTCGTCCGCTTCCGCCGTACCATCTTGCCGAGCAGCCACACAGGCCATGTCAGCGTCACCATCAGCCCGTGCACGAGGAAGCGGCACCCGTCGTCCACCGCCTGCCACCAGCGGGTTTCCTGATCGTCGGTCATGACCGTGCCCTTTGCCGAGCGTTCTCAAGGTGACCAGCAACCGCGCCAAGCTCGCGGACATCGGTCGCACGATAGGCGAATAGGTTGCCAACGATGATGTGCCCCCAGCTATGATGATTGCGGAAGCCGATCAGCTTGCGGATGGTCGCGTCGTTCTCGGTCGCATCAGCAGTCGATGGGTTGACCATGATGACCGCTGTCGAGAAGTCACCGAACACGTCGGGGCGCTCCAGCCGATAACGATACGCGCCGCACGGCGAGATGACCGCACTCACGACTCGCACCTGTGCGACATCTTTAAGGGGGTGGATTGGACTACCGTGCGCCCGACTTGCAGCGTCCGAACCGGGTTCTGCAAAACCCGCCCACGCACGATGTGCACGGCAAAGTCATCATCAGCGCACGCCTCGATAGCTTCTACGCGACGGCGTAGGTCGGCGGCGTAGGCGCGGTACTGCGCAACCATTTCAGCAACGGTTTTCTCGCCCCAGTCCATCCATCCGTCACCACCGGGCTGGCCGGGAACGGAAATGCTGGTCAGCTTGTCGCTCATGCCGCCGCTCCATGTCCAAGGGAGCGCAGAACACGGTATGCGGCCTGCACGCCGTTATTGGTGTTTTGGCGCTGCCAAGCCCCCTCTCGGGGGGACCAGCGGAACGCCTCGCCCTTGAGCTTGGCGATGGTGTCTGGTTCGGGCTTACCGTCGAACAGGAGTTGGATGCGGTTCAGCGTCGTGTTCTGAACGCACTTCACGCCGGGAAACTCGATCGCATGGTGATCGGCGGTCGCGGCCTCTGCGCTCAACGCCGCCTTCTCAGCGCTACGCTTTAAGCGGGCGAGGTAACGGGTCGGATGATCGACATGCTCGTAATATTCTTCGCCGCGCCTCCGTTCGCTTTCCATCGCCTTGCGATTTCGCTCGACCGGGAAATTGGCTGGGCCGGTAATCATCGGGTTCGCAGTGCGCGCGCCAGCTGCCTGATACGCCAGCCATAGGGTTACGGCCTTGTTGCGCCATGCAGCGACTAGATCCGGCGCCAAACCTTCATTGCTCAGCAGGGACACGCCGTTCTCAAGCGTGGATACCGCTTCCGCCAGCGTTTGTTCGGCCCGCCGCTCCGGTGTGTGTGACCGCCATGACCAATTGCCAGCGAAACGATCGAGGCCCCCGACCTTCTCGGTCAGCAGGTCGCGCAACTCTTGTGCAAGCGGGGTGACGGGGCCATTCATTGTGTCAGTCATTCGAGCCTCCAATGCTCGGGTGACGGCCTCGTCCGGATTGCCGTCCGGGCGGGGCCTTTTGTTTTCCAGAAGGATCAGCGCTAGGGCGCATTCCCGTCCTGAGTTTTCCAAGAACGAGAGCAGAACCCCTATGAATTCCGGGGCTAATTAGATAACTCTGTCTTAACCGCAGTTCCTTTAAGTCCGGAACCATGTCCAAGCCGATCGGCGACATGCGTACAGGCGCTCATGAAGGCGCACAGGCGTTGCTCGCGCGTACCGCGGCAGCGGATGGTGCCGCGCATCGTGCGCTGGGCACGGCGATTGCGGACTTCGGGCTTTCCGAAAACGACCGGCTTGACGAGCGCACGCGCGCGGCGCTGGCGCGGCTGTTGCACGGGCTGATCGCGACGATCGAGAGCGAGGTGGGCGGGCACGCCGTGCGGCTGTTGCGCGCGCAGGGCGAGGCCGCGCTGGCGGACATGCTTGCCGCGCAGAAGGGGGTAGCCGGGCGGCTGCACGCTTCGGGGCTGCTGCGCGATCCCGTGCTGATGGGCGAGCTGATCGCACGCGTGCGACAGGATCTTCTGGCTGGCGGCATGGCGGCGCAGGCGCAGGACGAGCCCGAGCGGGCGAGCCTGCTCAACCGGCTGGCGCAGCATCCCGACCGGCTGCTGGCGCAGAGCGCGGCGGCGGTGCTGGTGAGCGAGAGCCGACGGCGCAGCCTTCCGGATGCGCAGGCGCAGAGCGATCTGCCCGCCGAACTCCATTACAAGCTGGTGTGGCAGGTCGCGGCGGGGCTGCGCGCCGGATTTGCGGGACCTGCCCCCGCGCTCGACCGCGCGCTGGCCGATTCGGCGCAGCGCAGCCTGGCCGCGCATGACGAGGGCGACCGGCTGGAAGCTGCGGCGATGCGGCTGGCGGTGGCGATCGACGCCCGGCCCGACGAGCTTCCCGAATTGCTTGCCGAAGCGCTGGGCGACCGCCGGGTCGCGCTGTTCGCGGCGGTACTGGCGCATGCGCTGCGAATCGACTTCGAGGCGGCGCGCGCGATGACGCTCGATTCCGCGAGCGGGCGGCTGTGGGTGGCACTGCGCGCGCTCGATTTCGACCGTGCAGCGGTCGCACGGCTTGGCGTGGCGCTGAGCCAGGCCGATCCGCGCCGCGACGTCGAGGCTTTCGCCGACCAGCTCGATACGATCATGGCGGTGGACGCGGATGAAGCGCGGGCGGCGATTGCGCCGCTGGGCCTGCCCGCCGACTACCGCTCAGCGCTGCTGGCGCTGGAGGGCGGCCAATGGAAGAATGGGCCGCGATGAACGCGATCGAGCCCAACATGCCCATCGCGATGGGGCGCATCGGTCCCGACGGGCGGCTGGTCCATGCCGAGGCGCGGCTGGCCGATCTCAATGCCCGCGCCGGGGGCAAGGTGGGGGCGCCGCTGGCGGTGCCGCCGATCGCGTCGATTGCACGGCTGGCGCAACGGTTGGGCATCGCGATCTCGCGCGGGGTGGTCGCCGCCGATGGCGAGGACGATATCGACCTCTGGGTCCGCGCCGAGCCCGACTCCGAAGGGGTGCGGCTGGAAGTGAGCGGCTGGCGGCCGCGCGGGGCTTGGCAGGCACCGGAAGGCGACGCCCTTCGCGAAGACGATTTCCTGCGCGCCGAGGCCGATTGGGTCTGGGAGACCGATGCGGCGATGCGGATCACGCATCTTGCCGCGGAGGCCGGAGTTGAGCCGAGCTTCGATCTGACGGCGATGCTGGGCCAGCCGCTGACCTTGCTGTTCGCGCTGGAGGCCGATGACGAGGGCGCCTTGCCGATCCTTGCCGCAGCCGCGGAACAAACGCGATTCGACGGGCAGATCGCAGAGCTGCGCGGAACCGGGCAGCGGGTGCGGATCTCCGCAAGTCCGCGGATCGACTCGCTCGGGCGTTTCGCCGGCTTCAGCGGCGCAGCGGTGCTGGCCGATCCCGCGGAGGAAGCCGGGGCGCAAGCAGCGGCTGATCCCGAGTTCACCAGCGAGTTTGGCCAGCGGCTCGAAAGGGCGCTACGCACGCCGCTGGCGCGGATCATCGCCAATGCCGACAGCATCAGTGCGAAGCTGGATGGGCCGCTGCGCGATGATTATGCCGAATACGCCACCGACATCTCCAATGCCGGGCGGCACCTGCTGTCGCTGGTCGAGGACCTTGCCGATCTGAGCGCGATCGAGCGCGACGACTTCGCGGTCGAGGTCGAGCCGATCGACCTTGCCGACATCGCCCGGCGTGCTGCTGGCTTGCTGGCGGTGCGCGCGAGCGAGGCCGATGTGCGGATCGAGAAGCCCCGCGCCGACGAGACGATGCCGACGACGGGTGAATTCCGCCGTGTGCTGCAGATCATGGTCAACCTGATCGGGAACGCGGTGCGCTATTCGCCGCCGGGGGGATCGGTATGGGTCCAGATCCAGCGCGAAGGCGGGCTCGGCTGCGTGATCGTCGCCGATCAGGGCAAGGGCATCGCCGCCGAGGATCAGGCAAAGATCTTCGAGAAATTCGGCCGCGTCGATCCGGGCGAGCCGGGCGGCAGCGGGCTCGGCCTCTACATCGCGCGGCGGCTGGCGCGGGCGATGGGCGGGGACATCCTTGTCGATAGTGCGCTGGGCGAGGGCGCGCGGTTCGTGCTGACGCTGCCACATCGCGAGGATTGAGCGCTTTTCAAGCCGAGGGCTCCGCGGTTATCTTCATCGCATGACCAAGGGACGCGAGACGATCGAGGCGCTGCGGGCATGGGGGCTGACCTTGCCCGGTGCGCATATCAAGGCACCCTGGCCCGAACATGCGGACCTTGCGGTCAACGACAAGACCTTTGCCTATCTGTCGACCGGCGACGCGTTCCAGATGTCGGCGAAGCTGCGCTACACCAGCGAAATGGCGCTGGAGCTGCCCTATGCCGCGCCGACCGCCTATGGCCTGGGCAAGAGCGGCTGGGTGACCTTCACGCCCGGCGACGATGCGATCCCCGATCTCGCCCGGCTCAAGGACTGGATCGAGGAAAGCTATCGCGCGCAGGCGCCGAAGAAGCTTGTCAGTGAACTGGATGCGCGGGGCTGAGCGCGCCCACCAGCATCCACACCGCCATCGCGATCATCATCAGATTCTCGGTCAGCGAGATGAAGCCGAGCGGCACGTTGCTGTCGCCGCCCATGCATGCGCATTTGAGTTCGCGCTTCTCGATATAGACCGCCTTGAACACCGAGATCGCACCGATGCCGCCGATGAACAGCGCGAGCGGGATCGAGACCCAGTGGAGCACATTGGCGACCATCAGCACGCCCGCCGCACCCTCCGCGAACGGATAGATATAGCCATAGAGCACCCAGCGCTTGGCGAGCAGGTCATAGTTCAGGAACATGGTCGAGAAATTCTCGATGTCACGCAGCTTGAGCAAGGCGAGCACGATCATGCTGAAACCGATGAACCATTCGCCCGCCTGGATCGTGACGGGCGAACCGAAGGCGGCGTTGCTGGCGGCCAGCGCCATCAGCGCGGTCATCGCGAACAGGGCGATGACGGGGGTGTAGCTGGTCGCGCCCTTCACCGGCACCTTCAGGCCGAAGAAGCGGCGCAGATCGTCATAGCCGCCGATCCGCTTGCCATCGATGAAGGTCTGGGGCGTGGTCTGGACGCCATGCTCGGCCTTGAAGGCGTCGGTCTCCTCACGCGTGCGAAGCCAATGGTCGTTGACGCCGTAGCCGCGGCGTTCGAGCAGCGACTTGGCCTTGATACCGTAGGGGCAGGTGTGGCCGGGCATCACCATGCGATACAGATTTGCGACAGGGCGGGAAGACATTCAGGGCTCCTTGCGATTCTAAGAACCCGCCCTAGATAGGCTCTGTACCATAGTACGGAGTCAAGAGGTGCCTGACATGACGATCGGCGCGCTGGCCAAAGCCGGCGGCGTGGGGGTGGAAACGGTCCGCTATTACCAGCGGCGCGGGCTGCTGGCGGAACCGGCGCGGGCCGGCCAAGGAGCAGGGCGCGTGCGTCGTTATGACGGGCAGGATGCGCGCCGGCTGCGCTTCATCCGCGCGGCGCAGGATGCAGGGTTCACGCTGAACGAGATCGGCGAATTGCTGGCGCTGGACGCGGGCGAGGATCGGGCGCGGGCGCGTGAACTGGCGCGCATCCGCATTGCGGCGATCGATGCGCAGGTCGCGAAACTGACGGCGGCGCGCGTCGCGCTGGAGGGGTTGGCGGAACGCTGCGCGGCGGGTGAGGGGAAGGGGTGTCCGATCCTGGGGGCGTTCGAGACGTCCTAGGGTCCGGTTCGGCAAGGCCGAACCGGTTGCGGCTGGCACCGAGATTCAGCGAAGCTGAATCCGGCTCTAGACCGCGATACTGGCGTTACCGTGCAGGATGCGGAGCGCACGTGCAAGCTGGTCGTCGTCCGCCAGACCGCCGAGCGAGACGCGGACGGCATTGGCCGGCGCACCGTTCACGGCGAAGCGGTCCGCGGGCATCACCGAGAGGCCGGTCGGGCGCATCGCATCGGCCAGATCATTGGGCGCGACGGTGGCGGGCAGCCGCAGCCAGAGATGATAGCCCTGCGGGTGCGCGGTGAAGTCGAGTCCTTCGAGCAGGCTCGCCGCGAGCGTCTGCCGCCGGGAAGCTTCGTCGCGCATCGCGGCGATCAGGCGTGTGGCGGTGCCGTCATCGATCCAGCGGGACAGCATCGCGGCGTTGAGCGGCGGGGCCATCACCGCGGTCTGATGCACGTTCGTCGCGAGCTGGACCGCTGCCGCGACATTCGGCGCGCGCACGAACGCGACCCGCAGCGCGGGCGAGATGATCTTCGACGCGCTGGCGATGTACCAGCTGCGGTCTGGCGCGTACGCCGAGACGGGGGCGACCAGATCGGCGGTGAGGGGGCCGTAGGCGTCATCCTCGATCACCTGCAGGCCGTGACGGGTCGCGGCGGCGGCAATCGCGCGACGGGCGCCCTCGTCGAGCGTCTCTGCGGTCGGATTGTCGTTGACGGGAACGATGTAGATTGCGCGGATCTGCGGATCGGCCGCGCAGGCGGCGGCGATCGAAGCATCGTCGAACGCGTCCAGCCCGACAAGACGGATGCCCGCACGCCGCGCGATCGCGCGAAACCCCGAATAGACGAAGCGGCGGCACAGCACGGCATCGCCGGGGCGCAGGGCAAGGGTGAGGATCGCGTGCAGGGCATTCTGCCCGCCGGCCGCAAGGATGATCTGATCGGGCTCGGCGGCAAGGCCCGCTGCGCCCAGAAACCGCGCTCCGGCGGCGCGATCCTCCGCGCTGCCGCCCATCGCCTGATATTGCAGCCGCAGGGGCGATGAATCGAGCAGCAGGGCGCCGACGGTTTCGGCGATCGTCCGCGCGAGCAGGCCGCCGGGAAGCTCGGGCGGCAGGTTCATGCCGGTATCGACGCGCGCGAGATCGGCGATCTCGACCCGTTGCGGCGCCCGCACAAAGCTGCCCGCGCGCCCGCGTGCCTCGATCAGGCCGCGGCGGCGGGCGGCGTCATAGGCGCGCGTGACGGTGGTGAGATCGACCCCGAGCCGCGCGGCAAGGTCGCGCTGCGGCGGCAGGCGCGTCCCCCCGGGCAGCGCACCGCGATCGATCGCCGCACCGAGCGCATCGGCGATGACGGTATATTTCGCGCCCGCAGCCGGATCGAGATCGGGAAGCCAGTCGTCAGCCATTGGGCGGCGTATCGCGGGATTCCGCCTCGGCATGCAGTTTTGCCCAGAGCTTGGCGGTGCCGGCCTCCTGCGCATTGTTGAGATATTGCGAGGCGACCAGCCAGCCCTTGAGCGGACGCAGCGCGAGCACGCAGCCGGCCACCATCACGGGGATGGTGGTGAACAGATGCACCCAGAAGGGCGGATCGAACGCCACCTGGAACCAGACGCCGAAGAAGGTCAGCGGGAAGGCGACGAAGCAGAGCGAAAAGAAGGCCGGGCCGTCGTCGGGCGAGGCGAAGCGGTAGTCGAGACCGCAGGACGGGCATTTCTTCGCGATCTTGAGCCAGCCGGCGAACATCGTCTTCTCGCCGCAGCGGACGCACAGCCCCTTCCAGCCGGTGTTGAGGATCCAGCGCAGCTTGTCCTGTTCTTCGGGGCGGTCCATTGTATGGCCTTCAATGCAGTTATTGTATCCATACAATAAGGGGTCGCGCGCGATTCTGCAAGGCCGGGAGGGCCGGATTTGTGCCGGGGGCTATCGCGCCGTCCCTGCAATGCCGGTAGAGGCGCTGCATCAGCGAAAGGACGCGCCATGGACCCGATCACGCTTCCCCCTTCATTCGATCCGGGCGGGACCGCCGTCGTGACCGGGAGCGCCGGCGGGATCGGCTTCGCCATCGCGGCGCGGCTGGCAGGGCGGGGCCTGAAGGTCGTGATCGCCGATCTGCCGGGCGAGCGGCTCGATGGGGCGGCGGGCGAACTGGCGACGGCGGGTGATGTCAGCGCGATTGCGGCCGACGTCGCGGTCCCTGCGGATATCGAGCGGCTGCGCGACCGCGTGCTGGCCGAGCATGGGCCGGTTGCGGTGCTCATCAACAATGCGGCGATCGGCGGCAATCCGGGCAAGCCGTGGGAGAATCCGGCAGGCTGGGAGCAATTGCTGCGCATCAACCTGATGGGCGTGATCGCCGTCGCACAGGCCTTTGTCCCGGCGATGCTGGCGAGCGGCAAGCCGGGGACGATCGTCAACACCGGGTCCAAGCAGGGGATCACGAGCCCGCCGGGCAACGCCGCGTACAATCTGTCGAAGGCGGGGGTGCGCAGCTACACCGAGTCGCTCGCGCATGCGTTGCGCGAGGAGGCGGGCGAACGGATGTCTGCGCATCTGCTGATCCCGGGGTTCACCCGCAGCGGTATGACCGGCGAAGCCGAGGGTGCGTGGCCCGCCGATCAGGTGGCGGTGTTCATGCTGGAGAGCATCGCGCGGGGCGATTTCTACATCCTGTGCCCCGACAATGACGTCGACCGCGCGACCGACGAGAAGCGCATGCGCTGGGCGATGGACGACATCATCGCGAACCGGCCGGCGCTGTCGCGCTGGCACCCGGACTACAAGGACGCATTTGCACGCTATATGGCGGAGTAACCCGCGCAGGAGGTGAGATGACGAAGCACCGCATCTACACGATGAGCGTCGCGAGCGTGTATCCGCATTATATCGCCAAGGCGGAGAAGAAGGGGCGGACGCAGGCCGAGGTCGATGAGATCTTCCGCTGGCTGACCGGGTACAGCGACGCGCAGCTCCAGGCGCATCTGGAGCAGAAGACCAGTTTCGAGGATTTCTTCGCGCAGGCGCCGGCACTGAACCCGGCGCGGTCGCTGGTTACCGGCGTGATCTGTGGCGTGCGGATCGAGGAGATCGAGGACCCGCTGATGCGCGAGGTGCGCTACCTCGACAAGATGATCGACGAACTGGCCAAGGGGCGGCCGATGGCGAAAATCCTGCGGGGGGTAGCCTCGTTTCCAACTCGCTACTGAAGGGCGGCGAGCGCCGCGGCGACACCTCCAATGAGGCCTATTGCGGACATGACTGCGTAGAAGCCGATGCTGACCCAGAAGACTGTAGGACTCCTAGTCTTCTCGGAGGTGAACCCTTCTGTGTGGATTCGTCCCTTGCGTACTCCCTGGACAGCCCACCACGCAAAAATGCTGGACGTGACCAATAGCGCGAGTGCGGCGATCATTCCGGCTTCTCCATCGGCATTCTCATCGGCACCTTTGGCATTGTCTACTCCGGCGCTTCATGGTCGCCCGTCACCGTTAGCAAGGTGCCTGCTTCTGGAGGTGCCCGCAATTGGGCTGCTTGCGAGGGGGAGTACGCAACGAAAAGGCCCGCCGGATCGCTCCGGCGGGCCTTTTTCTGTCCGGTTCGAACCGATCAGCGCTTGTCGAGGGAGACGTAGTCGCGCTCGGTCGGGCCGGTGTAGAGCTGGCGCGGACGGCCGATCTTCTGGTCGGGATCGCTGATCATCTCGTTCCACTGCGCGACCCAGCCGACGGTGCGGGCGAGCGCGAAGAGGACGGTGAACATCGTGGTCGGGAAGCCGATCGCCGACAGGATCACGCCCGAATAGAAATCGACGTTCGGGAACAGCTTCTTCTCGACGAAATAATCGTCCTTGAGCGCCATTTCCTCGAGCTGCAGCGCGACGTCGAACAGCGGATCGGTGACGTTGAGTGCGCTGAGCACCTCGCGCACCGTCTTCTGCATCACCGTCGCGCGCGGATCGTAGTTCTTGTAGACGCGATGGCCGAAGCCCATCAGGCGGAACGGGTCGTTCTTGTCCTTGGCGCGCGCGATATATTCGGGGATGCGCTCCGGACGGCCGATCTCGCGCAGCATGTTGAGCGCGGCTTCGTTGGCGCCGCCATGTGCCGGACCCCAGAGGCAGGCGATGCCCGCGGCGATGCACGCGAACGGATTGGCGCCCGACGAGCCGGCGAGACGCACGGTCGAGGTCGATGCGTTCTGCTCATGATCGGCATGGAGGATGAAGATGCGATCGAGCGCGCGCTCGACCACCGGGTTCACCACATATTCCTCGGCCGGGACGCCGAAGGTCATGCGCAGGAAGTTGCCGGTGTAGGACAGCGAATTGTCGGGATAGAGGAAGGGCTGGCCGACGCTGTACTTGTACGCCATCGCCGCGATCGTCGGCATCTTCGCGATCAGCCGGTGGCTGGCGACCATGCGCTGGTATGGATCGGAGATGTCGGTCGAGTCGTGATAAAAGGCCGAGAGCGCGCCGACCACGCCGCACATCACCGCCATCGGGTGCGCGTCGCGGCGGAAGCCGCGGTAGAAGGTCGCGAGCTGCTCGTGCAACATGGTGTGGCGGGTGATCGTGGTGGTGAACTTGTCGAACTCGTCCTTGCTCGGCAGCTCGCCGTTGAGGAGGAGGTAGGCGACCTCCATGAAGTTCGAATGTTCGGCAAGCTGGCCGATCGGATAGCCGCGGTGCAGCAGCGTGCCTTCGTCGCCATCGATATAGGTCAGGCCCGACTCGCACGATGCGGTCGAGGTGAAGCCGGGATCGTAGGTGAACATCCCGCTCTGGCCGTAGAATTTGCGGATATCGACGACTTCAGGACCGACGCTGCCCTGTCGAACCGGATAGTCTTTACCGGCGATGTTGAGGCTGGAGTCGGTCATAAATCTCGTCCTTTCGTCTCAGCTTCCCGAGGGAGCCGTCATTTGATCGGCAATCCGGCCCAGGCTTTCCTCACGCCCCAGAAGGACGAGGACGTCGAAGATGCCGGGAGAGGTCCGCCGGCCCGTAAGCGCGGCACGAAGCGGCTGTGCGGCCGCCCCGAGTTTCACTCCCCCCGACTCCGCCACCTGGCGTACCGCCGTTTCGAGCGCTTCCGTATTCCAGTCCGCGACGGCGTCAAGCGCCGCGTGAAGGGAATGGAGGATCGCTTTCGCGTCGTCCCCTAGCAGAGCTTGTGCATCTGCGTCCATTTCCAGGGGGCGAGTGCGAAAGAGGAAGGCCGATCCGTCCGCGATTTCAAGGAGATTCGCGGCACGCGGCTTAAGCGCATGCATGCTGCGTTGCAGAAGGTCTATCTGCTGCGGCGACGCTTCGAACGGCAAAAACGGCGCGGTCAACGCGGCGAGTCGCGCATCGTCGGCGGCACGGATGTAATGGCCGTTGAGGCTATCCAGCTTCTTCAAATCGAAGCGCGAGGCCGACTTGCCGACGCCCGACAGGTCGAACCATTCGATCGCCTGTTCGCGATTGATGATCTCGTCATCGCCATGGCCCCAGCCGAGGCGGAGGAGATGGTTGAACAGTGCCTCGGGCAGCACGCCCAATTCGTCGCGATAGGCATCGACGCCGAGCGCGCCGTGGCGCTTGGAGAGCTTCGCGCCGTCCGCGCCGTGGATCAGCGGGATATGGGCATAGACCGGTTCCGGCCAGCCCATCGCGTGGATGATGAGCAGCTGACGGAAGGCGTTGTTGAGGTGATCGTCGCCGCGGATGACATGGGTGACGCCCATGTCCTGATCGTCGACCACCACCGCGAGCATATAGGTCGGCGTGCCGTCCGAGCGGAGCAGGATCATGTCGTCCAGCTCGGCATTCTGGACGGTCACTTCGCCCTGAACCGCGTCACGGATCGTCGCCGAACCCTCACGCGGGGCGCGGATGCGGACGACGTGGGGCTGGTCGAGCGGGCCGTCGGTGCGGTCGCGCCACGGGCTGCGGATGCGATAGGGCTTCTTCGCCGCCTGCGCTTCCTCGCGCTGCGCGGCGATCTCTTCCTGGCTCATCCAGCAGCGATAGGCGTGGCCCGATTCGAGCATCGCGTGGGCGACTTCGGCATGCCGGTCGGCGCGGGCGAACTGATAGACCTCGTCGCCGTCCCAATCGAGGCCGAGCCAGCGCATCCCGTCGAGGATCGCCTCGATCGCCGCGTCGGTCGAGCGGGCGCGGTCGGTATCCTCGATGCGCAGCAGGAACTTGCCGCCATGGTGGCGCGCGAACAGCCAGTTGAACAGCGCGGTGCGCGCGCCGCCAATGTGCAGAAACCCCGTCGGCGACGGGGCGAAGCGCGTGACGATTTGCGTACCCGCGGCGGGTTCAGATGTTGCGCCCAAGCGCGCTTGCTCCCAAGACATGTGATCGATGGCCAGTTCAGCCGCGAGCGCCCCTAGCACGGGGTTTCGCCTGCTTCAAATCGCGGGCGGATGGCGCTTCGGCGAGCGACTCGAGCGCTGGCTGGAGGCCGAGCGCGGGCAGCTTGTGCTGTGGATTCCGGTGATGCTGGGCGCGGGTATCACTGCCTGGTTCGCGCTGCCCGACGCAGGGCGGTGGATTGCCGTGATGCTGGGCGGGCTGGGGATCGCTGCAGCCGGGCTTGCGCTGGGCTGCGGGGGCCGCGCTGCGCGCTGTATGGCGGCAGTGGGGATGCTGGTGGCGATCGGCTGCGCGCTGATATGGTGGCGTGCCGAGCGCGTGGCGGCGCCGGTGCTGGCGCGGCCGGCGATCGTCGCCTTTCAGGGCAAGGTCGAGCGCGTGGAGCAGCTCCCGGCACGGGAGATGGTGCGGGTGCGGATTGCGCCCGAGGCGGGGGCAGGACTGCCTCCCACTGTGCGTGTGAATCTCGAGACAAAGGACGTGCCTGCCGGGCTGACGCGCGGTGCCGTGGTGAAGCTGCGTGCGCGGCTGATGCCGCCCGCGCCCCCCGCGGTGCCCGGCGCCTATGATTTCGAACGGGTGGCGTGGTTCGACCGGCTGGGCGCGAGCGGGCGGGGCTTTGCGCCAGTCGAGATCGTCACGCCGGGTCAGGCGAAGAGCGGGCTGCGCGAGCGGCTGACGGGGCACGTCCAGAGCCGGGTCGAAGGGAGCGCGGGCGGGATCGCGGCGGCGCTGGTGACGGGAGACCGGGGGGCGATATCCGAAGAGGATGGCGAAGCGTTGCGGCGATCGGGGCTGGCGCATCTGCTGTCGGTGAGCGGTCTGCACGTCACCGCAGTGGTGGGCGCGACGATGCTGCTGGTGCTTCGGCTGCTCGCGCTCAGTCCGGCGTTGGCGCTGCGCTGGCCGCTGCCCGTGGTCGCGGCGGGCGCCGCGGGCGTTGCGGCGGTGGGGTACACATTGCTGACCGGCGCGGAGGTGCCGACGGTGCGGTCGTGTATCGCCGCTCTGATGGTGCTGGCGGCGATGATGCTCGGGCGTGAGGCCATCACCCTACGGCTGGTGGCGTTCGGCGCTTTGGTCGTGCTGCTGCTCTGGCCCGAGGCGCTGATCGGGCCGAGCTTCCAGATGAGCTTCGCCGCGGTGACCGCGATCGTCGCGCTGCACGAGAGCAAGCGGGTACGCAGCTGGTTCGAGCGGCGCGAGGAGGACTGGGGACGGCGGCTGGCGCGGGGTGTCGGATCGCTGCTGCTGACCGGCCTCGTCGTCGAGATCGCGCTGACGCCGATCGCGTTGTTCCATTTCCACAAATCCGGCGTCTACGGCGCGCTCGCGAACATCGTCGCGATCCCGCTCACCACCTTCATCATCATGCCGCTGGAGGCGGCCGCGCTGTTCTTCGATCTTGTGGGGCTTGGTGCGCCTTTCTGGTGGCTGACCGAGCGGGCATTGTGGCTGTTGCTCGGCCTTGCGCATGCCGCGGCCAATGCGCCGGGCGCGCTGGCGATGCTGCCGGGGATGCCGGGCGGCGCCTATGCGTTGATGGCGGCGGGCGGGCTGTGGTTCGCACTGTGGAAGACGCGGGCGCGGTTGGCAGGGGTGGTGCCCGCGGCAGCCGGTGCGGCATGGGCGCTGGCGACGCCGATGCCCGATCTGCTGGTGACGGGCGACGGGCGACATCTGGCGCTGCGTATGCCGGGCGGGGAGATCGCCATCCTGCGCGATCGGGCGGGTGACTATGTCCGCGACATGATGGCGGAGAATGGCGGGGTGGACGCCGAACTCCCCGCGCTGGCGGAGCAGCAGGGCGCGCGGTGCAGCCCCGACCTTTGCCTGATCGATGTCGAGCGCGACGGGCGGCGCTGGCGGATCGCGGCGACGCGGAGCGGTTATCTGGTGCCGTGGCGCGAGATGATGGCGGTATGCCGCTCGGTGGATATCGTGGTGTCGGACCGGCGGCTGCCGCCGGGGTGCGCGCCCAAATGGCTCAAGCTTGACCGGGCGATGCTGGCGAAGACGGGCGGGGTAGCGATTACGCTTGGGGCGACGCCGGATGTGCGGACGGTGCGGCGGGCAGGGGCTCAGCACCCGTGGATCGAGGCGGAGCGGGTGATGGCGGCGCGTTCGGGCGGGACCTGACGGATCGAAGCAAGCCTCTCCGTTCAGGGCGCGGCTGACGAAGCCTCCGGCCGATGGACGACATGGACCTTGTTGCTATCAGGATCACGCAGGTACGCCTCGTAATAGCCCGGCCCATAACGCTCCCGCGGTCCCGGAGATCCAGCGTCGGTCCCGCCGTGCTGCATCGCCTGCGCATGGGCCCGTTCGACCGCTTCGATCGAGGGAGCGAGGAAGGCCACCATGCTGCCGTTGCCGTGCGAACATGGCCGTCCGTCGAATGGAAGATAGGCGTAGAAGCGGGGCAGGCTGGCGCCCGGCTTATGCCAGCAGAGCGAGGGTGGTCCGCCATCGGGCGTCACTGGACGCCGGGCAAGCCCGAGCGGGAGCAGCAGTGCATCGTAGAAGGCAGCCGCGCGATCAAGGTCGCTGACGCCGACGGTTATGTGGCTGAACATCGCAATGCCTTCAAATCCCGTTCACGATCGAAGCGAGCGCCTGCAGCCGCGCGTCATTGCGACGGTAGAAGGTCCATTGCTTGATCCGCTTCGGCGTCACCAGGCCGCAGCCCTGCAGCACCCGCATATGCTCGCTGAGGGTCGATGCATTGATGCCGAGCTTCTCCGCGATGAGCTGGCCGCACACGCCATCCTCGATCAGGTCGCCGTCCCGCTGCGGCGGAAAGTGCGCGGTCGGTTCCTTGAGCCAGGTCAGGATTTGCAGCCGGCGATCATTGCCAAGCGCGCGGAACAGCTCTGCGTCGGTCATGTTGATAGTTTGCCAATCAACGAAATACATGTCAATCACGCGGCGGATCGGAGTCATGCCATGCCCAAATTGCCATTCTTCACTGCCGATGTCTTCACGGACCAGCGCTTCGGCGGGAATCCTCTCGCCGTGGTGATGGGAGGCGAGGCGCTCGACAGTGCGACGATGCAGGCGGTGGCAGCCGAGTTCAATCTCAGCGAAACCACCTTCGTCCTGCCTCCAGCCGATCCCGTGAACACGGCGCATATCCGTATCTTCAACCGCACGGCCGAGATGGCCTTTGCAGGGCACCCGATGGTCGGCACCGCCTTCGTTCTCGCTGGCCAACAACCAGATTTGACGGATGCGACGTTCGAGATTCCCGCCGGGATCGTCCGTGTCAGCATCGAACGCGATGCCCAGGGTGGGCCCGTTGCCGCCACGATCGCGGCGCCGCAGCCGTTGAGCATCGGTGAGGCCATCGCCGTCGACGTCATCGCGGAGGTATTGCGGTTGGAAGCCGGCGACGTCGTAACCGCAACCCATCCGCCGATCGTCGCCTCGAACGGCAACCCCTATGTCATCGCGGAGCTGACCAGCGATGCGCTTGCACGCTGTGTGCCCGACCTTGCGGCATTCCGGGCGGCGCTTGCGGCCCATCCGCATCTGGGCAACCGTTTCTCGGTCCACGTCTATTGCAAGCAGGGGCGCACCCTTCGGACCCGGATGTTCGCTCCGCTGGCGGGGACGTGGGAAGACCCCGCGACCGGAAGCGCAAACGCTCCCCTTGCCTGCCTGTTGCTGTCGTTCGAGCCGGATAGCGCCGAAGCCTGCTTCCTGATCCATCAGGGCATCGAGATGGGCAGGCCGAGCCTGTTGCAGGTCGAGGCACGTCGTTCACCGCAAGGCATTGTCGCGACCCTGCGCGGTGCGTGTGTGGCGGTCATGGAAGGAGAAATCAGCGTGTGACCGAGGAGATTTCCCCGGTCCCGTCCCTGCCGCGACATCGTGTGACGCGCTACTCCATCCCCGGATAGCGGGCGAACTCCGGCAGATTATGCACATCCTTCATCCAGCCGATGCGTTCGGCGGTCTGGATATGCGCGCCGGCGGGAATCGCGTCGGGATCGTCGAGCGTGGCCACCTGCGTATCGACGATGCCGGGAAGGTTCTGCGCATTGCGGTAGAACAGGCCGGTGCCGCATTTGCCGCAGAAATAGCGGCGGCCATGTTCGGACGAGGCATATTCCTGCGGTTCGCCCCGGGTGACCGTGAGCGCGTCCTCCTGGAACATCGCCCAGCCGACCATCGGTGCGCCCGCGGCGCGGCGGCAGTCGGTGCAGTGGCACAGTGCGTGGTGCATCGGATCACCGGTGAGGGTGTAACGGATCGCGCCGCAATGGCAGCCGCCTTCAAGGGTGGTCATTGCTCTCTCCTGTCGTTCGGTGGGCAAGCGCAGGATAAGCGCGGCAAGCGCGCGCTCAATTACCCGGAAGGTAAAGGCGCGCAGCCGCCGCACGGCCCAGCAGGCCCGAAACCATGATCAATGGAAAGGGCGGCCGTAGCCGCCCTTCGGGTTCAGTAACGCCGCAGCAGGCCGGCGAGACGGCCCTGCACGCGCACCTGATCGGGGCGGTAGCGCTGCGGATCATAGGCGCGGTTGGCCGGATCGAGCCGGACCATGCTGCCTTCGTTGCGGAAATATTTGAGTGTCGCCTCGCTGTCCTCGATCAGCGCCACGACGATCTCGCCGTCGCGGGCGGTCTCCTGACGTCGGATCAGCGCATAGTCGCCGTCGAAGATCCCGGCCTCGACCATCGAATCCCCGGCGACCTCGAGCGCGTAATGCTCGCCCGAGCCGAGCAGGGCGGCGGGGACGGGGAGCATGGTCGAGCCTTCCAGCGCCTCGATCGGTACGCCTGCGGCGATGCGGCCGTGGAGCGGAATCTCGATCACGTCATTTGCGGGGGCTGGGTTCGCCGGCTGCGGCGCCGGGCGGGCAAGGGTGACGACATTGTCCTTGGCGGGAGCTGCCTTCCTGGGTTCGGCACGTTCGGGCATCTTGAGCACTTCGAGCGCGCGTGCCCGGTTGGGCAGACGACGCAGGAAGCCGCGTTCCTCGAGCGCGGAGATCAGCCGGTGGACGCCCGACTTCGACTTGAGATCGAGCGCGTCCTTCATCTCCTCGAACGAGGGCGAGACGCCGGTCTCGTTCAACCGGTCGGCGATGAAGCAGATCAGCTCATGCTGCTTCTTCGTAAGCATCGGACGTTCTCCATCTGGAACAGACATGGAACGTTTACGCCTTGTTCTTGTATGATGTCAAGGCGGAGCTTCACCAGAAAGGCAGGATTTCTACCGAGTCGCCGGTTTGTGCGGGTTGTGCGTGGGGCGGGCGCACGATCAGGCAGTCCGCGCGGGCGAGGGTGCGTAGCATCGAACTGTCCTGAATCGCGGCGGCGACCACCCGCCCGCCGCGATGGGCCGCACGCAGATAGTCGGTGCGCGGTCCATTGGCGGGAAGCGGTTCGCCGAGCGTCGCAGCGCGCATCCGCGGCAGCGGATCGGCAGCGCCCGAGAGGTGCGCGACGAGCGGGAGGAGGAAGAGCTGCGCCGTGACGAAGGCGGAGACCGGGTTGCCGGGCAGGCCCAGCACGATGGTGTCGCCGAGCTTCCCGGCCATCATCGGTTTGCCGGGGCGGAGCGCGATCTTCCAGAAATCGATCTCCGCGCCGGCCGCCAGAAGCGCCGGACGGACAAGGTCGTGATCGCCCACCGACGCGCCGCCGGTGGTGACGAGGATGTTCGCGTCAACGGCGGCAAAGGCAGCTGTCAGCACATCAAGCCGGTCGGGCAGGATGCCGAGATCCACGATCTCGACCGGAAGCCCCGCGAACATCGCGGCGAGCATCGTGCCGTTGCTTTCGGGCAACTGGCCGGGGGCGAGCGGTTCGCCGGGCGCGCGCAACTCGTCGCCCGTCGCGGCAATGGCGATGCGGATGCGGCGGCGGACGGGCAGGGCGGCATGGCCGGCGACCGCGGCGAGCGCGATCCGGGCAGGCGTCAGGCGCTCACCGGCAGAGATCAGCGTCTCATCTGCGTGGAAATCCAGCCCCGTTGCCCGGACATTGCGGCCTTTGCCCCCGGGGCCTTCGCCGTCGAGGTGCAGATGGTTGCCTTCCCGCCGCGCTTCCTCCTGCACCAGCACGGTATCGGTGCCGTCGGGCAGGACGGCGCCGGTGAAGATGCGTATCGCCTGATGGGCGGCGACGATGCCGGCGAACGGGCGCCCGGCGGCGCTCTCGCCGATCACCTCCCAGGGGCCGGGCAGATCGGCGAAGCGGATCGCATAGCCGTCCATGGCCGATACCGGCTGTTCGGGCTGGGTACGACGGGCGGTGATGGCCGCGGCCGCCCATCGGCCGGAGGCCTCGCGCAGAGCCACACTCTCTACCGGAAGCGCAGGTGCGAGCGCGAGCAGGCGGCGCTGGGCTTCGGCGACGGGAAGAAGATCGGCCATCGCCGCGGGGTTACCGCGCGGCAGCGGCGGGGTCGAGAGGATCAGCGCGCCGGGCGCGCCGCTTCGGCCAGCCGGGCCATTTCATGCGGGCGGAGCGCGATGCGGAATTCGGCGACATGCCGCGCGCCGTGACATTCGATCACCCGGATCGGCCAGCCGCCGATCCCGGGCAGCGAAAGCCAGAGCGAGGACAGCGGGGCGAACTCGGTCGCGCTTTCGAACTCGGTGAGCGTGCTGCTGAGCGTACTGAGCTGGGCATTCCACCAGTTGGCGCCCGAGCGGACATGGGTGGCGATATCGAGCTTGAGGGCGTCCTTGACCGCACCCAGCGCCGAGGGGGCATATTCCTGCACGGGCGTGCCATTGGGGCCGGGGCGGCGCGTCGCGATCTTGCGCAGCCAGGGCATCAGGATCTGCCAGCCGAGCTCCTCGGTAAAGGCGAGGCCGGCCTGTCCGCGTTCGATCCAGCGCACCTCACCCTGGATCGGGCGCAACCCGTCGAGCGTCAGCTCGACCTGCTCGCCGGGCGTCAGCACCGCGCGCGTCTCGACACCGACGCCCGCGGTGGAGAGGTTACGCGTCCAGGCGAAATCGACCTGGCCATTATGCCGCACGCACAACCGGTGGCGCAGCTCGATACGCGGCATCTGGCGCCGTTCGGCCGGGAGCGCGGCGAGGCAACGGGCAAGCGCGCCCACGACGTCGAGCGGCTCGTCGAACCGGAAGGCGACGGCGTCGGGGTTGTCACCGACGATCGACCCGTCGGCGGCGAGGCCGAAGGGCAGCTCGATCGTCGCGCGCGCGCCGTTGCTGACCGGGCCGGAGACGGTGAGCGACGCGCCGGCCGATGTGATGCGGTGGACGAAACAGTTCCGCTCGCCCGCGCTACCGAGCAGCAGTCTTGCGGGCGACGCATCCTCGACCGCACCGGGTGCAGCGTCTAGCTCGCCGGACAGCGAGAAGATCGCTGATCGTGCCGGAAGTGTCATTGGATCCCCACCCGCTTGTCGGGGAGGACCGTGCGCGCTTGCCCCTCAAGAATGTCTGAGCGAGCAGGGTGGAGCGAAAATTAACCTTCCGGATTCACCCAGTTTCCGGACTTGCCGCCCGTCTTGGAAACGAGGCGGATATCCTCGATCCGCATCATCTTATCGATCGCCTTGGCCATGTCGTAGACGGTGAGCAGCGCAACCGAGACCGCGGTGAGCGCCTCCATCTCCACGCCGGTCCGGCCGGTGAGCGCGACGGTTGCGGTCGCGGTGACCCCGGTCGCATCGGGGACAAGGTCGAGGGTGATCTTCGTCAGCGCCAGCGGGTGGCAGAGCGGAATGAGGTCGCTGGTCTTCTTTGCCGCCATGATCCCAGCGATGCGGGCGACGGACAGGACGTCGCCTTTCTTGACCAGGCCATCGCGGATCGCTGCGGCGGCCTCAGCCGACATGGTGATGCGGCCGCTGGCGACGGCCTCGCGCTGCGTTTCGGCCTTCGCTCCCACATCGACCATGCGTGCGGCGCCGCCTTCGTCGAGATGCGTGAGGTCGCTCATTATCAGAACCTATCCGTTCGTCTCGAGCGAAGTCGAGACACATATCCCTCGACTTCGCTCGGGACGAACGGCGGGTATTGGGTCATCCCACCAGCGCCCGCGTCGCTGCCTCGACATCGTCCTGCCGCATCAGCGATTCGCCGATCAGGAAGCAGCGCACGCCATGTTCCGCCATGGCGTCGAGGTCGGCGCGACTGGTGAGGCCGCTCTCCGCCACGAAGGTGCAGCCTTCGGGCGCGCGGCCGACCAGTTCATAGGTCCTGTCAAAGGAGACCGAGAAGTCCTTGAGGTTGCGGTTGTTGACCCCGATCAGCCGCGAGCGCAGTGCCAGCGCCCGTTCGAGTTCGGCTTCGTCGTGCACCTCGACCAGCACGTCCATGCCGAGGCCGAGCGCGGCATCCTCGATCTCTGCCATCTGCGCGTCCTCGAGCGCGGCGACGATGATGAGGATCGCGTCGGCGCCGATGCTGCGCGCCTCGATGACCTGCCAGGGATCGACCATGAAATCCTTGCGGATCACCGGCAGGCCGCACGCGGCGCGCGCGGCGACCAGATAGTCCTCATGGCCCTGGAAGAACTCGGCGTCGGTCAGCACCGACAGGCACGCCGCGCCGCCGGCCTCATAGGCGCGGGCATGGGCGGGCGGATCGAAATCCGCGCGGATCAACCCCTTGGAGGGCGAAGCTTTCTTGATTTCTGCGATCAGGCCATAGCCCTGCGCCGCCTTTGCATCGAGCGCGGCACGGAAGCCCCGCGGCGGGGTCTGGGCGAGCAGGCGGGCCTGCAGGTCGGCGAGCGAGGTTGCGGCCTTGCGTTCAGCGACTTCGCGGCGCTTCACTTCGAGGATCTTGTCGAGCGTGTTCATGCCGCGGCGATCCAGCAGTCGAGCAGCGCGTTGGCAAGCCCCTTGTCGATCGTCTCAGCGGCTTCCTCTGCGCCTGCGCGCAGATCGGCGGCCTCGCCTGCGACCACCAGGGCCGCCGCGGCGTTGAGCAGCACCGCGTCGCGATACGGGCCGCGCTCGCCCTGGAGTAGCTTGCGCAGCGCGGCGGCGTTCTCGCGCGCGTCGCCGCCGCGCAGGCTGATCAGCGGGTGCGACGGCAGCCCGGCGTCGGCCGGGGTGATGCGTTTGGGCAGGCTGACGTCGCCGATGCTCACCACCAGCGAGCCACCTTCCGGAGAGAGCTCATCCAGGCCCTCTTCGCCCGCGACGATCGCCGCGCCCTTGACGCCCAGCTGTTCCAGCGCCTCGGCATAGATCGGCGCATAATCGGGCCGGGCGATGCCGATCAGCTGGCGCTGGACCCCCGCCGGATTGGCGAGCGGGCCCATGAGGTTGAAGATCGTCCGGCGCGCGATGCGCCGCCGCAGCGGGGCGATGCGGGCCATTGCCGGGTGATGCTTGGCGGCGAAGAGAAAGGCGATACCGAGATCGTTCAGATGCGCCTCGGCATTCGCGGCTGCCCGATCGAGGTCGAGGCCGAGCGCTTCCAGCGTGTCCGCGGCGCCCGACTTGGACGATGCCGCGCGGTTGCCATGCTTGGCCACCGGCACGCCTGCCGCGGCGACGACGATCGCCACCGCGGTCGAGACGTTGAGCGTATGGTGCCCGTCGCCGCCGGTACCGCAGACGTCGATCGCATTGGCCGGGGCGTTGACCGGGATCACGCGCTGGCGCATCGCGCGCGCTGCCTCCGCGATCTCGATGCTGGTCTCACCGCGCTCGCTGAGCGCAATCAGGAACGCCTCGATCTCGGGCTCGGACGCGTTGCCGTCGAGAATGTCGGCAAAGGCCTGCGCGGCGGATTCGCGTGCGAGCGGGGCAGCGGGATCGGGAAGGAGGCTGAAGCGGGTCACGCCGCCTCTATTGGAGCGCGGGGGCGGGGAGTCGAGCAAATCCTGTTGCGCGCCGGACAAGCCGGACTGGGGGCGGTGCATTTCGGACGCAAAACGACTATCCTGCGCCGATCAGGAAGGGGAGAGTTTCGATGGGCCTCAATTCGACCGAACCGGTCAGCTTCCTCTACACCGCCGACCGCGATCGCGCGCTGGGCTTCTATTGCGACCAGCTGGGATTGGCACTGCGCAGCTCCGATCCATTCGGCGACTTCATCGCCATGGACAATGCGGTGATCCGCCTGACACCGATGCCGGACTTCAAGGCCGGACAGCACCCCGTATTCGGTTGGAATGTGAGTGACATCCACGCAACCGTCCAAACGCTGCGCGACAAGGGCGTGGCCTTCACCATCTATGACGGCATGGGACAGGACGAGGACGGCATCTGGACCGCGCCCGGCGGCATGGCGAAGGTCGCCTGGTTCAACGATCCCGACGGCAATGTGCTGAGCCTGTCGCAGGCCTGAGGCCGGCCTGTCCGGAAGCCGCACCGCGACGCTCAGCGATGCGGACGCATTTCTAGCCGTTCTTGCCCTGAGCGGACCGGAAGAACTGCCATTCCTCGATGACCCGGCCGTCCGGGAGGTGGCAATATCCGGTTTCTCCAGCGGTTTCCTTGCGGATCTCGACGCGGCCGCCGGCCTTCACGCAGTGAACCGAGGCGGGATTCGCCATTCCGACCGGCTTCTCGGCCGCGGGTTTGGGCGTGCATGCCATGAGGGCAAGGGGGAGCATGAGCAGGGTGGGTTTCAAGCCGGCCTCCAGCGCTGACAAGCGACGCGCAGATCGCTCTTCGCAAAGGCTATGCCCGGGAGCGGCAGCTTGCAACACGGGTGCTCCACGCCCTGCGGGGGCGCCGGATCAGGCCAGCGCCTTCGTCTCGATGCGGGCGATCTTCATGAAGTTCGCCAGCATCGCATGGCCATGTTCGGTGGCGATGCTCTCGGGATGGAACTGGACCGAGTGGATCGGCAGCTCGCGGTGACGGAACGCCATGACGCTGCCATCGTCAGCCGTCGCGTTGACCACCAGTTCCTCGGGGATGTCGGTGACGATCAGCGAGTGATAGCGCGTCGCGGTGAAGGGCGAGGGCAGACCCTCGAACAGGCCGGTGCCGTCATGACGCACGGGGCTGGTCTTGCCGTGCATCAGCCCGCCGCGCACCACCTGTCCGCCGAAATGCTGGCCGATCGACTGATGGCCAAGGCATACGCCGAGCAAGGGCTTGCCCGCATCGGCGCAGGCGGCGACGAGATCGAGGCTGATCCCTGCCTCGTTCGGCGTGCAGGGGCCGGGCGAGAGCAGGAAGGCCTGCGCGTTGCTCGCGATCGCCTCTGCGGCGGTCAGCGCGTCGTTGCGCACCACTTTCACCTCGGCACCCAGCTCCATCAGATAATGGACCAGGTTCCAGGTGAAGCTGTCGTAATTGTCGATGACGAGGATCATGGTGGGGGCGGGCTTAGCGGGAAGCGGGGATGAGTTCCATCGCTATCCTGAAGCGCTGTCATCCCCGCGCAGGCGGGGATCCATTCTGGCTGGTCTTGCAGCACGAGCCGCGCCGACAGCGGCAATGGATTCCCGCCTTCGCGGGAAGGACGGGGATGGAGACAAATCAATAGCCCGCGTCGAGGTCGACCACGTTCTGCATCGGCCGCCCCTCGACAAAGGCGCGGGCGTTTTCGAGGAACAGCGCCGCCGCGCGCATGAACATCTTCGTCTGCGACCGCCCCGACAGATGCATGGTCAGGATGCAGTTGGGCGTGGTCCAGAGCGGGTGGTCGGCCGGCAGGGGCTCGGGATCGACGACGTCCAGAAAGGCGCCGGCGATACGGCGCTTCTCCAGCGCCTCGATCAACGCCGCCTGATCGACCATGTCGCCGCGGGCGAAGTTGATCAGCCAGGCGCCGGGCTTCATCGCCGCCAGCTCATCCGCGCCGATCAGCGCATGGGTGTCGTTGGTCGAGGGCGCGGCAAGGATGAGCCAGTCGAATTCGCCGATCCGCGCGCGCCACTGGTCCGGGGTGAGCGTGCCGTCGCGGCCCGATCGCGTAACGCCGGTCACCTCGACCCCGAACGCGGCCAGCCGCTCGCCGATCATCCGGCCGATCGTGCCATAGCCGATGATGAGCGCGCGGGTCCCGAACAGCTCGACCTTGCCCGGGGCGTCGCCAGGCCATTCGCGGCGGTCCGCCGTCCGCACCACCTGATCGAAGCGCTTGGCGGCGGCGAGCACGCCCATCACGGCATATTCGGCGACCGCGATCGCATTGATCCCGACGCCGTTGGTGAGGATCGTTCCCCGTTGCTTGAGCAGGCCGGTGTCGAAATCGTCGATCCCGGCATAGATGGTCGAAAGCCATTTGAGCCGCGCACCCGCCGCAGCGGTTTCTCCGGTCCAGTCGGGGCGCATCATGTCGACCCAGGCGATATCGGCGTCCGCCACCATCGCGATCGCCTCCTCCCGGCTGGTGAACCAGTGCGCTTCGATTCCGGCGGGCAGCCCGGCTTCGATGAGCGGGCGGGCGAGGGCGGGCAGGACGGCTTTCATCTCAACAGGTTAGGACGATCGCAGCTGCTGCGCAAACCAGCCGGAAATGAATGGTTTGCGATAAGTTGATATTGTTTCCGGCTGGTGGCGAGCCGGGAAATGCGAGACATAGCGGACACAGGCGATGCGCCTGCGTGCGGGGGCTGCATGGACAATCCGGAATTGCTTCTGGTCGAGGCGGAGAATGATGCCGTCGGGGCGGCCGAACCTGCTGCCGGGGGCATGGCGCCGGGCGCCGTCAGCGTGCTCGCGCTCGGCCTGGCACTCGCGGCCTGCGATTCGGGCGGTGGCGGGGGCGGGGGTGTGGTCACCGCGCCGCCCACCGGCACGCCGTCGCCCACGCCAGCGCCGCCGCCAACCGCGGTTCAGGCCAGCCGCCTCCTTGCCCAGGCGACCATGGGCGCGACCAGCGCGGACATCGCCGATGTGCAGGCGCGCGGCTATGCCGGCTGGATCACCGCCGAATTCGCCAAGCCGCGCGGCACCACCCATTGGGACTGGCTGGTGTCGAAGGGCTATAACGACGTCGCCAACAGGGACGGCGAATCCGGTTTCGACAATGTGATGTGGGCGCAGCTGATCGGTGCGGGCGACCAGCTGCGCCAGCGCGTCGGCATGGCCTTGCTCGAGATACTGGTCGTCGGCATTTCCGGCGTGAACCTGAGCTGGCGGCAATTCGCGATGGCCGCCTATGTCGATGTGCTACTCGACAACGCCTTCGGCAATTTCCGCACGATCCTCGACAAGATCACGACCAATGCCGCGATGGCCTCGTTCCTGACCTTTCTCGGCAACCGCAAGGCGAATGCGGCGAGCGGCTCGGTCCCCGACGAGAATTATGCGCGCGAGCTGATGCAGCTTTTCACCATCGGGCTCCACCGGCTCAACATGGACGGGACGGTGGTGACCTCGGGCGGTGCGCCGGTCGAGACCTACACCCCGGCCGACGTCTCAGGCCTTGCACGGGTGTTCACCGGCCTGACGCTCGATTCGACCGACAATACGACCCCGGACCGCTATCGCCGGCCGCTGATCGTCAATGCGGGCACGCATGAGACGGGCGCTTCGACCTTTCTCGGCATCACCGTGGCGGCGGGCGCTGCCGGGATGGATGCGGTCAAACAGGCGCTCGACACGATCTTTGCGCATCCCAATGTCGCGCCCTTTGTCTCGAAGCAGCTGATCCAGCGGCTCGTCACCAGCAACCCGACGCCTGCCTATGTCGGGCGGGTGGCTGCAAGGTTCGCCGACAATGGATCGGGGGTACGCGGCGACATGCAGGCGGTGATCCGCGCGATCCTGCTCGACAACGAGGCGCGGGCCGATCCGTCGGGGACCAGCGCGGGCAAATTGCGCGAACCGGTGATGCGCTTCACCGGCTGGGCGCGCGGTTTCGGCGCGGCTTCGGTCAGTGGCAACTGGACGATCGGCGACACCAGCAGTTCGACCAACCGGCTGGCGCAATCGATGGGACGCAGCGCGTCGGTCTTCAACTTCTTCCGGCCGGGCTACACGCCACCCAACAGCGGCTTTGCGAGCGGCGGGCTGGTCGCACCGGAATTCCAGATCACCAACGAGATCAGCGTCGTCGGCTATGTGAACTACATGCAGTCGGTGGTGAACAACGGACTCGGTGATCTCAAGAGCAGCTACACCGAGCTGGCCGCGATCGCCGCCGACAGCCAGGCACTGATCGACCGGGTCAACCTGGTGCTCGCCGCGGGGCAGGTGAGCGCGGCGACGGTCGCGCAGATCAAGACCGCGGTCGATAGTTCGACCAATACCAACAACCGGATCGCGATCGCGCTGCTGCTGACGATGGCCGCACCTGAATATCTGGCGCAGAAGTGAGGAGCGGGGACATGGATACCGATCAATCCCGCCGCGCCTTTCTCCGCCGCAGCGCTTCGCTGGGCATTGCGGGCGGCGCCGCACCCTTCGTCACCCAGCTCGCGGCGATCGGCGAAGCCTCGGCCGCGGTGGCGAGCGACTACAAGGCGCTGGTCTGCGTGTTCCTCTATGGCGGCAACGACTATGCCAACACGCTACCGCCCTATGACGCGGCGAGCCATGCGCTCTACACAACCGCACGGCCGGGGCTCGCGCATCTCCGCGACGCCTTGACGGCGACCGCGCTCAATCCGCTGAATTCGCTCGGCGGGCGACAATATGCGCTGGCACCGACCATGGCGCCACTGCTGCCGTTGTTCGATGCGGGCAGGATGGCGGTGGTGCTCAATGTCGGCACGCTGGTGCGGCCGACCACCAAGGCGCAATATCAGGCGAACTCAGTCGCGCTGCCACCCAAATTGTTCAGCCACAACGACCAGCAGAGCTATTGGCAGGCCTCAAGCGCAGAGGGCGCGACGTCGGGATGGGGCGGCCGGATCGGCGACCTGCTGCAGAGCGGCAACGGCAGTGCCGCTCTGACCTGCATCAGTGCGTCGGGCAATGCGGTCTATCTCTCGGGCCGCAGCTCGATCCAGTATGTCACCGGCACCAACGGGCCGACATCGCTGATCAACAATGCCTCGACGCTCTATGGTTCGTCCGCCGCGGCAACCGCGTTGCGTTCGCTGATGGGCGGGGCGCGGACGCATCTGATCGAGAATGAGCATGCGACGATCTCGAAGCGCGCGCTTGATCTCTACGCGCAGGTAAACGGCGCGCTGGGCAGCGCTCCGGCATCGAACTTCCCGCTCTTTCCGACGGGCAACAGCCTGGCGGACCAGCTCAGGATCGTCGCGCGGATGATCTCGGTCTCGCAGGAACTGGGGGCGAAGCGGCAGGTGTTCTTCGTCTCGCTCGGCGGGTTTGACATGCACGATTTCCTCGTGCGCGATCATCCGACCCAGATCGGCCGCGTCGCGGAGGCGATGCGCGCCTTCTACGACACCACCGCGGCGCTGGGGGTGGCGGACAAGGTGACCGCCTTCACCGCCTCCGACTTCGGCCGGACGCTGACCCAGAATGACGACGGATCCGATCATGGCTGGGGCGCGACGCATTTCGTCGTCGGCGGCGCGGTCAACGGCCAGCGTGTCTATGGCACGCCGCCTGCGATCGGGCACAACACCCCCGACGATGTCGGACAGGGGCGGCTGCTGCCGACGATCTCGGTCGATCAATATGCCGCGACGCTGGCAAGCTGGTTCGGGGTGAGCGACTCGAACCTGGCGACGGTGCTGCCGAACATCGGCAATTATTCGACGCGGAATCTGGGGTTCGGTTGAGAGGGAATGAA
>Ga0247823_10000648_pt1 | contig 29408 bp, 26 predicted proteins | sample 13C_PalmiticAcid_2_FD_192426 | JGI IMG/M metagenome (GOLD analysis project Ga0247823, IMG submission 192426) | Soil microbial communities from agricultural site in Penn Yan, New York, United States - 13C_PalmiticAcid_Day30 | ecosystem: Environmental > Terrestrial > Soil > Agricultural land...
CCGCCTGGTGCGCCTTGTCCACGCTGTCCAGGAAAGGCAGCCGGACCCGGCGCATGGTGGCCTCGAACTGGTTCAGGATGGCGTTGCCGAAGGTTTCGGCCGTGATGCCGGTGCCGTCCGAGATGAAAAAGACCGTCCGATTGGGCATGGTGCCGCGTCCTTACAATGCTGGATGTTGTGCCGGCGTCATTATCCTGCCGTCGGCACCCTGGATGTACTTCCCTGCCCGGTGCCGGACCCACAACAGAACAACAGGTCGCTCCGCTGGCGCATGGAACCCCGGTTTTTCAACCTTAGGAGCTTTCCCATGTCCCAGCTGTTTGGAGCGACCGATCTGGTCGTGCCGTTCGAAAAACTGCGAATGAGCGATGTCGAGTCCGTCGGCGGCAAGAACGCCAGCCTCGGCGAGATGATTTCCCAGTTGCCCACCGGCGTGAAGGTGCCGACCGGTTTTGCCACCACGGCCCACGCTTTTCGCGAATTTCTCAAGCACGATGGCCTGACCGAGCGCATCAACGCCCGGCTGGACCAGCTGGACACCGAGGACGTGCGGGCCCTGGCCCAGGCCGGTGCCGAAATCCGCGCCATGGTCGAAAGCCAGCCGTTCCCGGCCGACCTCGAAAAAGCGATCCGCGACGCCTTCGTCACTCTCAGCGCTGGCAACGCCAAGGCCTCGTTCGCCGTGCGTTCCTCGGCCACCGCCGAAGACCTGCCCGACGCCTCGTTCGCCGGCCAGCAGGAAACCTTCCTGAACGTGGTGGGCATCGAGGAAGTGCTGCACAAGATGAAGGAGGTGTTCGCCTCGCTGTACAACGACCGCGCCATCAGCTACCGCGTGCACAAGGGCTTCGCCCACGCCGACGTGGCGCTCTCCGCCGGCGTGCAGCGCATGGTCCGCTCGGACACCGGCGCGGCCGGCGTCATGTTCACCATCGACACCGAGAGCGGTTTCGAGGAAGTGGTCTTCATCACCTCCAGCTACGGCCTGGGTGAAACGGTGGTGCAGGGCGCGGTGAACCCGGACGAGTTCTACGTGCACAAGCCCATGCTCAAGGCCGGCAAGCGCGCGCTGATCCGCCGCAACCTGGGCTCCAAGCTGATCCAGATGGTGTTCAGCACGCCCGAGGAAAAGGCCGCCAGCGGCAAGCTGGTGAAGACGGTGGACGTGCCGGTGGAGCAGCGCAACCGCTACAGCCTCTCCGACGCCGACGTCGAGCAGCTGGCGAAGTACGCCCTGGTGATCGAGCAGCACTACGGCCGCCCGATGGACATCGAGTGGGGCAAGGACGGCACCGACGGCCAGATCTACATCCTGCAGGCGCGGCCCGAGACGGTGAAGAGCCAGAGCGCCGGCAAGACCGAGGTGCGCTACAAGCTCAAGGGCAAGGGCGCCGTGCTGGCCAGCGGCCGCGCGATCGGCCAGAAGGTCGGCACCGGTCCCGTGCGCCTGGTGCACAACATCAGCGAAATGGACAAGGTGCAGCCCGGTGACGTGCTGGTGACCGACATGACCGACCCGAACTGGGAGCCGGTGATGAAGCGCGCCAGCGCCATCGTGACCAACCGCGGCGGGCGCACCTGCCACGCCGCCATCATCGCGCGCGAGCTGGGGATCCCGGCCGTGGTGGGCTGCGGTGATGCGACCGACCTGCTCAAGGACGGCACGCTGGTCACCGTGAGCTGCGCCGAAGGCGATACCGGCAACATCTACGACGGCCTGCTCGAGACCGAGATCACCGAAGTGCAGCGCGGCGAGATGCCGGCGCTGGACGTGAAGATCATGATGAACGTGGGCAACCCCCAGCTGGCCTTCGACTTCGCCCAGATCCCCAACGGCGGCGTGGGCCTGGCACGGCTCGAATTCATCATCAACAACAACATTGGCGTGCACCCCAAGGCCATCCTGGACTACCCGAATGTCGATGCCGACCTGAAGAAGGCGGTCGAGTCCGTGGCGCGAGGCCATGCCTCGCCGCGCGCGTTCTACGTCGACAAGGTGGCCGAGGGTGTGGCCACGATCGCGGCGGCCTTCTGGCCCAAGCCGGTCATCGTCCGCCTGTCCGACTTCAAGAGCAACGAGTACCGCAAACTGGTGGGCGGCTCGCGCTACGAGCCCGAGGAAGAGAACCCCATGCTGGGCTTCCGGGGCGCGGCGCGCTACGTCAGCGAAGACTTCCGCGAGGCCTTTGCCATGGAATGCGAGGCGCTCAAGCGCGTGCGCGAAGACATGGGCCTGACCAACGTGCAGGTGATGGTGCCCTTCGTGCGCACGCTGGCCCAGGCCGAGCGCGTCACCGGGCTGCTGGCCGACAAGGGCCTCAAGCGCGGCGTGAACGACCTCAAGGTCATCATGATGTGCGAGATCCCCAGCAACGCGGTGCTCGCCAAGCAGTTCCTGCAGTTCTTCGACGGCTTCTCGATCGGCTCCAACGACCTGACGCAGCTCACGCTGGGCCTGGACCGCGACTCCGGCCTGGAGCTGCTGGCGCGCGACTTCGACGAGCGCGATCCGGCCGTCAAGGCCCTGCTGGCGATGGCCATCGGTGCCTGCAAGGCCGAGGGCAAGTACGTGGGCATCTGCGGCCAGGGCCCCAGCGACCACCCCGATTTCGCCGAATGGCTGCGCGACGAGGGCATCAGCTCGATCTCGCTCAACCCGGACAGCGTGATCGACACCTGGAAGCAGCTGGCCAAAGAGTGATCGCCTCGCTGCTGCGAGCAAATACCTAGGCGGCGCGAGCCGCCTGGGTGCGATGATCCGGTGATGTCCGAGCGCCCCACGACCGACGAACACGACCGCCGCGCCCTGGCGCTGAAGGCGGTGCTGTTGTCGGTCATGGTGCTGGCCTCGTTCGGGGTCTGTTTCTTCGCGCGGGAACTCAGCGTGGTTGTGATGGGCTGGCCGGTGCACTTCTGGATGGCGGCCCAGGGCGCGGTCCTGGTGTTCATCGTCGTCGTGGTCGTCTACGCCAGCGTCATGAGCCGCCTGGAAGCACAGGAGGCGCGCGACGGGGCAGGCGAGGCCGGCGATGGCTGACAGCCCGGCCTACGCGGCCTACCAGCGCCGGCTGCACCGCATCCTGGCGTTCTACATCCTGGCCCTGATCGCCTTCCTGCTGCTGATGGCCTGGGCCGAGCAGAGCGGCATGTCCCGGCGCTGGCTGGGCCCCATCTTCCTGTTCTCCACGGTGATGATGTACGGCGGCATCGGCATCTATGGCCGCACCGCCGACCCCGAGGAGTACTACGTCGCAGGGCGGCGCATCCCGCCGGTCTACAACGGCATGGCCGCCGCCGCCGACTGGATGAGCGCGGCCTCCTTCATCAGCCTCGCGGGCGGGCTGTACCTGCAGGGTTTCGGCGGCACCGAGACCCAGGCCGGCGGCCTGGCCTACGTGCTGGGCTGGACCGGGGGCTTCTGCCTCGTGGCGCTGCTCATCGCGCCCCATCTGCGCAAGCTCAACCTGTACACCGTGCCGGACTACTTCAAGGAGCGCTTCGGCGGCCGCTGGCCCCGGCGCATCGCGGCGTTCTCGGCCGTGCTGTGTTCCTTCACCTACGTGGTGGCGCAGATCTACGGCATCGGCCTGGTGGCCTCGCGGCTGACCGGCGTGCAGTTCGAGATCGGGATCATGCTCGGCCTCGGCGGGGTGGTGCTGTGTTCCTTCCTGGGCGGCATGCGGGCCATCACCTGGACCCAGGTGGCGCAGTACATCATCCTGCTGCTCGCCTTCCTGATCCCGGTGTCCTGGCTGGCCTACAAGCAGCTCGGCAACCCGCTGGCACCGCTGGTGTACGGCGAGCAGCTCGAGAAGATCGCCAAGCTCGAACACGAGCTGATGGCTTCGCCGGCCGAGCAGCAGGTGCAGGCCGAATTCGGGCGGCGCGCGCGCGAATACGCCGTGTGGCTGCAGGATGTGGAGGGCACGCTGCGGCGCGAGCGCGCTGCCAAGCAGGAGCGTGTTCGCGCACTCAAGTCGCAGAACGCCGACATGGAGCTGGTGGTCGCGGCCATGCGCGAACTGGCGGCCTTGCCGCCCGACGTGGCGACGGCGCGGGAGCGATGGACCCGCGCGATGCAGGAAAGCGAGGAGCGGTCCCGGCCGCTGGGCGGGCTCATGCCGCACAGCCAGGCCTTCGCGGGCGACCCGGCGGGCACACCGGCCGAACGAGAGGCCTTCCAGTCGTCGCGCGCGAACTTCCTAGCCCTGATGTTCTGCCTCATGGTCGGCACCGCCGGCCTGCCCCACCTGCTCACGCGCTACTACACGACGCCCTCGGTGGCGACCGCGCGCTCCTCGGTCGCGTGGTCGCTGTTCTTCATCACCTTGCTGTACCTGAGTGCGCCCGCCTTGGCGGTGCTGGTGAAGTACGAGGTGATGCAGAACGTGGTGGGCAGCAGCTTCGATGCCTTGCCGCCCTGGATCGCGCAATGGTCGCGCATGGACGGCTCGCTGGTCTCGGTGAGCGACATCAACGGCGACGGCATCCTGCAGTTCGCCGAGCTCCGCCTGGGGGCCGACGTCATCATGCTGGCCACCCCCGAGCTGGGCGGCATGCCCTATGTGGTCTCCGGCCTTGTGGCTGCAGGCGGCCTGGCGGCCGCGCTGTCGACCGCCGACGGCCTGTTGCTGACGATCAGCAATTCGCTGGTGCGCGACACCTACTGCCATGAGGTCAAGCGCAATGTCACGCCCGAGCAGCGCGTGATCCTCTCCAAGTTCGCGCTGTTGAGCGTGGCCACGGTGGCGGCCTTCGTGGCCGCACTCAAGCCGGCCGAGATCCTGCCGCTGGTGGCGTCCTCTTTCTCGCTGGCCGCCTCGGCCTTCGTGCCCGCGATGATCATGGGCATCTTCTGGTCCCGCACCACCGGCGCGGCCGCCGTGGCCGGCATGCTGATCGGCCTGGGCACCACGGTGCTGTACATGATGATCAACGCCCCCACCGTGCGCGCCTTCTTCGCCATGCCTGCGGGGCAGGACCTGTGGTTCGGCATCCAGCCGCTGTCGGCGGGGGTCTTCGGCGTGCCCGTGGGCTTTGTCGTGATCGGCCTGCTGAGCTTGCTGCAGCGCCGCAAGGGCGCTGGCGCTTAGGGGTTTACACCAGTTCCGAGGGCGCCGGCGGCCCGCGGACTCGCCCTGTCAGTTTCTTGTCAGACGCTCCTAAAACACTGCGATGGCATCTTGTGCCAGCCATCTAACTTAGGAGACTTCAACATCATGGCAACTTCGACGGCCAGTGCTTCAAACGCACCGATGACCAAGGAGGAGAGAAAGGTGATCTTCGCCTCTTCTCTAGGGACGGTTTTCGAGTGGTATGACTTCTACCTGTACGGCTCGCTCGCGGCCATCATCGCGCGCCAGTTCTTCTCGGGTCTCGACCCAACATCCGCCTACATCTTTGCCTTGCTGGCCTTCGCTGCGGGCTTCCTGGTGCGGCCGTTCGGTGCGATCTTCTTCGGCCGACTGGGCGACATGATCGGGCGCAAGTACACCTTCCTGGTGACGATCCTGCTCATGGGCGCGTCCACGTTCATCGTGGGCCTGCTGCCCAGCTACGCCTCCATCGGCCTGGCCGCGCCCGTCATCCTGATCATCCTGCGCATGCTGCAAGGCCTGGCGCTGGGTGGTGAGTACGGCGGTGCCGCGACCTACGTGGCCGAACACGCGCCGCACGGCAAACGGGGCGCCTACACGGCCTGGATCCAGACCACGGCGACGCTGGGTCTCTTCCTGTCGCTGCTGGTGATCCTGGGTGTGCGCACCGCCATGGGCGACAAGGAGTTCGGCGAGTGGGGCTGGCGCATTCCGTTCCTGGTGTCCATCCTGCTGCTGGGCATTTCGGTCTGGATCCGCCTGAGCCTCAACGAGTCGCCGGCGTTCCAGAAGATGAAGTCCGAAGGCAAGACCTCCAAGGCACCGCTGACCGAATCCTTCGGTCAATGGAAGAACCTGAAGGTCGTGATCCTGGCGCTGCTCGGCCTGACCGCCGGCCAGGCCGTGGTCTGGTACACGGGGCAGTTCTATGCGCTGTTCTTCCTGACCACGATCGCCAAGGTGGACGCCACAACCGCCAACCTGATGATCGCCGCGTCGCTGCTGATCGGTACGCCGTTCTTCATCTTCTTCGGTACGCTGTCCGACAAGATCGGCCGCAAGCCCATCATCATGGGTGGCTGCCTGATTGCCGCGCTGACCTACTTCACCGTGTTCCCGATGCTGCTCAACTACGCCAACCCGGCGCTGGTGGCCGCGCAGAAGGCCAACAAGGTGACGGTGACGGCCGACCTGAAGGAGTGCTCGTTCCAGGGCAGCCCGATCGCACGCGACATCGATTTCCGCACCTCGTGCGACATCGCCAAGCGCGCACTCACGCAGGCGTACATCCCGTACACCAGCGTGCAGGGCCCGGCCGGCGCACCCGCGACGGTCACGATGGGCGACAAGGTGCTGAACTCGCCCGTGGGCGTGCTCAACGAGAAGCGCGATGCGTTTGCGCCTGACAGCGCCAAGGCCATTGGCGACTTCCGCAAGGCATTGACCGACACCGCCAAGGCCGAAGGCCTGACCACCCCCGCGGATCCCGCCAAGATGAACAAGGGCATGGTCCTGCTCATCCTGGTGTTCCTCGTGATCCTGGTGACCATGGTGTACGGCCCGATCGCCGCCATGCTGGTCGAGATGTTCCCCACGCGGATCCGCTACACGTCGATGAGCCTGCCGTACCACATCGGCAACGGCTGGTTCGGCGGCTTGCTGCCCACCACGGCCTTCGCCATGGTGGCCGCGACCGGCGACATCTTCTACGGCCTCTGGTACCCGGTGATCGTGGCCGCCGGCACCTTCATCATCGGCATGATCTTCATCCGCGAGACCAAGGACGTGGACATCTACGCCAAGGACTGATGGCGACCCGAGCCGCACCCGCTTTCGGGCGGGTGCGACTTTCTTCACAGAGCCCGCCTTGTGCGGGCTTTTTCATGGGCGCCCCGGTATGGATAAACCCCAATTCAAATGCCGCCAGTCGCATGTAAAGCTCGTTTCATCCAACTTCCGCCTCGAGTTCTCCCGGTGACCGGTACAAACCAGCCCCGGTGGAGCTTCCTTGAGAGAACCCATGAGCATTGTGAAAACCGAAACCGGACTGCAGGTCATGAAAGACCGTTCGGTGCCGCTGACGCCGCGCCAACGGTCGGTCTTCATCCTCGTCGATGGCCGGCGCTCCATGGCGGAGCTGCTCGCGGCGTCGGCCGCCATGGGCGTGTCCCAGGAAGACGTCGAGCAGCTGTTCGAACTCGGCCTGATCACCGATTCGGGTCCGCGCCCGTCGGCGGCCGCGCAGGCGACGGTGGCCGCGCAGGAGGAGGCGGTCCGGGAGCACAAGTCGCGCAGCCCGATGCAGCGCTACCAGGACGCTTACCCCATCGCCACCCGGCTCACCGCCGGACTGGGTCTGAGGGGGTTTCGCCTGAACCTGGCCGTGGAGGCGGCGGGCAACTACGAGCAGCTGGCAGAGTTGGCCCCGCGCATCCGGGAGGCCGTAGGCCCCGAGAAGTTCGTGCCGCTGGACCAGGCGCTGAACGACCGCTGAAGCGCCCCCGGCGCCGAAAAGCCGCGATTTGCTATAATCGTGAGCTTTTCGCCTTGCCACACCGCTTCCAGACGCGGCGGGTGGCTGAATCCCGCTGTGGGTTACCCCATGGCTCATCCTCAAGGAGTGTCTATGCGTCACTATGAAATCGTTTTGCTGATCCATCCGGACCAAAGCGAACAGGTTCCGGCCATGCTGGAGCGTTACAAGGGCATGATCACCAACGGTGGCGGCAAGATCCACCGTGTTGAAGACTGGGGCCGTCGCCAGATGGCTTACCAGATCAACAAGCTGTCCAAGGCCCACTACCTGTGCGTCAACATCGAGGCCGATCAGGCCGTGATGGCTGAACTGGAACACGCGTTCAAGTTCAACGATGCCGTGCTGCGTCACCTCACCGTGCTGCGCAAGAAGGCCGACACCGGTCCTTCGGCCATGATGAAGTCGGTCGAGCGCGAAGAAGCCCGCAAGCTTCAACAGCCGGCCCCGCACCAGTCGCAGGAGCAGGCCGCCGCCTGAGTTCGCGGCGCGACATCGTCATCGGGTGAACCGTCTCCAGTTGTCCGCCGTGGTGGTGCAGGTGCAGAGCCTGCGTTACACACCGGCAGGCATCCCGGCCGTCAACCTCGTGCTTGAACACGAGTCCCAGGTCGTCGAGATGGACACACCCCGGCAGGTGAAGTTGCAACTGAGGGCCATCGCCTTCGGTGCCCAGGCCGAAATCCTCTCCCGACAGGGCCTGGATGCGGTTTGCGAGTTTCACGGTTTCATGACGAATGCGCGCAACGGCAAAGGCGTGGTGTTCCACATCCAAGATTTCAGCAAAACATAGGAAGGCCCCATCATGGCTGCACCCAAACGTTTCAACAAAGACAAGCGCCCGAAGCGCAACACCCAGTCGCTGCTCTTCAAGCGCAAGCGCTTCTGCCGCTTCACCGTGGCCAACGTCGAAGAAGTCGACTACAAGGACGTCGATGTCCTGCGCGACTTCATCGCCGAAAACGGCAAGATCATCCCCGCGCGCCTGACCGGCACCCGTGCCTTCTACCAGCGCCAGGTCAACACCGCCATCAAGCGCGCACGCTTCCTGGCCATGCTGCCCTACAGCGACCAGCACCGCGTCTGAAAGAGAGCCTGACATGCAAATCATCCTGCTCAAAAAAGTTGCCAAAGTCGGCGCCCTTGGCGACAAGGTCAAGGTCAAAGACGGCTACGCCCGCAACTTCCTGATCCCCACGGGTCAGGCCCGCCGCGCCACCGCGCAAGCGATTGCCGAATTCGAAGCCAACCGCGCGAAGCTCGAAAAAGAAGCCGCAGCCACCCTGGCGCAAGCCCAGGCCCTGGGCGAGAAGCTGTCCGGTCTCACGGTCAAGCTGTCGCAAAAGGCCGGTGTGGACGGCCGCCTGTTCGGTTCCGTGACCAACCGCGACGTGTCCGACGAGCTGAACAAGCAAGGCTTCGCTGTGGCCAAGTCCGACGTTCGCATGCCGAACGGCCCGCTCAAGAACGTGGGTGACTACACGCTGAGCGTGAACCTGCACACCGACGTGACGGTCGACGTCAACGTCTCGGTGCTCGGCGAAACCGCCTGAGTGCCCCGCGGGCGCTCAGGCGCCTGCCCGAAAGCCGCTTCCCTCCGGGCAGCGGCTTTTTTCATGCCTGCTCCCTTTCGGCGTCTGCACCGCAATTCACCGGCTTTGAACAGGTTGTGCACAGGGTTGTCCCATGACGGCCGACACCCCCTGGGGGTACCATGGCCTCTAACTTCCGAACACCCATGTCGACTGCATTCTCGAGCTCCTTCTCTTCCTTTGATCCCGGCCTCGACGAGGTCGGCGGCGGTGCCGACCACCAGATTGCCCAGCTGCGGGTCCCGCCCCATTCGATCGAGGCCGAGTCCAGCGTGCTGGGTGGCCTGTTGCTCGACAACGGTGCCTGGGACCGCGTCGCCGACCTGATCAACGATTCCGATTTCTACCGCTACGAGCACCGGCTGGCCTATTCGGCCATCGCCACGCTGGTCAACGCCAGCAAGCCGGCCGACGTGGTGACGGTGTTCGAGCACCTGCAGAGCTTTGGCAAGGCCGAAGAGGCGGGCGGGTTGGCCTACCTCAACTCGCTGGCGCAGTACGTGCCGAGTGCAGCCAACATCCGTCGCTATGCCGAGATCGTGCGGGAGCGCGCGATCCTGCGCAAACTCGTGGCCGCCAGCGACGAGATCGCCACCGCCGCATTCAACCCGCAAGGGCGGCCGGTGGCCAAGATCCTGGACGAGGCCGAGCAGAAGGTCTTCAAGATCGGCGAGGAAGGCTCGCGGATGAAGGAAGGCTTCCAGAGCATGGACAAGCTCGTGGTCGACCTCCTGGACCGCGTGCAGGAAATGGCCGACAACCCGGCGGACGTGACCGGTGTGCCCACCGGCTTCATCGATCTGGACCGCATGACGTCCGGCTTGCAGGCCGGCGATCTGGTGGTGCTGGCGGCTCGACCCTCCATGGGCAAGACCGCGTTCGCGATCAACATCGCCGAACACGTGGCGCTGAACGAAGGCCTCCCCGTGGCCGTGTTCTCCATGGAAATGGGCGCGTCGCAGCTGGCGGTGCGGGTGGTCGGCTCCATCGGCCGCATCAACCAGGGGCACCTGCGCACCGGCAAGCTCACCGACGACGAGTGGCCGCGCCTGACGGAGGCGATCGAGAAGCTGCGCACCGTGTCGTTGCACATCGACGAGACGCCGGGCCTCACGCCCAGTGAGCTGCGCGCCAACGCGCGCCGCCTGGCCAGGCAGTGCGGCAAGCTGGGCCTCATCGTGGTCGACTACCTGCAGCTCATGAGTGGCTCCAGCGCGGCCGGCGGTGACAACCGCGCCACCGAGCTGGGCGAAATCTCGCGGGGGTTGAAGATGCTGGCCAAGGAGCTGCAATGCCCGGTGATTGCGCTCTCGCAGCTCAACCGCTCGGTCGAGCAGCGCACCGACAAGCGCCCCATGATGTCGGACTTGCGAGAGTCCGGCGCCATTGAGCAGGATGCGGACATCATCATGTTCATCTACCGCGACGAGTACTACACCCGGGACGCGTGCAAGGAGCCGGGCGTGGCCGAGATCATCATCGGCAAGCAGCGGAACGGCCCGACCGGTACGGTGAAGCTGGCCTTCCTGAACATGCTCACGCGCTTCGAGACCCTGGCGGGGGATGCCTTTGGTGGCGGCAGCGACTACTGACACGGCCACGCGCCCATGAAAAAAACCCGGCCAAGGCCGGGTTTTTTTCATGCGCATGATCCGCCGGCTTACAGCACTTCGCTGGCGAAATCGGCCAGGCGCGAACGCTCACCGCGGGCCAGCGTGATGTGCCCGCCGTGCGGCCAGCCCTTGAAGCGATCCACCGCGTAGGTCAGGCCCGACGAGCCCTCGGTGAGGTAGGGCGTGTCGATCTGGGCCAGGTTGCCCATGCAGATGATCTTGGTGCCCGGCCCGGCCCGGGTGATCAAGGTCTTCATCTGCTTGGGGGTCAGGTTCTGCGCCTCGTCGATGATCACGTAGCGGTTCATGAAGGTGCGCCCGCGCATGAAGTTCATGCTCTTGACCTTGATGCGGCTGCGGATGAGTTCGTTGGTCGCTGCGCGTCCCCATTCGCCCGCGTTGCCGCCGTCGCCCTTGGCCAGGAATTCGAGGTTGTCGTCGAGCGCGCCCATCCAGGGGCCCATCTTCTCTTCCTCGGTGCCTGGCAGGAAGCCGATGTCTTCGCCCACGCTCACGGTGGCGCGCGTCATGATGATCTCGGTGTAGCGGCGATCGTCGAGCACCTGCGTCAGGCCGCTGGCCAGGGCCATCAGCGTCTTGCCGGTGCCTGCCGTGCCGGCGAGCGTGACGAAGTCGATTTCCGGGTCCATCAGCAGGTTGAGCGCGAAGTTCTGTTCGCGGTTGCGGCTGGTCACGCCCCACACGGCGTTCTTGAGGTGGGTGTAGTCCTTCAGCGTCTTGAGCACCGCGGTCTTGTCGCGGATCTCGGTCACGCGGGCGTACAGCGAAGGTTCTCCGGGCGCCTCGAAGTACACGAACTGGTTGATGTAGAACTGACCCACGGCGGGGCCGCTCACGCGGTAGAACGTGTGGCTGCCGCTTTGCCAGCTCTCGATGGTCTTGCTCTGGCGCGTCCAGAAGTCCTGGGGCAGGGCCAGAGCGCCGGCATAGAGCAGTTCCCCATCGTCCAGGGTCTTGTCGTTCTGGTAGTCCTCGGCGGGCAGGCCCAGCGCGCGCGCCTTCACGCGCATGTTGATGTCTTTCGACACCAGAATCACTTCGCGTTGCGGATACCGCTCGCGCAGGGCATGCACCACGCCCAGGATCTGGTTGTCGGCCTTGCCCTGGGGCAGGCTGGAGGGCAGGGCATTGTCCAGCGGTTCGGTCTGGAAGAACAGCAGGCCACGCGCCGATTGATGGCCGGTGGCCGAGAGCTTGAGCCCCTTGGCCATGTCGCCGCCCTGCTGGGCGACCAGGGCGTCGAGCGTGCGGCTGGTCTGGCGGCCGTTGCGCGCCACCTCTGTCATGCCCTTCTTGTGCCCATCGAGCTCCTCGAGCACGATCATGGGCAGGAAGATGTCGTGTTCCTCGAAGCGGAACAGGCTCATCGGGTCGTGCAGCAGCACGTTGGTGTCCAGCACGAACAGCCGCGCCGGCCCGTTGCCCGACTTGCCCGCGCCGCGCCGGCGGTTGCTGGCCACCGGCGAGACTGGGGTGCGGGGTTCGGCGGGCGCTTCGGCGACAGGCTGGCGCACCTCGGGGGCTTTGGCCACCACCGGCGCAGGTGCACGCACGGGCGTCTTGGGTACTTCCGCGCGAGCGTTGGTGGCGGGGCTTGTCGGTTTTCGACCGCGGCCGTTGCCCTTTGGGGCCGGTGCCGCCGGGGTGTCGGTGGAGACCGGTGCGGTGGGTTCCGCCACGGGGTTCAAGTCCAGTGGCTCTTCGGCGGCTCGGAGGGAGTAGGCGTCGGGGGCTAGCAGGGCTGCGCGTTTGGAGGGGGCGGGAGGCAGTGGCATGGAGGGCTTGGGGTGTCAGCGCGGGGCCGGAAAACAAAAAGCCGCCAGGAAAACCAGGCGGCTTTGAGAGCTGCGGAGCTTGTCGGAAGAGGGTGGGGCTGAAAAGCTTCCCGTTGTCATGAATTCATTATGCACGAGTCGTGTGACCCGCAAACCCCTGTGTCAACGAGGCCCCACACCCCCTGATCCAGAGGGTCAGGCGGCCTTCTTGAGGGCCTTGACGGCCTTGAGGACTTCTTCCACGTGGCCGGGCACTTTCAGGCCGCGCCACTCCTGCTTGAGCACGCCGTCCGGGCCGATCAGGAAGGTGCTGCGCTCGATGCCCTTGACCTTCTTGCCGTACATGATCTTGTTCTTGACCACGCCGAACATGTGGCACATCTTCTCTTCGGTGTCTGCGATCAGCTCGAAGGGCAATTCCAGCTTGGTCTTGAAGTCGTCGTGCGACTTCATGTTGTCGCGCGAGACACCGAACACCTGGGCACCGGCCTTCACAAAATCCTTGTACTTGTCACGGAATTGCATGGCCTCGGTGGTGCAACCGGGGGTATTGTCCTTGGGGTAGAAATACAGAACGATGGTCTGGCCAAGGTGGGTCTGGTTGCTGACCTTCACGCCGCCAGTGGCCTGCGATTCGAATTCGGGAATGGGTTTGTTGACAACGACTGCCATACTGCGTGGACCCCTGACGTAAGTTGGTGGTGATTCGTTGGCTTCCCGGCTGCTTCGCGACGGCCTGGCATGCAGGATGCAGGCGGCGCCACGGCAGGAAACAATCCGCTATTTTACCCTGAATGGGCGTTCCCGTCACCCGCCAGGGTCGCGGGACAAGACAGATAGGGGGTCTGTGGGCCTCAGGCCTCGACCAGCAACGCGGCCACCACCCGGCGGCCTTCCCCGGCCAGGATGTTGTAAGTGCGGCAGGCGGCGGCGGTGTCCATGGTTTCCACGCCGATGCGGCGCTCCATCAGGCCCTGCAATATCGCCGGCCGCACGAAGCGCAGGCGCGAGCCGCTGCCGAACACCACCAGCTCCGGGGGCTCGGGCATGAGCCCGATCAATTGCTCGAAGTGCGCCGCGGTGAGGTCTTCAAAGCGCTGGCAGTCCCAGGGCAACAGCTGCCCGCCCGAGGTCAGGACGAGGCTGCCGGCGTGGCGCTGGCCGTTCACGGCGATCCATCCCTCGCCATAGGAGGTGATGGACTGCGTGTCCAGCTTGTCGGCATGGAGTTTCATGGGGGAGGCGGGCGATCGGAAGGGCTGGGGAACTGTGGTCAAATTGCAGGTTTTCCCTGCTGACGAGACCGAATATAACGCCCGGTGCACCTCGGCGGGGCATGTCCGCCTTGACCCCACAACCCCTTCCGGAGGGCCTTTGAAAAGCATCCAGAAATCCGCCAAGCTTGCCAACGTCTGCTACGACATCCGTGGGCCCATCATGGACGCGGCGCGCCAGATGGAAGAGGAAGGCCACAAGATCATCAAGCTCAACATCGGCAACCTGGCGGTGTTCGGCTTCGATGCGCCCGAGGAGATCCAGCAGGACATGATCCGCAACCTGCCGAATTCGGCGGGTTACTCGGACAGCAAGGGCATCTTTGCGGCGCGCAAGGCGGTGATGCACGAGACGCAGAAGCAGGGCATCAAGGGCGTGGCCCTGGAAGACATCTACCTCGGCAACGGCGCGAGCGAGCTGATCGTGATGGCGACCAATGCCCTGCTGGACAACGGCGACGAGCTGCTGCTGCCGGCGCCGGATTACCCGCTGTGGACGGCTGCGGCCAGCCTGTCGGGTGGCACGCCGGTGCACTACATGTGCGAGGAGTCCAACGGCTGGATGCCGGACCTCGACGACATCCGCCGCAAGATCACGCCGGCGACCAAGGGCATCGTGGTGATCAACCCGAACAACCCCACGGGCGCGCTGTACTCCGACGATCTGCTCAAGGCCATCGTGGAACTCGCGCGCGAGCACGGTCTGGTGATCTTCGCCGACGAGGTCTACGACAAGGTGCTGTACGACGGGGTCAAGCACACGGCCATCGGCAGCCTGTCGGACGACGTGCTCACGCTGACCTTCAACTCGCTGTCCAAGAGCTACCGTTCCTGCGGCTACCGCGCGGGCTGGCTCGTGGTGTCGGGCAACAAGAAACCCGCCAAGGACTACATCGAGGGCCTGAACATGCTCTCGAACATGCGCCTGTGCGCGAACGTGCCGGGCCAGTGGGCGATCCAGACCGCACTGGGGGGCTACCAGAGCATCAACGACCTGGTGTGCGAAGGCGGCCGTCTGCGCCGCCAGCGCGACCTGGCTTACGAACTCATCACCGCCATCCCGGGTGTGAGCTGCGTCAAGCCGTCGGCCGCGCTCTACATGTTTCCCCGGCTCGACCCGAAGATGTACCCGGTCGAGGACGACCAGCAACTGTTCCTGGAGCTGCTGCAGGAAACGCGTGTGATGCTGGTGCAGGGCTCCGGGTTCAACTACCCGGACAACCAGCATTTCCGCATTGTGTTCCTGCCGCACGAAGACGACCTGCGCGAGGCCATTCAGCGCGTGGCCAAGTTTCTCGAAGGCTGGCGAAAACGCCACGCCTGATTTTTCCGCTTTCCAACCATGACCGACATGAAACCGATCCAAGTAGGCCTCCTGGGCATAGGCACCGTAGGCAGTGGCACTTTCAACGTGCTTCAGCGCAACCAGGAAGAGATTCGCCGGCGCGCCGGTCGTGGCATTGAAATCACCATGGTGGCCGATCTGGATGTGGCCCGCGCGCAGGCCATCGTTGGTTCCGATGTGAAGGTCGTGAACGACGCCCGCGCCGTGATCGCCAACCCAGAGATCGACATCGTGATCGAGCTCATCGGCGGTTATGGCATCGCCAAGGCCCTGGTGATGGAAGCCATCGCCGCCGGCAAGCACGTGGTCACGGCCAACAAGGCCCTGCTGGCCGTGCATGGCACCGAGATCTTCGCGGCCGCGTCGGCCAAGGGCGTGATGGTGGCCTTCGAGGCCGCCGTGGCCGGTGGCATTCCCATCATCAAGGCGCTGCGCGAGGGCCTCACCGCCAACAGCATCCAGTGGATCGCCGGCATCATCAACGGCACGACCAACTTCATCCTCTCCGAGATGCGCGACAAGGGCCTGGATTTCGCCGTCGTGCTGCAGGAAGCGCAGCGCCTGGGCTACGCCGAGGCCGACCCGACCTTCGACATCGAGGGGGTGGACGCGGCCCACAAGGTCACGCTCATGAGCGCGATCGCCTTCGGCATCCCGGTCCAGTTCGACAAGGCCTACGTCGAGGGCATTACCCAGCTGGGCGCCACCGACATCAAGTACGCCGAACAGCTCGGCTACCGCATCAAGCTGCTGGGCATCACCAAGCGCACGGCCAAGGGCATCGAGTTGCGCGTGCACCCGAGCCTGGTGCCGGCCAAGCGCCTGATCGCCAACGTGGAAGGCGCGATGAACGCCGTGGTGGTCAACGGCGACGCCGTGGGCACCACGCTCTACTACGGCAAGGGCGCGGGCAGCGAGCCCACGGCCAGCGCCGTCATCGCCGACCTGGTGGACATCACCCGCCTGCACACCGCCGACCCGCACCACCGCGTGCCGCACCTGGCTTTCCAGCCCGACGCCCTGAGCGATGTCGCGGTGCTGCCGATGAGCGAGGTGGTGACGAGCTACTACCTGCGCTTGCGCGTGGCCGACCAGGCCGGGGTGCTGGCCAAGGTCACCGGCCTGCTGGCCGGCGCGGGCATCAGCATCGACGCGGTGCTGCAGCGCGAGGCCGACGAGGTGAGCGGCGAAGGCGGTACCTCCACCGACCTCATCATCCTCACGCACGACACGCGCGAGGGCACCATGAACGATGCCCTGGCGCAACTGCAGACCTTGCCGACCGTGCTGGCGCCCATCGTGCGCATCCGCAAGGAAGAACTCAACTGATGCGATACCTCTCGACCCGCGGTCATGCCGATCGCAAGCGCTTCTGTGAAATCCTGCTGGAAGGCCTGGCGCCCGACGGCGGCCTCTACCTGCCCGAGCGTTACCCGCAGGTCGATGCCACCGCGCTGCAGCGCCTGCGCGAGGCATTCAACGGCGGGCGGACCGGCGGCTACGCCGCGCTGGCGTTCGAGATCCTCTCGCTCTACATCGACGACATTCCCGCCGCCGATCTGCGCGCGCTCTGCGATAAGACCTACACCGAGGCGGTGTTCGGCACGCCGCAGATCGTGCCGTTGAAGAAGCTGGAAGAGGGCTTCTACCTGGAGGCCCTGTCCAACGGTCCCACGCTGGCCTTCAAGGACATGGCGATGCAGCTGCTGGGCAACCTGTTCGAATACGAACTGGCGCGCCGCGGCGAAGAGCTCAACATCCTGGGCGCGACCTCCGGCGACACCGGCAGCGCGGCCGAGTACGCCATGCGCGGCAAGCACGGTGTGCGTGTCTTCATGCTCAGCCCTCATGGCCGCATGAGCCCGTTCCAGCAGGCGCAGATGTTCAGCCTGATGGACGAGAACATCCACAACATCGCGGTCGAAGGCGTGTTCGACGATTGCCAGGACATCGTCAAGGACGTCAGCAACGACCTCGCGTTCAAGCGCGCCCACAAGATCGGCACCGTGAACTCGATCAACTGGGCGCGGCTGCTGGCGCAGGTGGTGTACTACTTCGCCGGCTACTTCCAGGCCACGGCGGACAACACCGAGCGCGTGTCGTTCACCGTGCCCAGCGGCAACTTCGGCAACGTCTGCGCGGGCCATGTGGCGCGCCAGATGGGCCTGCCGATCCGCACGCTGGTGGTGGCCACGAACGAGAACGACGTGCTCGACGAGTTCTTCCGCACCGGCGTGTACCGCGTGCGCGGCAGCGCCGACACGCACGAGACTTCCAGCCCGTCGATGGACATTTCCAAGGCCAGCAACTTCGAGCGCTTCGTGTTCGACCTGCTGGGCCGCGACGGCGACCGCGTCAAGGCCTTCTTCGGTGAAGGCCTGTCGCGCGAAGGCCGCTTCGACCTGAGCACCGATCCGGTGTTCGCGGAGGCGGCCAGCCACTATGGTTTCCGCAGCGGCAAGAGCACGCACGCCGACCGGCTCGACACCATCCGTGACGTGTTCCAGCGGCACCGCCTGATGATCGACACCCACACCGCCGACGGCGTGAAGGTGGCGCGCGAACACCGCGAAGCGGGCACGCCGATGGTGGTGCTGGAGACCGCCTTGCCGATCAAGTTCGCCGAGACCATCGTCGAGGCCCTGGGCCGCCAGCCCGATCGCCCGGCGCAGTTCCAGGGCATCGAGGACTTGCCCAAGCGGGTCAGGGTCATGCCGGCCCGCACAGCGGTCGTGCAGGCCTTCATCGCCGAGCACTGCGCGCCGGCATGAAGGTGGTCGGATTCGCAGGCTACTCCGGATCCGGCAAGACCACGCTGGTCGAACAACTGATCCCCGCGCTGCAATTGCGCGGGCAACGCGTCTCGGTGGTCAAGCACGCCCACCACGACTTCGACATCGACCACCCCGGCAAGGACACCTGGCGCCACCGCGAGGCCGGCGCCTTCGAGGTGCTGGCCGCCTCGCCTCGGCGGGTGGTGATCATGCGCGAGCTGCAGGGGCGCGTGGAGCACTCGGTGCACAGCCTCATCGCCGAACTGCACCCGGCGGTGGACTGGGTGTTGGTCGAGGGCTTCAAGGACAGCGACCTTCCCAAGCTCGAGGTCTGGCGCGAGGCCCACGGCAAACCCGTGCGCTACCTCTCGGACGAGCGCGTCGTCGCCGTCGTGACCGACAGCCCGCAGGCGCTGCCCGAACCCACCCCACGCACCGTGCTGGATTTGAACCGCCCCGATGACGTGGCGCTGTGGTTGCTCGACAATGCAGACCGCTTCGCCTACCGGGCCCAACCGCCTTCCACGACGCCATGAACGCTTCCAAACCTCCTGCACGCGCACCCCTGATGTCGCTGGCCGACGCCATGACCGACCTGCTGGGTCGGGTCGAGGCGCTGCGCACCACGGAGACGGTGGCCACGTTCGACGCCGACGGTCGCGTGCTCGCGCAGGACCTGATCTCGGCGCTGCAAGTGCCGCCGCACGACAACTCGTCCATGGACGGCTACGCGGTGCGCGCGGCCGATGTCACCGAGCCGGGTCAGGTGCTGCGCGTGAGCCAGCGCATCGCCGCCGGCCAGGCAGGCAGGCCCCTGGAGCCGGGCACCTGCGCGCGCATCTTCACCGGCGCCCCCATGCCGGCCGGAGCCGATGCGGTGGTGATGCAGGAAGACACCATCGAGGTGGGTGGCGACATCCACGCCGTGCACATCCAGGCCGTGCCCGAGGCCGGCCAGTGGGTGCGCCGCGCGGGGGAGGACGTGACGCGGGGCGCCGTGGTGCTTGCCCGGGGCGAGCGGCTTTCTCCCGCGAGCCTGGGCCTGGCCGCGAGCCTGGGCCTGGCGCACCTGCCGGTACTGGCGCGCCCGCGCGTGGCGCTGTTCTCCACTGGCGACGAACTCGTGATGCCTGGCGAGGTACCGCCCGAGGCCATGAAGCCGGGCGCGATCTACAACTCCAACCGCTTCTTCCTGCGCACGCTGCTGCAGCGCATGGGCTGCGAGGTGAGCGACCTCGGCATCGTGCCCGACCGGCGCGAGGCCACGCTGGCCGCGCTCAAGACGGCGGCCGATCACCACGACCTGATCCTCACCAGCGGTGGCGTGTCGGTGGGCGAGGAAGACCACATCAAGCCCTCGGTGCAACAGCTGGGCAGCCTGGACCTGTGGCAGATCGGCATGAAGCCGGGCAAGCCCTTCGCCTACGGCACGGTGCGGCGCGACGGCGGCGCCGGTGCCGCCGCCGGCGAGACCTGCCATTTCATCGGCCTGCCGGGCAACCCGGTGTCCAGCTTCGTCACCTTCCTGTTGCTGGTGCGGCCTTTCCTGTTCAAGTTGCAAGGCGTGCCGGCGAACCGCTTCCAGGCCTTGCCCACGCCCATCACGCTGCCGGCGCACTTCACCGTGGCGCGCGCCGACAAGCGCCGCGAGTTCCTGCGCGTGCGCCGCAATGCGGCGGGCGGGCTGGACCTGTTTCCCAACCAGAGTTCGGGCGTGCTGACCTCGGTGGTCTGGGGCGATGGCCTGGTCGACAACCCGGCCGGCACCACCATCGCCCACGGCGACCCGGTGTCCTACATCTCTTTCGCGGACCTGCTCGCATGAAAGTCCAGCTGCGCTATTTCGCCGCCATCCGTGAAGCCCTGGGCACGGGCAGCGAGCCGGTGGACACCCAGGCGACCACGCTCGCTGCCTTGCGCGCCGAACTCGTCGCACGCGGAGGCGCGTACGCCGATGTGCTGGCACCGGGCCGCGCGGTCCGTGTCGCCCTGAACCAGGCGATGAGCGACGAGTCCGCATCGCTCGTCGAGGGCGCGGAAGTCGGGTTCTTCCCACCCGTCACGGGGGGCTGAGATGGCCAGCCGGGTCCGCATCCAGACCGAGGACTTCGACCTCAGCGCCGAGGTCGCGCAACTGCGCCTGCAGGACGCGCGGGTCGGCGCGGTGTGCAGCTTCATCGGCACCGTTCGGGACCGCAACGACGGCCAGAGCGTGAGCACGATGGAGCTGGAGCACTACCCCGGCATGACCGAGAAATCCATCGAGGCCATGATCGACGAGGCCTTCCGGCGCTTCGATCTGTACGGCGCGCGCGTGATCCACCGTGTGGGCCTGCTGCAGCCGCTGGACCAGATTGTGCTCGTGGCTGTCACCTCCGCGCACCGGGGCGAGAGCTTCCAAGCTTGCGAGTTCCTCATGGACTACCTCAAGACCCAGGCCCCGTTCTGGAAGAAGGAGCAGACGCCCGACGGCGCGCGTTGGGTCGACGCCCGCGTGAGCGACGACGCGGCGCTCGCGCGCTGGGGCATCGAGGCGCGCAACGGCTGACATGACCCGCACCGCCGACGTCGAGGCCATCGAACGCGCCACGCTGCAGGCGGTGTCGCCCGAGGTGGTGGAAGCGATGCCGGGCTGGTTGCTGCCCATGGACAGTGGCACCGTGGGCCGCGCGCGCAGCGCCGTGCCCCTGCACCATGAACCGCCCGATCTGGGCTTGCTGGCATCGATCCTGGCGCGGTACGAAGACCGCGGCTTCACCCCCGCGTTCCGCCTGCCCGACCTGCCTGCGTTCGAGCCCTTACAGCAGGCCTTGCAGCAGCAGGGGTTCGAGCGCCGGCAGCCCACGTTGACGCAGACCGCTCCGATCGAGGTGCTGCAGAACGCCGAGGCCGATCCGGCCGCCGACTTGGCCGACACGCCCGACGCCGCCTGGATGGCCATGTTCCTGGGCGAGGGCCTGGACCCGGTGGACGGCGCGATCCGCGCCCGCTCGCTGAGCCGCGCCACGGGCACGCGGTATGCCAGCCTGCGCGAGAGCGGCCACACCCTGGCCTGCGGTGCGGCCTCGTTCGGAGAAGGCTGGCTGGGCGTGCACGGCATGCGCACCGCGGCCGCCCAACGGGGCAGGGGGCTGGCGGCGCGGGTGCTGCGCGCCATGGCGCGGGAAGCCGCGCAACGGGGCATCCCGCAGGCCTTCCTGCAGGTCGACGCCGGCAACGCAGCGGCGCTCGCGCTCTACCGAAGGCTGGGCTTTTCCACGGTCTGGCCTTACGCTTACTGGCGCCGACCCGATCCCGCCTCGGGTTGATCGACATCAAACCCGGTGCCGGCCGGGGCCATGACAGTGGAGCCGCGCCTTGAAAACCCGGTGATCGGCGCCACCTGTGGGGCAGTTCTGAATTCACGGAGAGCCTTTTCATGCGTCTCGACAAACTCACCACCAAGTTCCAGGAAGCCCTCGGCGAAGCGCAAACCCTGGCCCTGGGCGCCGACAACGCCTACATCGAACCCGCCCACCTGCTGCTGGCCTTGCTGCGCCAGGCCGATGGCCCGCAGTCGCTACTGCAGCGCGCGGGCGTCAACGTGCCCGGCCTGGCCAAGGCCGCAGAAGCCGCGGTCAAGCGCCTGCCCGAAGTGCAGGGGCAGGACCAGGTGCAGGTTGGCCCCGAGCTGGCCAAGCTGCTGCAGGCCACCGAAAAGGAAGCCCTCAAGCGCGGCGACCAGTTCATCGCGAGCGAGCTTTTCCTGCTCGCGGTGACCGACCACAAGGGCGAACTCGGTCGCATCGCCAACGAGAACGGCCTGAACCGCAAGAGCCTGGAAGCGGCCATCACCGCCGTGCGCGGCGGGCAGAAGATGGACAGCCCTGAAGCCGAAGGCCAGCGCGAAGCCCTCAAGAAGTACACGCTGGACCTCACCGAGCGTGCCCGCCTGGGCAAGCTCGATCCGGTGATCGGCCGCGACGACGAAATTCGCCGCGCCATCCAGGTGCTGCAGCGCCGCACCAAGAACAACCCCGTGCTCATCGGCGAACCCGGCGTGGGCAAGACCGCCATCGTCGAAGGTCTGGCGCAGCGCATCGTGGCCGGTGAAGTGCCCGACTCGCTCAAAGGCAAGCGCGTGCTGAGCCTGGACATGGCTGCGCTGCTGGCCGGCGCCAAGTTCCGCGGCGAGTTCGAGGAACGCCTCAAGACCGTGCTCAACGAACTGGCCAAGGACGAGGGCCAGACCATCGTCTTCATCGACGAGCTGCACACCATGGTCGGCGCCGGCAAGGCCGAGGGCGCGATGGACGCGGGCAACATGCTCAAGCCCGCCCTGGCGCGCGGCGAGCTGCACTGCGTGGGTGCCACCACGCTCGACGAATACCGCAAATACATCGAAAAGGACGCCGCGCTGGAGCGCCGCTTCCAGAAGATCCTCGTGGGCGAACCCAGCGTGGAGGCGACCATCGCCATCCTGCGCGGCCTGCAGGAAAAATACGAAGTGCACCACGGCGTGCAGATCACCGACCCGGCCATCGTGGCCGCGGCCGAGCTGAGCCACCGCTACATCACCGACCGATTCCTGCCCGACAAGGCGATCGACCTGATCGATGAGGCCGCGTCCAAGATCAAGATCGAACTCGACTCCAAACCCGAGGTGATGGACCGGCTCGACCGCCGCCTGATCCAGCTGCAGATCGAGCGCGAGGCCGTGCGCCGCGAGAAGGACGAGGCTTCGCAGAAGCGCTTCGGCCTGATCGAGGAAGAGATCGTTCGGCTGGAGAAGGAGATCTCCGACTACGACGAAATCTGGAAGGCCGAGAAGGCCGCCGCGCTCGGCTCCAAGGACGTGATGGAAGAGATGGACCGCATCCGCTCGCAGATCAAGACCTTCACCGACAAGGGTGATTTCAACAAGGTCGCCGAGCTGCAGTACGGCAAGCTGCCCGAGCTGGAAAAACGCCTGAAGGACGCGCAGGCCGTCGAGTCGGGCAAGGCGCTGAACAAGGATGGCAAGGGCCGCCCGCAGCTGCTGCGCACGCAGGTCGGTGCCGAAGAAATCGCCGAAGTCGTGGCACGCGCCACCGGCATCCCGGTGTCCAAGCTCATGCAGGGCGAGCGCGACAAGCTGCTGCTGATGGAAGGCAAGCTGCACGAGCGCGTGGTCGGCCAGGACGAGGCCATCGGCGCCGTCGCCAACGCCATCCGCCGTTCGCGCTCGGGCCTGTCCGACCCGAACCGCCCCACCGGCTCCTTCCTCTTCCTCGGCCCCACCGGCGTGGGCAAGACCGAGCTGTGCAAGGCGCTGGCTGGTTTCCTGTTCGACAGCGAAGACCACCTCATCCGCATCGACATGAGCGAGTTCATGGAGAAACATTCGGTCGCCCGCCTGATCGGCGCGCCGCCCGGCTACGTGGGCTACGAGGAGGGCGGCTACCTCACCGAGGCCGTGCGTCGCAAGCCCTACAGCGTGGTGCTGCTCGACGAAGTCGAGAAGGCCCACCCCGACGTGTTCAACGTGCTGCTGCAGGTGCTCGACGACGGCCGCCTGACCGACGGTCAGGGCCGCACCGTGGACTTCAAGAACACGGTGATCGTCATGACGAGCAACATCGGCTCGCACATGATCCAGGCCATGGTCGGTTCGCCGTACGACGAGGTGAAGGAAGCGGTGTGGGACGAGCTCAAGAACCACTTCCGTCCCGAGTTCCTCAACCGCATCGACGAGACGGTGGTGTTCCACGCGCTCGACGCGCAGCACATTGAATCCATCGCCGCGATCCAGCTCAAGGTGCTCGAAGCGCGCCTGGCCAAGATGGACCTGCACCTGAATGTGTCGCCGGCCGCCCTGGCCGAGCTGGCCAAGGTCGGGTTCGACCCGGTCTTCGGTGCGAGGCCGCTCAAGCGCGCGATCCAGCAGCGCATCGAGAACCCGCTCTCGAAGTACCTGCTCGAAGGGCGCTACCCGCCGAAGTCGTCCATTCCGGTGGACGTCGACCCGGTGCAGAACCCTGGCGTGTTCGAGTTCGGCGACGCGGCCGTCCAGGCCTGACGCCCCGCGACCCCGTCCGTCGTGGATGGGGCGGGGGCTCTACCCCTGAGGGGAGGGGCGGCCTATCATGAAACCCATGACGCAGATCCCCCCCTCGCTGCCCCTGCGGGCGTTGTTCGACGCGCAATACAACGCCAGCCGCGCCCAGGTGGACGTGCCGCTGGCGCTGCGGCGCGACCGGCTGGGCCGGCTGCGGGCCCTGATCGACACCCACGCCTCGGCGCTGGCCGAGGCGGTGGAGGCCGACTTCGGCGTGCGCTCCGCCCAGCTCACCGAGGCGGCCGACCTGTTCGTGCTGCGCGCCGGCATGGCGCAGTTGCACAAGCGCCTGCCGGCCTGGATGAAGCCGCATCGCGTCGCCACTCCCTTGTACCTGCAGCCTGCGCGCGCCCACATCCAGCGCCAGCCTCTGGGCGTGGTCGGCGTCATCGGCCCCTGGAACTACCCGCTGCAACTCACATTCGGACCGGCCGCCGCCGCGCTCGCGGCCGGCAACCGCGTGATGCTCAAACCCAGTGAACTCACGCCCCACAGCTCGGGCCTCATGGCCCAGCTGGTGCAGGAGGCCTTCTCGGCCGACGAATTCAGCGTGGTGCTGGGCGGGCCCGATGTGGCGCAGGACTTCTCCCGACTGCCGTTCGACCACCTGTTCTTCACCGGCTCCACCCAGGTGGGTCGCCAGGTGGCGGCTGCGGCCGCGGCGAACCTCACGCCGACCACGCTGGAGCTGGGTGGCAAGTCACCCTGCGTGATCGACGCTTCGTGCGACCTGAACGATGCCGCCGTCAAGATCGCCCACGGCAAGTTGCTCAACGCCGGGCAGACCTGCATCGCGCCCGACTACGTGCTGCTGCCGCGCGACCAGGAGGCCGCGTTCGAGCGCGCCTACACCGCCGCCGTCGCACGCCTGTTCCCCAGCATCGCGGGCAACCCCGACTACGCGGCCATCGTGAGCGAGCGGCACCAGGCCCGCCTGGTTGCGCTGCTGGAAGAAGCCCAGGCCAGCGGCGCGCGCGTGGTGAATGTGGCGCCGCCCGGCGGCGACGGACACGGTGCGCGCCAGATGAACCCCTCGCTGGTGTTCGATGTCGCACCGGGCTTGCGGCTGATGAGCGAGGAAATTTTTGGCCCCATCCTGCCGGTGGTGGCCTACGACGGCATGGACGACGCCATCGCCTTCATCAACCTGCGCCCCCGCCCGCTGGCGCTGTACTGGTTCGGCACCGACACGGCCGCGCGCGACCGCTTGCTGAATCGCACCGTCAGCGGCGGTGTGACGGTGAACGACACGCTGATGCACATCGCCCATGAGGGCCTGCCCTTCGGTGGCGTGGGCGAAAGCGGCTGGGGCTCGTACCACGGTGAAGCCGGTTTCCTGCGTTTCTCGCAGCAGAAGCCGGTGCTGCTGCAATCGCGCTGGGCGATGGGCTGGCTGTTCTACCCGCCGTATGGCGCGCGGTTCCAGCGTGTGATGGGGCTGCTCAAGCGGCTTTTCTGACCCAAGTGCGAGTCCACGAATCGCGTTTCGTGGTTGATTTTCGACATTCCGGGTGTAGGTTGATTCACTCCGTTCACATGGGGCACGCCTTCGGCGTCGCTGCCTAGACTCCGCGTCGCGTCTGCAGCTTGACTGGGCGCGTCTTGAACAAAAACGAGGCTGCCCACCAGTTTGCGTGGGCCGGTCCTCATGGAGGAATCTCTTGTTGCTCACTACATCGTCGCGCCCCGGCGCGTGGTTCGTTGTCGTTCGTGCTCTCCTTCTTTGTGTCTCCTGTCTCGGGGGCTTCACGGCAGAGGCGCAAACCCTGGTCCCGGGCAAAGTGCCAGGCGCGTTGTCTGTATCGCCCAGTGGCGCTGCCATCTACAGCATTCCGATTGTGGTGCCGCAAGGCCCGGCAGGCCATGAGCCCAAGCTGGCGCTGTCCTACAACAGTCAGGCCGGCAACGGTTTGATGGGGGTGGGGTGGGGCATCGAGGGGCTTTCGGTCATTGGCCGTTGTCCCAAAACGCTGCTCACAGATGGCGTGCGAGGTGGGGTCAACAACAACGTCGACGATCGTTTCTGCCTGGACGGGCAGCGATTGATCAACGTGTCTGGCTCCTACGGCGCCAGTGGTAGCGAGTACCGGACCGAAATCGACGGCTTCAGCAAAGTGCTTGCTCAGGGGGCCGCTGGCGGCAATCCGGCCAATGGCCCTGAACGATTCATCGTCAAGACGAAATCGGGCATGACGCTTGAATATGGCGGAACGGAGGACTCCCGCATCGAGGTCCAAGGTGGTCGAGCTGTTCGCCTTTGGGCCGTGAGCCGGATGACAGATGCGATGAGCAACACCATTGATTTCAGCTACGCCGAAAACAATGCCTTGGGGCAGTATCAAGTGAGCGCCATCACCTACGCAGGGCGTTCCGTGCAGTTTCTCTATGAGGATCGCCCCGACAAGTTCCAGGGCTACCAGGCAGGCACCCGAATTGCACAGACCGAGAGGTTGAAAGAAGTGGAGACCCGCATCGGGCCCGCCATTGTCCAGCGAACCAAGATTGCCTATGCGGCAGAGTCGTCGGTGTATGGGTCTTTTGTCTCGTCCATCCAGATCTGCGACAAGAGTTCAAACTGCGTCGCGCCCAGTGCAATCAGCTACCGTCCGATCGGGGCGAATCAGCAGCTCAATCTGGGCAGCACAGGCGCATCATGGGCATTCGCCATTGAGGACGCGAGTGCTTATCAGAAGTCACAACACCTTGTGCTGGACTACGACGGCGACGGCGTCTCGGACATCGTCTCCGTGTTGATCGCTCCGCCGGATTCGCCTTCGTGCCGCATCGTCGACGATTGCAAGCACAACCCGACGCCGGTTGTGTATCAGGTTCGCAAAGGGTTGGGGGATGGCAACTACGCGGTGCCGGTCTTGGGAACGGGTTTTGGCGACAGAGGAAGTTTCAATCATCTGTACTTTGGCCTGCTATCCGGCAATGTCAATGGTGACCTGTACACGGACTTGATTGGCTACGAAATCGGCTTTGGGGCGCTCAAAACCTCTGTGGCAGTCTCGAACGGTTCTGGCTTCTCGCATGGGCCTGTGCAGGTCCACGCCTACGGGTACGGAGATGACTGGCGGGTGATGGCGGCGGACATCAAAGGCACAGGGCGATCGGATCTGGTCGCGTATGCCGTGGGTGCCCGAGGTGTGCAGACGCAGAGCCTCATTTCCAACGGATCGAATGGCTTTGTCATGCAAGGGATCCAGAGCCACTCGGCGAGTAACTACTCGGAATGGCAGCTGTCCGCCACAGACTTCAACAGCGATGGCCATACCGATTTGCTGCTCCAGTATGTGGGCGCTTCGGGTGTCCGGTTGCAACCCCTGCTGGGTGACGGCAGCCTTGCATGGCGGGCGTCTGGCTTCGCTGCAGCCCTTGTGGGCCACGGCGGCCGGCGCGCCGGGTTGCCGCTCCAGGAATGTGCAACGTGTCGCCCTGCATGAGCCCGGCGCCGTCACGGAACTGGTGGATTCAGCGGCTGTCCCGTCTGCGGATGCCCTGAGCGTTCGTTTCTCTCCCCAGGTGTTGCCCCATCAGCGGCAGTGGCCGCACGCACCGGCGGTGTGGGCGGGCCATTGGGAGGTGCTCGCATGAAGCCCATTCGCATCCAGTTCGTGGAGCCTCGTGCGTGGAAAGCCATCTGGCTGGTCACGGCGGTGATCCTGCTGACCATGGCGGGTTTCACAGGATGGCAGGTCTGGCAGCAGCACCAGATCCGGAAAGGCTTGCAGGTGGAACTGGACCGTTTGCAGGCTGAACTGAAGGCCAGGTCGGCATCGGTGGCACCTGCCGTCAATCCGCGGGAGGCGAGCGAGAAGGCCGCTCTGCGCCTGATGCAGCGGGATTGGAATCGGTTGTACGACGCCATCGAGCACCCCGACCTCGCCCATGTGCGGCTGGTTCAACTGACCTTCGATGCCGAGACCGACGAGGCGCGGTTGGAATACGAGTTGAAAGACATGACGGAGGGGGGCAACGTGACCCAGGCGCTCAACGTGACCTCAGGCGCGAATGTCTGGCAGTTGGAGCGCTTGAACACGGAGGGCGGTGCGACCGGCGCCGGGAAAACCCGAGGCGTCTGGCGCGCCCGGATCAATTGAAGTCGATGTCGCCGCCGATTCCCGCCACCCTGTCGTCGCCCGTCGCGGCGCACTGAAGATAACCCTGTTGCTGCAAGCGCTGCAGCAGTTCTTTCACATCGGTGCCCATTAGCCCGACCAGTTCCTGCTCGCTGCGCCGGCCATTGGCCAGCAGCAGAACGGTGTGGGTCTGGCGGCCCAGGGTGTCGGGCCAGGTGAGCGCATCCCAGGCGCGGGACGTCTTGACGTAGCGTTGATGGCATTCCATGTTTTTTTCTCCCCGAATCTCTCGCACCATTCTGGCCCGAGCATGTTCCATGCTGCCTGTCAGATATGACAGTTCCTTGAAGGGCGGGGAAGACAACGTCGCCGTGATGGTTTCAGCGCTGCTGGCCGTCTGCCCGCAAGCCCCAGCGCGTTGGCGGATGGCCCATGGCCGCCTTGAACATCGCGCTGAACGCGCTGTCGCTGGCGTAACCCGTGGCCGCCGCCACCTGACCGATGGACATGCCCCGGGCGAGCATAGGCAAGGCGTGTGCCAGCACCGCCTGCTGCCGCCATTGCTGGTACGTGGTGCCGAGTTCTTCGCGGAACAGCCGCGCCACCGTGCGCTCGCTCGCCCCGGTGTCGGCCGCCCACTCGGCCAGCGTGGCGCGCTCGCCGGGCGCGCGCAGCACCGCTTCGCACAGGGCGCGCAGGCGCTTGTCGCGGGGCAGGGGCACGCCCAGGGGCTGGGTGTCGGCGTGCGCCAGTTCGTCCAGCACCAGGTCGGTGAGCAGGCGGTCGCGCGCCGGCTCGGCGGCGCGCCGCGTGGCGGCGTCCATGGCCTGGATCAGCTCGCGCAGCAGGGGCGAGACCACGATCATGCGGCAGGCTGTCCAGCCCGGGAGCGCGGCGCCGGCGTGGATGTAGAGCGTGCGCAGCTCGGCGGCTTCGCGCACCGTCACGGCGTGGCGCATGCCGGGCGGTATCCACACCGCGCGCGAGGGCGGCACGATGTAGGTCACCGCCTGCAGGCTCGGGTCGTCGGGTGAAGCCATCGCCTGCACGATGCCGGTCGTGCAGTAAGCCAGCTGCCCCCAGGGGTGGCGGTGGGGCTCGAAGTGCGTGTCGGCGCTGAGGTCGCGGGAGCGCACCCGCACCGGGCGGGCCGCGTCGGGCGTGAAGGGGTCGGTGTCACCCACGGGTGTGGGGCCAGGACGGGGAGGGCGGGGCATCGTTTGGGTG
>Ga0247823_10000649_pt1 | contig 29389 bp, 29 predicted proteins | sample 13C_PalmiticAcid_2_FD_192426 | JGI IMG/M metagenome (GOLD analysis project Ga0247823, IMG submission 192426) | Soil microbial communities from agricultural site in Penn Yan, New York, United States - 13C_PalmiticAcid_Day30 | ecosystem: Environmental > Terrestrial > Soil > Agricultural land...
CCAGGCCGGCAGGACCACGACCATGGTTGAGCCCAGCGGGGCCCGGGCGGCCGGGCCGCTCAGCACATACCTGGCCTCATAAGTGCGGGTGTGGGGGTCGGCCGCATCGGAAAGCTGGCGAAGCCGCGCCTGGCCGGCCTTGACGCCGGTGAAGGCGTAGGCGTCCGCCGTCGAGCCGAGCGCGGGGCGAACGGTCTCGGGCAGGGCGATGGCGGCCTCGCGCGGGCCGGCATGGGCTAGGCGCACGACGGGCTGGCCGGCCGCCACCACCTGTCCGGGCTCGGCAAGGGTTTCCATTACCACGCCGTCTGCGTCGGCGGTCAGGACCGCGTAGCCGGCGGTGTTGCGCGAGACGCGGGCCTGGGCCTGGGTCGCCGCCAACTGCGCTTGGGCCGCGTCGGCGGCGGCTTTGGCCTGGTCGTAGACGAGGGTGGAAACCGCGCCGGCCGCAACAAGACCGCGATAGCGTCGCTCCTCAGACGCGGCCTGCTCGGCGCGGACGCGGGCGGCCTCCACTAGTTCGTGCTGGGCCGTGACGGCCAGAGCGTAGTCGGCCGCGTCGATGCGCATCAGCGGTTGGCCCAGGCGCACCGTTTGGCCGGCGTCGACTAGGCGGGCGACCACCTTGCCGGCGACCCGAAAGCCCAGGTCGCTCTGGACGCGGGCCGAGACGACGCCGCTGAACCGGCGCTCTCCAGTAGCGGCCGTCCCCGCGACGGCTGCGCGGACGATCGGAGCCTGGGTGCGCGGATCGTTGGCGTCGGCCTTGCCGCCACAGGCGGCCAGGGGCGCTAGACCGCCCAGGAGCAGGACGGCGGCGAGGGGGCGAGACGACATGGCTTAAGGATCCTGCCTTGACGGAGGCTCCCAAGCTGGCGGCGAGTGACTAAATTGTCAACTAGTCACTTTTCTGCTCAAGGCGCGAGACTGCGAAGCACCAGATTGACGGCCTTGGTCGGCGCTTCTGGCAAGTCGTCCAGATTGTGCTTGAGCATCAGCGGGTTCATGAAGCTCTGCATGACCAGCAAGATCGCTTCGCAGATCTCGTCGATCGGCGTCTTGCGTTCGAACTCGCCGGTCTCGCGGCCCAGCAGGATGATGCCGCGAAGGATGGCTTCGGCCCGCGCCAGATAGGCGATCACCGAGGGCCAGCGTTCTTCGGCCGAATGGGCGGCGATGTCGTAGAGCAGCTTGTCCTGGAAAAACAGCTCGGCGCTCTTGCTTGTTATGCCGTTGAAAAAGCGGCGTAACTTATCGGAAGCGGTCTTGCCTTCGGCCACGCCGGTCTCGCCCGCTGCAAGCACCTTGTCCAGGCATTGAACGCAGATCGCCTGGCCGATCGCCTGCTTGGAATCGAAGAACTTGTAGATGTAGGCCTTGGAGAAGCCGATCGCCTTGGCCAGGTCCGCAACCGTGGTCTTGCCATAGCCGTAGCGGCTGAAATGCGCCTCGGCCGCGTCGACGATCTGGTCTCGGATGCCGTGCTCGACGGGACCACGCTGGCCGTCTGCGTAAGAAGAAGGATCGAGGATGCTCATGGCTGGCAAGCTATCATCGGTCATCGAGGTTGACAAACGAGTGACCATATTAGACTTTGGTCACATTTGGTTCGCCACGTCCGGAAAGTTTGCCATGCGCTTCGTCTTTCTTCAGTCCCTTCCAGCGGTCGCCGGCGTCGCCGCTCTTGGCGGTTGCGCGGTGGGGCCCAGTTATGTCGCGCCGACGATTGCCGCCCCGCGGGCCTTCATGGGCGAGGCCGCGGTTGCCGCCCGCCAGGCGGCGCCCGCGCCAGTCGACAGCTGGTGGCGCGGCTTCAAGGATCCAGTCCTCGACAAGATGGTCGATCGCGCCCTGACCCAAAATCTCGACCTGGCCCAGGCCGCGGCCCGCGTGACCCAGGTGAGGGCGGGGCTGGGGGCGGCGACCGCCGCCTTGCTGCCGTCGGCCTCGGTCGAGGCGCGCGCCGCCCAGGCCCACGCTTCGACCCAGACCCCGACCGGGCGCCTGCTGGCCGCCACGCCCAACTTCGATCGCAACGGCGCGCTGTACGAAGCCAATGTCGTCGCGGGCTGGGAGCTGGACGTCTTCGGCGGCTCGCGTCGTGATCAGGAGGCGGCCCGCGCTCAATATGAGGGCGCGCGGGCCGGCGTCGCCGCCGCGCGCCTGGCGGTCGCCGCCCAGGCCGCCGACACCTACATGCTGGTCCGCGGCCTGCAGGCCAGGTTGGTCGTCGCCCGCCAACAGGTAGAGACGCAAGGCCGGTTGGTCGAGACGGTCCGTCTGCAGCGCGCCCAGGGTGTCGCGGCCGAACTCCAGCTCCAGCAGGCGCTCGGCGCCCTGCAACAGACCAAGGCCAATATCCCCGTCCTGGAGGAAGGCCTCGACGCGGCGCTCAACGCCATGGACGTGCTGCTGGGCGCGCAGCCTGGGACCTATCGCGCCGAGCTGGCCGTGGCGGCCCCGATCCCGGCCGCTCCGGGCCTGGCCGAGGCCGGCGGTCCGGCCGAACTACTACGACGGCGTCCCGACCTTGTCGTGGCCGAGCAGCGACTTCGGGCGAGCAATGCGCAGGTCGGATCGGCCCTGTCACAATATTTTCCGAAGTTTTCCCTGAGCGGTCTGGTCGGCACGGCCACCACCAGCAGCAGCACCATCCTCGAGCGCCCCGCCTCCCAGGCACAGGGCGTTTTGGGTCTTCGCTGGCGGCTTTTCGACTTTGGCCGAGTCCAGGCCGAGGTCAGCGCCGCGCGTGGCCGCAAGGCCGAGGCGCTCGCGACCTACCGGCAATCCGTGCTGCGCGCGACCGAGGACGTGGAGAACGCGTTTTCCAGCCTGGTCAAGCGCGAGGACCAAGAGCGGATCCTGGCGGAGGGCGAGGTGTCGTTGATCCAGGCCAGGGACGCTTCCGCGGCAGCCTACGACGCCGGCGTCGTCAGTCTGACCGAAGTTCTTGACGCCGATGCGCGGCTGCTTTCCATTCGCGACGCCAGGATCCAGGCCCGGGCGGAAGCGGCCCGCGCCTCGGTTCGTTCGTTTCGAGCCTTGGGCGGCGGCTGGCGTGAAGCAGGAGGGACGAGCGCGGGTTAGCCTGCCGCCGCACCACCTTGGGTCTGTCCCTCGACCCATGGCCTGACACTCAGGAAATTTCGCTGCTGCCCGCGAACTCAAATGGCGCAATCGGGCCCCGCGGACTTAAGCGGTGATGGTCGGCTCCCGGGTGTGAGCCACGTCCCGTCCCAGGTGTTTAGCGCCCACGATGCGGATTTGGCGATTGGCCAAGAGGGGAAGGCAGGGCCGCCCCGTCCAAGCTGCAATCCATGCTTGCCTAGCTAGGGACGAGCATCGCGCTCCTCGTGAATCTGAGGATCGCCCGATCGTTCTCGTCGTAGATCTCGACCGCGGTGTAGGCGGGCCAACTGCGGATTTCTTCCCTCACCGCGGCGGCGAGTTGCTCGCCAGGCTCGCTGACCAGGACATGTAGTTGCGGCGCCATCGACGCTTGCGTGTGGATTTAGCAGAAGTAGCGGCTCATGCGTGCATGACCCGGTTGCAGCCGCTCCGACCCCGATGAGACGTCAGGGCGATCAGGGCTTGGCGCCGCGCAGGGCGTCGGGATTAATCGGCCGCGGTCTGGCGCTTTGGCTCGCGGTCGAGCGCGGATCGTTTAAGCCCTTTGGCGGGGACGGGCGCGTTCCGGGATAGGTTTTCATCTTGTCGCCTTTCTTGGCGCGCCGCCTTCACGGCGGAGGGTCATTTCTTTCGGGGCGCGCTGACCGGCGAAGGGGCGGCGGGCGCGGCGGCGGTCAGCTTGGGCTTGATCGCCTTGGGTTTGCGGACTTCTCGGTTGCCTTTGGACAAGAGACGTTCCTTTCGGTGAAGATGAGGGCGAGACGAGCCGGCGGAGCAAAAAGCTCCGTGGCGATGATTGCGATGGTGATGGTAGCCGGCGCGTCGAGACCTTGGCGTTTCGAGGTCTGGCGAACCGACCCGATGGCGTGACTGCGCGCCTCGAGACGACATTAGCATGAACGCCGGTTTCCCAGGGAAATGATTGCGCCTCGTTTGAGGGGCTCCAGCACGGCTGGTTTCAATCCTGCCTGGCGAAATGATTGCGCCAATTGTGGAGCCATTCCTTCCGGATCGCGCTATCATGCCCGTGCTAGGCGCCACGCGGGCTCATCGGCCCCGAAAGGACGTCATGTCCGCCCCACAAATCCAATCCGCACGCTCGTGTGAAGCCGTTCAACGACGCGGTGGAGCGCCTGCTTGGCGATCGTCGGGTTCGCCGGATCTCGTTGCGTTGGTTCGGGCCGGGGCCTGCTTCCTCGGCGATCGTCACACGGGTGAAGTCCGCGAGGGCGCGCAAATGGAGCTCCTGGCGCCCGGTCTTTATCCCGAGCGTGTCGACTTGCTGCACGCGACCATCCGCATGAAACCGCTATCTGTTCCAGAAGGACCACGTTCATGACCGACGAAGACGCCCAGGCGATGCGTCGCGAGAACGCCTATCTTAAGCAACGGAACGCCCAATTGCAGAACGACGTCACCAGCCTTGGCGGTCAGGTCCTGCGCATGCAGCAGGAACTGGAGCGCCTGAGCGGTCGCCATGGAGGCTGGGCGCCCAATCCGCTCACGGGCGGGCAATCGTGATGCTCACGCCTTTCCGCTGACCAATCGGGGGAGACCCAACCGAGCGACGGAGGGGCGGGATCGTCGCCCCGGCCGGAGCGGTCGCGCCGGTAGCTTCGTGACGGCAAGGCTGTCGCAGATCTCAGTCTTGTCCAGGATGCCTCATGTCCGCGGCGTCGAAAGAGATCGCTCAGGGCGCGCGCTTCCTCGCAGGGAGGCGCATCGTAAACGCGCTGCTGCGGGCCTGACGACCGGCAGTCGGCTTGGCTCAGCGCCGTCCAGCTGATGGCGTGACAGGCAACGGCTTTTCGCAAGCGATCGGCCGGCTTGGATCTCGCCAAGCCGACGCTCGGCGGCCGTGGGCCCCATCGAGCAGCGTGGTCGCGCCCGAGGCCTTTGGCGGACAGACCACCGAGCAGTGTTTTGAGCGCGTGTGTCCAAGGTCGCAAGTTCGGCAGCTGTCTAATGTCGGCTATCACGCCTTCCCGGAAGATCGTGTCGGCGACATCCGGTGAGCTTCTTGGCCGACCAGGACAGCCTGGTGTTCAGGGGCCGCGACGATGGGGGGCGGCAGCCAACCGGCCGCAAGGCCGGCGGGGGTGCGCGCATCGTTGTTGGAGCGCTGGTCAGCAGCTGGGCGGGATGCTCCGCCGCCGGGGCCTCGCCCGGCGCGAAGGTGGTCCTGACGCTCCCATGCCGAGCCCTGCAGGAAGAAGGCGTCGTGCGACTTTGAGGAGGGGCGTGGGGAACGATGCGTGGCGGCGAGGGCTATTAAGGCATCGGCCCGTTAGCGGCTCTCAATCCTGGAGGATCTCATGTCCATTCTCGCCTGGATCGTTCTGGGCCTGATCGCCGGCTTCATCGCCAGCATGCTGGTCAGCCGCAGTGGCGGCGGCTTGGTTCTCGACCTGGTTCTTGGCATCGTCGGCGCGGTCGTCGGCGGCTTCCTGTTCAACCAGTTCGGCAGCGCCGGCGTCACCGGCTTCAACCTCTACAGCCTTCTGGTGGCGACGATCGGCGCGGTCGTGGTCCTGTTGATCTACCACATGATCGCCGGACGACGCGCTCTCTAGGGACGCGCGGCCTGCATGAAGTCCCCGGGCCGTGGCCCGGGGAGTTTTCATGTTCTCTGCCGGAGCGGCGAGCCTAGGACATCGCTTCCAGCCGCCGCACGGCGGCGACAGCCGAGGCCAGGTCCTCGTGACGGAAAGGCTTGACCAAGCGCGGCAGGTCCGGCGCCAGGTCCTCGACATCCGCATAGCCCGAGGTGATCAGCACCGCCCGGCCCGGCCAACGGGCGCGAACCCGGCGACAGAACTCCGCGCCGGACATGCCGGGCATCAGGTGGTCGGTGACGATGACGTCGGGGCAGAGCCCGTCGTCGAGCAGGGCCAGGGCCGCTTCGGCCTCACCGGCCTCGATGACCAGATAGCCAAGCTCGGTGAGCTGGTCGGCGCTTGAGGCCCGGACCAGAGGTTCGTCGTCGACCAAGAGGGCCACCCCGGCGTGTTTGGCCGGCTTGACCGATGGCGCGTGAGTAAGGGCGAGCGCTTGGCGGCTCACCGGGAGCCACAGCTCGAAGGTGGAGCCCGCGCCCGGCGCGCTGGCGATGGTCAGGACGCCGCCCAGTTGCGCGGCCAGGCCATGGACCATTGAAAGACCCAGCCCAGTGCCCTTGCCGATCCCCTTGGTCGAGAAAAACGGCTCGATCGCGCGCGCCCGCGTGGCCTCGTCCATGCCATGGCCGGTGTCGGAGACCGACACGCGGACATAGGCGTTGGCAGGGAGACCTGCAGGTTGTGGCTGGTCCTGGCTCGCCGAACGGGCCGAAAGTCGCAGTGTCCCGCCATCCGGCATCGCGTCGCGGGCGTTCACCGCCAAGTTCAGCAGCGCCATCTCCAGCTGGTTGCGGTCCCCATGGGCGCACGCGAGATTCTCTTCCACATCGGTTACGATCCGGATCTGTGGTCCGGTGACGCTTTCGAGCAGGGCGCCCATGTTGGCGATCAGGCTGGCAAGATCCACGGCGCTCGGCTGCAGCGGCTGACGGCGGGCGAAGGCCAGGAGCCGTTGCAGCAGGTCGCGCGCGCGTTCGGCCGAAGCCAGGGCGCCGTCGATCAGCCGCTGCTCGCGCTCGCCGCCCAGACCTTGGCGCTTGAGTCGATCCAGGCTGGCGAAGATCGGCGTCAGGAGATTGTTGAAGTCGTGGGCCACGCCGCCGGTCAACTGCCCCATGGCCTCCAGTTTCTGCGATTGCCGAAGGGCCTCCTGCGCCTCCTCGAGCGCTGCTGTACGCTCGGCCACGCGCGCTTCCAGCGTGGCGTTCAGGGCATGCAGGGCCTGTTCGGCCCGCGCTCGCTCCACAGCATCCCACGTCCGGGCCGCCACGGCCTGCGCCAAGGCGATGTCGTGTTCGGTCCAGCGCCGCGGTTGGGCCTCGTGGATATAGAGCAGGGCGGTCAGGCGGCCGGCCCGCACCAAGGGAACGCCGATCATCGCCCGCACGCCGATCGAGGCGTAGCCATCGGCATGGGGCGCGGCGCGCATGTCGTCGGCCAGGCTGTCCAGTCTGAGGGTTTCGCCGGCGCGCAGCGCGGCGATGATCTTCGGACCGAAGCTCTCCAGGGGGCGGCTTTCGCCGCCAAGGCTCGACATGCCTGGCGTGGTCCAGTCGGAGGCGACGGCGAGATTCTGGTCGTCGGTCGAGACCTCTGCATAGCCGACCCGCGCTGCGCCCAGGGTCTCGCCCAGCAAGGCGACGGCCGCGCGCTTGGCCGCTTGCGCATCGGCGGTCTGGGCGAGCCGGTCAGCCAGGGCAAGGAGCGTCTTGTGCCGCCGCTCGGCCAGCACCCGCTGGGTCGTCTCGTTGACGATGCAGAGCACGCCGCCGACCGACCCGTCCGCGTCCAGCACGGCCGAGTAGGAAACGTCGAACCACACGTCCTCAGGGTATCCATGCCGCTCGATGTAGAACTGACGGTCCCGGGCCTCGAAGGTGGCGCGCGTCTCGCGCACGCTGTCCAGAAGCGGGCCAAGATCGTCCCAGAGCTCGGCCCAGCCCTCGCTGGCCGGTCGTCCAAGGGCGCGCGGGTGCTTGTCGCCGATCGTCGGCGCGTAGGCGTCATTATAGAGGGCGCAGTACTTCTCGCCCCAGAAGAGGACGATCTGGGCGCTGGCCGGCAACATCAGCCCGACCGTGGTCTTCAGGCTGGGCGACCAGCCGGCGGGCGGTCCCAGAGGGCTGTCGGACCAGTCGCGCTCGGCCATCAGCAGGCCCAAGGCGCTGCCGGTCCCAAGAAACGCCAGATCGTGGAGAGTCACATCGGTCGCCCTTCGCCAGCCGCTGCACCGCTGCGGACAATCGCCAAGGTCAGGCTTGGGTTCCATGATTTGAACCGAAGGCGCGCGCCTGGCCCGCGTCAGGCTGCGACAATCAACCTCAGCCCGGATCAATGGCCAGGCAAACCTTCCGGGTCGACTGTGGCGGCTCGCGGAGGGGGAGCGTCTTGGATACGGGTCAAGCCAAAGACAGCGATCAGAGACTAGCCATCCTGCAGTCCCTGGGATTACTGGACTACGAGCGTGAGCGCGCGCTCGACCTGATCGCCGAAAGCGCGCGGGCGGCGGTCCTTTCGGACTGCGGCTTCGTGACTTTCGTCGGCGCCGACGAGGTCTGGTTCAAGGCCGCCTCCGGCGTCGCCGCCAAGAGCCTCCCAAGGTCCCAGGCCTTCTGCGACCGGGTGGTGAAGACCAAGGCGCGCGTCGTCCTTGAGGATGTCGGGCGCGACCCGGAATTTTCCCACATCGACTATGTCGGCGCCTATGCAGGCGCACCCGTCCTCGTTCAGGATCACGTCGTCGGTACGGTCTGCGCCACGAGTCTGGCGCCTCGTCTCTTCACGGCGAGCCAACTGCACCAGCTCGACCTCCTGGCGCGCATCGTCGGCGAGCGCCTGGAGACGCGGCGGGAAAAGCTCTTCCTGTCGCAGCTGTTCGACGGCACCTCCGACGCGGTGCTGATCGTGGATGAGCGGCAGATCATCATGCACTGGAACGCCGCCGCCGAGGCGCTCTTTGGCTATCCGGCGCGCGAGGCCTTGGGCCGGGCTCTGCGGATGATCATTCCGCCACGCCTGCGCGCTGGCCATGATCGCGGCTTTGCCCGGCTTTGCAACGGCGGCCGGCCGACCCTGGCCGGCGCGGTCGAGGTGCCAGCCCTGCGCCGCGACGGTTCGGAGTTTCCCGCCAGCCTGTCGCTGTCGATGTGGCGAGACAATGAACGCACCATGGTTGGCGCGATCGTTCGCGACATTTCCGATCGCGAGGCCCTGCACCAAGCTCGCGTCGCCAGTGAGGCCAAGACCCGGTTCCTGGCCAATATGAGCCATGAGATACGCACGCCCCTGAACGGGATCCTCGGTCTGGGCGATGTTCTCTCGCGCACGGCCCTGGCCCCGGAACAAGCCGAGTTGCTGCGCGCCATGACCGGCGCGGCGCGCACCCTTGAGGTCCTGCTCAGCGACGTCCTGGACCTGGCGCGTTCGGAGGAGGGGGCGCTGCGCATCGCTCAGGAGCCGTTCGACCTGCTAGGGCTGGCGCGCGAGGTCGGCGAGTTGCATCGGCCGACGGCCGAGGCCAAGGGCCTGACCTATACAGTCCAGGCTCCCCCGGGCGGGCGCTGGGTGGTCGGAGACGCCGTTCGCCTCCGCCAGGTGCTGGGCAACCTGCTGAGCAACGCTGTGAAGTTCACTCATGAGGGCTTGGTGAACCTGCAGGTCGCCGCCGTCGAGGAGGGATGGCGGTTCCTGGTGTGCGATACAGGCATCGGCTTCGACGCGGCCGCCAAGTCCCGAATCTTCGACCGTTTCGCCCAGGCCGACGACTCCATCACCCGTAGCTATGGCGGATCGGGACTGGGGTTGGCGATCAGCGCCGATCTCGTCCGGGCCATGGGCGGGGCGCTATCGGCGGTTTCCGCGCCGGGCGCGGGGTCGTCGTTCGCCTTCGCTCTCACCCTGCCCGACGCCCCGCCGGTGCTTGAGGCGCCCGCGCCCCAGGTCTGCCGAGAGCGCGCCGTGCGCGTGCTGCTGGCCGAGGATCACCCCGTGAACCGAAAGGTCATCGAGCTGATCCTGGGCGAGGTCGGGGCGGAGCTGACCTCGGTGTGTGACGGCCGTCAGGCGGTGGAGGCCTTCGGCGCGGGCGATTTCGATCTGGTCTTGATGGACATGCAGATGCCGGTCATGGACGGGTTGAGCGCCACCCGCGAGATCCGTGCCCGGCAGCGTCGCATGGGACAGCGCCCCTGCCCGATCATCATGCTCACCGCCAATGTCCTGCCAGAGCATCTGCGGGCCAGCTTCGAGGCGGGCGCCGATCGCCACCTTGGCAAGCCGATTGAAGCGGCCCGCCTGCTGTCGGCGCTCGACGAGGTCCTTGCGGTGCGCGGTTAAGCTCGCCGGCCAGCAGCTCCATGGCGTCGCGCCGGCTGGCGGCGTCGGCGAAGGCGGCGAGGTCACGGTGCGGGTGGCTGCCGTGGTTCTGGCTCAGCACCTCGCCGATGGCGTTGCGGAAGGTCAGCTCGAACGTGCCGCAGGCTTCGAACACCAGGGCCCGGAGCCGCTGGTCGCACTCGTAGATCCGCAGGATGTCCCGGTAGGAGGTGTTGGCCCTGAAAGGCTTGCCCGGCTGGTGTGATCGCGTCGACTTCGAAAGTAGATCCGCAGTCGTTCATAGCCGACGCGCTCGATCTCAGCGGCCGCGAAGGCCTGGTCGGGAACCTGGAGACCACGCGTGATCAGGTGCGCGACCCAGTCGGCCAGATCCTCGCGGTCTTCGCGATCATGATCCTGGGCGTCTGGACCGCCACTCAGTGGACGGCCGACCAACTGGGCCACCAGGCCGCGCTGGGGCGGCCGTTCGCCGTCGTGCTGGGCCTGCCGCTCTACGAGCCCTGGAGGCTGTTTGGCTGGTGGTTCCACTACGAGGCCTATGCGCCGCAGGTCTTCGACCGCGCCGGCCTGCTGGCGGGAGCCAGCGGCTTCCTGGGCTGAGCCGGCGCCATCGCCGGCTCGCTCTGGCGGGCTCGGCAAGGCGGCCGCGTCACCACCTTCGGCTCCTCGCGCTGGACCAGCCGGCGCGAGGCTGCCCGGGCTGGCTTGCTGGGTTCCTCGGGCGTCTTCCTGGGCAAGCTCGACGGCCGCTACCTGCGCCACGACGGGCCCGAGCACGTCATGGCCTTCGCCCCGACCCGCTCGGGCAAGGGCGTGGGCCTGGTCGTGCCCACCCTGCTGTCGTGGACCGGCAGCTGCGTGGTCCACGACAGCAAGGGCGAGAACTGGATGCTGACGGCCGGCTGGCGGTCGAAGTTCTCCCACTGCCTGCTGTTCAATCCGACGGATCCGCGCTCGGCGCGGTACAATCCGCTGCTGGAAGTGCGCAAGGGACCCCACGAGGTCCGCGACGTTCAGGACATCGCCGACATCCTGGTTGATCCGGCTGTGCGGGCGGCATGGAGCGGGCGCCAGCATGAATTGGCTGGCGGCGCGGTTTGCCGCTAGGCGCCTTGCAAGCGGGGCGAACGCATTCGCCGACGGACGCCGCGCCAGACCGAATCCGGAATTTCCTAAAAACCGGCGCGCCGACCTCGGCAATGTTCAAGGTCGGCGCAGGATAGCTCCGGCGCTAAATCGTTCGCGTCCGGATTCAATTGAGCCTTTATGCGCAGAGGGCGGCGATGAGCACGCTGGAGGGATGGTTGCTGCCAACTTGTCGTAGCGGGTGTCGCTTTCGGGAATTCTGGAACTGCTCCGTTCGCGCGGAGGCGATGATCGCGGGGCCTAGCGTCGTGACCATGTTAGACTACGAAATGAACGAGACCGAACGCGAGATGCTGGCTGAGGATCGGGCCGAGGCGTATGCGCCAAAGCCCGTTGGCGGAGCCTTTATGGCCGGTGTCTGCGGCGCCGCGCTCGCTCTATTGGGCTTCATCGTCGCGGCGCGCTTCTATGGCTGGCCTGTGCGAGATCACATCGGACTGGCGCTGATCCTTGTCGCGGGCGGCTTCGTTCTCGTCTGCGGCGGATATCTGCGTCTGGCGCGCAGGAACCGTCGGGCGCGCCGGGCGGAGCGCCGGCTGATCGATCGGGAGCAGAAATAGAACGCCAGTCGAACGCCGGCGAACATTCCCCGGAACACCCATGCGGGTTGGCGGATTGGTCTGTCGCCGCGTTCGGCGGCAAGCAAAGGACAGACCGATGGACGATCAAGTCACAGGCGTCCCCCGCCAGGGCGTCGGCCGGGTCCAGGACGCCGTCGGCGGATTGACCGGCGACAGCGCCACCCAGATCAAGGGCAAGCTCAACCAAGCCGCCGGCGGCGCCCAGCGCGCTTACGGCAAGCTCACCGACGATGTGCGCGACCGGCTCGAGGGCGCGCTGGATACGGTGCGCGGCGGGATGCGCGAACGCCTCGACACCGTCGAGACCTATGTGAAGGACAAGCCGCTTCCGGCCGTGGCCATCGCGGCGGCCGTCGGCATCGTATTGGGACTGCTTCTGCGCGGCCGCAGCAGGACCGTCTATCTGCGCGATCCGCGCTAGGCCTGTCGGCCAGGGGGGGCTTCGGGGCGTTTCCCGCAGCCTCCCCTGGTCAGCGCAGGAACGGCGCCTGCTTGGCCAGATCGTTGCGCAGGGACGTGGCGGCGACGCCGGCCTCGCCCATGGCGTGGCTGATCTGGTCCAGGCCCAGCACGACGTCGCCGGCGGCGTACAGGCCGTTGATGCTCGTCCGTTGATGGGCGTCCACCCTGATGCAGCCGTCTTGCGTCACCGCCGCGCCCAGGCCGTGCGCCAGGTCGGAGTGAACTGCCGATCCGAGCGCGGGATAGATCGCATCGAAGCGCAGGCGTCCCTTGGAGCAGGCCAGGCTCATGCTGTCGTCCTCCAGCGCGAAGTCTCCGGCCGGGCCGGCGATGCGCCTGACCCCGATCTCATCGAGACGTCGGCGCTGACTGTCGTCGAGGCCGTCATCGGCCTCCAGCGCGATCAGCGTGACGCTCGCCGTATAGGCGCGCAGGAATTCGGCCTCGCCCGCCGCGCGGGCGCCAGCGCCTATCACCGCCACCCTTTGGTCCGTCACTTCGTATCCGTCGCAGACCGGGCAGTAACGCAGGCGGCCTTGCTCCAGCGCCCGCATGTGAAGCGTCTCGTCCATCGGGGGGCGAAGATTGGTCACCCCGGTCGCGAGCAATACGGCGCCAGCCCGAAGCTCGCTGGTCGAACTGCGGACGATAAAGCCCTCGGGCGCGACGTTCAGTTCTTCGACCCGGCCCAGGATGATCCTTGCGCCATGGAGCTCAGCCTGCCGACGCATACGCGCCAGCAGGGCCTTGCCCGATATGCCTTCGGGAAAGCCCGCATGGTTGCGGGTCAGCGCGATCAGGGCGGCGCGGCTGTGGCCGGCGTCGACGACCACCACCGACAGCCGGAAGCGCGCCAGATAGATCGCGGCGGTCAGGCCCGCAGGCCCGCCGCCGACGATCAGGCAGTCAATCCTCTCGTCGCTCATGTGCGCCGATCGCTCATGCGGGATCGGCGACCAGCGGCTTGGGAGGCGGACGCACGAGAGGCTCGCGGGCCCAGACCCGGCCCGTGGAAGCCGTGGCGACGAAGTCGTCGACGCTGGAGGCTTCGAGATCGATCAGGCCTTCGTCGTCGTCCGGTCCCACCTCGGTGATCCCGCCCTTGGCGAACAGGGGACCGGCCGAGGGCAGGTAGGCGATGACCTTGAGGTGGCCGTAGGCGTCGCGCAGGAAGTTGACGGCCGCCGCTTCCAGGGCCAGCTGCGCGCCGCCCTCGTCTGACGGCAGGATCGCCACCGCGTCGAACAGCACCGAAGGGCCGCCGTCGATCCTGTGGTCGGCAGGCAGTAGGTCTCCACCGGCCGTCGTGACGCCATAGATGGTCGGGGCGATGATCTGCAGCCGCGCGCCGGCCGCCTCGACGGCCGTCTTTAGCTTGGCCAGCAGCTTGTCGTCAGCCCCGTCGCTGACCAGGGCGCCGACCTTGCGGCCTTCCAGCGTGGGCTGCGCCTTGGCCAGCAGGCTGAGCATGGGCGAGGGGGTCATGTCCTTGGCCAGGATCGGCGCGGCGGCCGGAACGATCTTTCCCGTGAAGCCCAGGCCCTCGGCCACCGACTGGGCCAGGAATTCGTCGATGTGTATCAGGCGCGACAGCACCGCCTCGCGCACCCTTGGCGTGACGCACTTGCTGAGCTCGAATACCAGGGCCGCGACGATGTGATCCTGCTCAGGCTTGGTCTGGCTGGCGAAGAACAATCGGGCCTGGGTGTAGTGGTCGGCAAAGCTCTCGGGCCGCACCCGCAGCTGCTCGCCGGCCTCGGGATTGGGGAAGGTCGTAAAGCCGCGCTCCTGGGACTCGCGCGCCACGTCCGGCCCCAGGGTCGAGGGCTCGTAGTTCACCTGGCCCTTGGGCGCGCCCATCTGCATGTGGCCGTCGCGCTGCAGATTGTGGAAGGGGCACTTGGGCTGGTTGATCGGGATCTGGTGGAAGTTGGGGCCGCCCAGGCGCTTGAGCTGGGTGTCCTGGTAGGAAAAGAGGCGCCCCTGCAGCAGGGGGTCATTGGTGAAGTCGATGCCCGGAACCACGTGCGCGGCGCAGTAGGCCACCTGTTCGGTCTCGGCGAAGAAGTTGTCGGGGTTGCGGTCCAGCACCATGCGCCCGACGACGCGCAGGGGCGCATCTTCCTCGGGGATCAGCTTGGTGGCGTCCAGCACGTCGAAGTCGAAACCGTCGGCCTGTTCCTGGGTGAAGGTCTGCAGGCAAAACTCCCACTCTGGGAAGTCTCCGCCCTCGATGGCCTCCCACAGGTCGCGCCGATGGAAGTCGGGATCGGCGCCGTTGATCTTCAGCGCCTCGTCCCAGACCACCGATTGAGAGCCGAGCTTGGGCCGCCAGTGGAACTTGACGAAGGTGCTCTGGCCAGCGGCGTTGATCAGGCGGAAGGTGTGGACGCCAAAGCCCTCCATCATGCGCAAGGAGCGCGGGATGGCCCGGTCGCTCATCGCCCACATGATCATGTGCATGCTCTCGGGCGTCAGCGAGATGAAGTCCCAGAACGTGTCGTGCGCTGTGGCCGCCTGCGGGAACTCGCGGTCGGGGTCCTGCTTGGCCGCGTGGATCAGGTCGGGGAACTTGATGGCGTCCTGGATGAAGAACACCGGCATGTTGTTGCCGACGAGGTCGAAGTTGCCTGCCTGCGTATAGAACTTCACCGCAAAGCCGCGTACGTCGCGCGGCAGGTCGGCCGAGCCCTTGTTGCCGGCCACGGTCGAGAAGCGCGTGAACACCGGGATGCGCTCGCCGGGTCGCTGCAGGAAGTCGGCGATGGTGACGTCGGCGCAAGACTCCAGGCATTCGAAGAAGCCATGCGCGGCCGAGCCGCGGGCGTGGACCACGCGCTCGGGAATGCGCTCGTGATCAAAGTGCATGATCTTCTCGCGCAGGATGAAGTCCTGCAGCAGCACCGGACCGCGCGCGCCGGCCTTGAGCGAGTTCTGGTTGTCGGCGATCGGTACGCCCTGGTTGGTGGTCAGCTGCGTGGCCGGGGCGTCGGCCTGCTGATGGGTCTCGCCGCCGGGAAGGATCAGGGTCTCGCCTTCGGTCGAGGGCCCCGCCGGACGCGGGGGCGGGGCGTTGGTCGGGGGCGTGGAGTTCGCGCCGGCCGTCTTGGCCTTGGTCTTAGCCGGGGTGGCCATGGGACGTCTTTCGGTTGTGAGCAGTTGGCTGCTTCAACGTCTCGGCCTCATCGAAGTTGCTGTCGCCAATCCGACATAAGAGATTGAAATATTTATTTATTTCGTTGACGCCTCGGTTCGAACCTTCTTGGCTTCGAAGAGTTTGCAACCCGCCGCGCGCTTTCGCCGGACGTGAAGGAGCGGAACGCGATGCGCATGGATCTGGTCGTGAGGCGACACGTGGCGGTGGCCGTGCCTGCGCAGAACGAGGCGGCCTGGATAGAGGTCTGCCTTGGACGTTTGCTGGCGATGGAGCGCGACGAACGGATCGCCTCGCTCCGCATTGTGGTGCTGGCCAACAACTGCTCGGACGAAACCGCCGCGCTTGCCCGACGGATGGGCGCAGACGTCGAGGTCGTCGAGATGCGGTTGGCTTCGGACCAGGCGCATGCCGGCGGCGCCAGGCGAGCGGCGCTTGAGGCCGCCTCGGCCTTTCTCAGATCGCCCGAAGACCTGCTGGCGACCACCGACGCCGACACCCAGGTCGCCGGCGACTGGCTGTTACGGACGCTGGACCATGTCGACGCCGGCTACGACGCGGTGGCGGGGCTGGCGCGGCTGAAGGGGACGGAGCTTCGCGGGCTGGATCGCGAGCATCGCGCGCGCCTGGCCCTGCTTCGCCGCTACTATGCCGCCCTCGACGCCTTGCGAGCGGGGCGGAGCGGCGAGGCTTGGCCGCACCATTCCTATGAAGGGGGCGCCAGCATGGCCCTGACCCTGGGCGTGTACGCCCGGATCGGCGGCGCGCCCGCCCCGCCGGTCGGGGAGGACAAGGCGCTGTTCGAAGCCGTGCGGGCCGCCGGCGGGAGGGTTCGCCATCCGATCGACGTCAAGGTCTTTACCTCCTGTCGCCTGGCCGGTCGCGCCGTTGGAGGAACTTCCGATACGCTGGACTTGTGGGGACGCCAGGCCATCGACGAACCCATTCACGAGGCGCCGCCGCTCAATGCCGCGCTCGGCCTGGCGACATGCGGACCGGCCCTGACCTTCGCGGATCTTCCGGCCGAGGTCGACAGGGCGCGCGCCCTCGTGCGGATCGGGCGCGAGCGGTTGATGCTGGCGAAAGCCGGCTAGATCCAGCGCCACAGGTCAAGGCGATAGTCGGCGTTGCGTTGCGCCGTCTCGACGCTGATGGCCTCGCCCAGGTGGGCTCGGAGGGTCTCGACGGCCTCGTCGGCGGTCTTGGGATAGTCGGTCTCGCCCAGCCAGTGGACCAGCAGGATGCGGCCGTGCGGAACGCGCGCCGCGCCAAAGGCCTTGGCCGCCAGGGCCAGATCGGCGTCGTCCCAATAATAGGCGACCTCCGACAGCACGATCAGGTCGAAGGTGCCGGCGACGTCATCTTGGGGAATCTGAAGCTGGGCGAACTGCACATTGGCCAGGTCCGTGCAGCGCCGACGGGCTTGTTTGAGCGCAGTCGCCGAGACGTCGAGCGCCAGCAGGTGGTCGCAGCGCGCGGCCAGCCGCCGGGTCAGGACGCCGATCGAGCAGCCGACCTCCAGGCCCCGCGTGGCTTGCTCGCCGCCAAGGGCGGCGAGGGTGGCTTCATACTTCTCGCGCTCGTAATCGCTGGTTTCGAAACCCCATGGGTCGGGATTGGCCGCGTAGAGGCCCTCGAAATAGCCGGGCTCGAGCGAGCGGGTCTTCCTCAACGGCGGCACTCCAGAAAGATCTCGACCGGCCGCTCGGTCAGGGCCGCCAGTTGGGGCGACACCCTGAAACTCTCGGCGGCGTCCTGGATCAGCGGCGTCATCTGGGTTTCGTGGCAGGCCAGGGCCCGTCGACGCCGAGCGATCTCGTCGCCGCACATCAGGCCCCAGACGCCTTTGGCCCCGTGGCGGTGAGCCAGGTCCGGATCGGCCCAACCCCAGACCAGGTACTCCATCTTCACCGGCTCGCGGGTGTCGATCGATGCGATGTAGTCCGAAGCCAGAAGATTGGCTGCGACATGGTCGCAATGCTGTTCATGACGCCACGGCGCCCAGACGCTCCACGGCTTGAAGCGGTCGGACCATTCGCGCAGGTCGCGCAGCGTGTCGGCATAGGCGGCCTGATCGCGGGGGAGGGGCGCACCGTCCGGCCAGCCCACGAAGTGAACGTCGTCGGGCGGAACGCCAAGAATGTCGAGGGCCGCCAGGGCTTCTTGCCGCCGGGCGCGAGCCAGCCGCCTCGGCGGCCATGTGGCCGAGCCCTTATGCGACCCCTCGCCGTCGGTGAGGTAGACCACGCGAGGTTTCAGTCCCAGCTTACTCGCACGGGCGATCAGGCCGCCGCAGCCAAGCGTCTCGTCGTCGGGATGCGGCGCCAGGATCAGGAACGGCGACAGGCCGTCCAGCACCTTGGCCTCAAGATTGAAGGCCTGGTTGACCAGGGCGGCCCAGGCCGGTTCGCCAAGCGCCGTCACCACAGGGGATCGTCCGCCCATGCGTCCTGCGCCAGGAAAGCCGCCGCCGCGCGGTCCAGCGCCTGGTCCGGAACCGGTTGGCGCAGATAGAGCGCCAGATCGCGGCAGGCCTGGTCCAGGGGGTTGTCAACGAAGAAGGCTCGCGTCCCGACGCTGCGCGCAGCCGCTTCCATAACGGCAAGGCCGGCCTCCTCGACGACGCCTCGGGTCATCAGGACGAAGCTGATCGTTTCGGGTCCCGCGTTCGGGGCCTCGGCCCGATCGGCCGCCTCGCGCACCCACAGATAGGCCGATCGGGCGGCCGCCAGGGCCTTGCCGAAGCGGGCGCGGTGAATAGGGTCCTGGCCGGCAGGCGAGGCTGCCAGGTGATCGCGCAGCAGGGTCAGCACGTGCTCCACCCCGCCAAGCTGCACCGCCGTAAAGCGCCATGCGCCGGCCGAGAAGCGCGGCTCGCATTCGTAATCGCCTGGCGCGCCCAGTCGCGTCGCCGCATTCACGGGCAGGCCGGTGAGGTCGTAAGTCCCGCTGACCGTCGCCCTCATGCCCCGCACCCGCCAGGCCGATGGATCGGCGCGGGCCGGATCTGAGGCGTGCGCCAGAACCATCTGCTTGCCCTCCGACGTGGCGGCGGTCACCACGACGATGTCTATGTGACCCGCGCCTGTGGCGTAGGACTTGGCGCCTCGAAGTCCGCCTTGGGCGATCGTCACGCCAGGCGCAGGCTCGGTGTTCCAGACGCCCAGGACCTTTCCCGCGGCCAGGTCTGCGTCCAGGGTCCGTCTCTGTTCGGCCGAGCCGTGCCAGGCGATCAGGCGGGCGCCGTTGACGTGGCCCTCGAAGATCCGGCCCAGGCTGAGGTTGGCCCGGCCGACAAGGCGCAGCGCCTCCATCAACTCGCGGGGGGAGGGCGTGTCGCCGGCCATCACCTCAAGGGCGCCGATCTGGGCCAGGAAATCGACGTCCTCGGCGGGGAAGGCGCTACGGGCGTCCAGGTCGGCGGCGCGGGACCGAATGACGGGAACGGCCTTGCGAAGGGCGGCCAGCACCTTTGCGGCCGTCAGCGGGGGCGATGACGTCGCCAGCGCGACCTGTGCGGACAAGTCAGGCATCCTCGAGCATCGGCGTGCCTTCATGCGCGACCAAGAGGTCGTGCATGTCGTCGGCATGCTCTTCCTCGACGGCGAGGATGCCCTCCAGCATCACCCGCGTGGTCGGATCGTCGTCGCCGAAATAGCGGATCAGCTCGCGATAGTGCTCCACGGCGATCCGTTCGGCGATCAGGTTCTCCTTGATCATGTCGATCAGGTTCTCGCCCTCGACATATTGCGAGGCCGAACGGGTGGCCAGGCCTTCCGGACTGAAGTTCGGCGTGCCGCCCAACTGGGTGATGCGCTCGGCGACGGCCAGGGCGTGCGCGTGCTCTTCCTTGGCGTGCTCGGCGAATTCGGCCTTGGGGCCCTGGCTTGAGATGCCCGAGGCGATGATCGAGTGCAGGGTGTAGCGCAACACGCACACCAGTTCGGTGGCCAGCACGGTCTGCAGGATCTCGATGGTCTTGTTGACGTCGCCGCCATAGGCGGGCGTCAGAGCGCCGTCCTCGAGGTGTTCCCGCGCCCTGGCGCGCAAGGTCTGCACGTCGCTGAGGAAGGGCTTGTCGGCGGCCTGGTCGTTCATGATGCGTCCCTTAATGGTCCGAGCATCCAACGCGCCGTGGCGACTGTTGATCCGGGAGGGAAGCTAACCTTGCGTTTCCGGTGGAATGTCGATTGCCCGACATAGCAAGTGTTTGGTTTGAAAGGGGGAACGCCAGGAGGACAGGGTGGTTATCTGAGCGGGAGATATCTCATGAAAAACGAAACCCTCGCTTGCTGGCTGAAAGGCGGCGCGTCGCCCGCGCCTGCTCGCAAGCCTCCTCCGCGAATGGACGCCAGATGATCGATGACCTCAAGCCGCTGGCCGTCGTCACCGGCGCTGCTTCGGGCGTGGGATATGAACTGGCCCGTCTGGCTGCCGAGGACGGCTATGACCTCGTCATCGTCGCGGACCTGTCCTCGATCGTCGAAGCCAAGGCTGGGCTCGACCAGTACGGAGGACGGGTCTATGCGCTGCAGGTCGACCTTTCGACGATTCAGGGCGTGGATGAACTCGTCGAGCTGGTCGCCGATCGTCCTGTCGACGCTCTGATGATCAATGCTGACCGTGGTCTGGGCTACGGTTTTCTGGATCAGGACTGGAGCGAGGCGCGACTGGTGATCGACGCCAACGTTATCGGCGCCGTCTATCTGATCCAGCATCTGGCCAGGGGCATGCGCGAGCGCGACCGAGGCAGGATCCTGATCACGGGGTCCATCGCCGCCTTCATGCCGGGCTCGTTCCAGGCCGTCTATAATGGCAGCAAGGCTTTCCTCGACAGTTTCGCCTGGTCATTGCGCAACGAACTAAAGGACACCAGCGTCACGGTGAGTTGCCTGATGCCAGGCCCGACGGATGAAGGCGTCTTCGCCGACGCCGACCCTCTGGACGCCGCGCGGCGACGACATTCCGGCAGGACCGATCCGGCGCACGTGGCCCTGGCGGGATATCGGGCCATGCAGAAGGGCGAGGGCGATGTGGTCGCCGGCTTCAAGACCAGGCTCCAGTCGGCCCTCGCGGAGGCGGCGAGGCTGGCAGCCCTGGATGATCAGCGTCTGAAGGCAATATTGCCGAGCTCCAGAAAGAACTAAATATATCTTAGTGTCAAAATTGGCGTGTCAATTTTATTTCGATCTCTTTTGGTTTTCGGCATAGCTAGTTATCTAGCTTCGGTATGAATTTATAATCGTGATGCAACCGTGTTTGGTCGGGAAGGCTTATCCCCTGACCTCTCGGAGATCCATGAACATGCTGAAAACCACGATTGGCGTCGCGCTCGCCGCGATGCTGCTGGCTGCTTGCGGCCAGAAGAACGCCGACCATGAGAAGGTCGAGGGGCCGGCCGTGTCCGCGTCGGCTGCTCCGGGCAATGCCGCGGTCGACACCGCGCCGACGACCGGCGAGACCGGTCCGACGCCGGGCGCCAGTTCCTACACCGCCGACCAGGCGCGGGCCGCCATTGAGAAGGCCGGCTACAGCGAGTTGGGTCCTCTGAATCAGAACGCCAACGGTCTTTGGCAGGGGCAAGCCACCAAGGACGGCCGCAAGGTCAATGTCTCCATCGACTACAAGGGCGCGATCACCGAGCTCTAGGCTCGGCCGCCCTTGCTCGCCTCAAATCACAATCTTTCTGGGAAGAACCACATGAGCAAGACCATCACCCGGCTGTTCGACAGCCACACCGACGCGCTCGCCGCGATTGCGGACCTCAAGGACTACGGGGTCGCCGAAGACCGTATCAGTCTGGTCTCCGACAACACCGACAACTGGCATGACGACGGGCGCAGGGCCGGTGGTCCGCTGGGAGATCACGATGGCGACGGTGATAACGACGTCGCCGACGGCGCCGGCAAGGGGGCGGCCGCGGGCGGACTGGTCGGCGGCGGCGCGGGCCTGCTGGCCGGCCTCGGCATGCTGGCCATTCCCGGCCTGGGACCCGTCGTCGCGGCCGGCTGGCTCGCGGCCACGGCGGTCGGAGCGGCCGTCGGCGCGGCGGCCGGCGGCGCCACGGGCGGCCTGCTCGGCGCTCTGAAGGAGGCCGGTCACAGCGATGACGAGGCCAACGTCTATTCCGAGGGCGTGCGGCGCGGCGGCGCCCTGGTCAGCGTCAGGGCGCAGGACGGCGAGATTGACGCTGTCGAGCGGATTCTCGACGAAGGGCGAGGCGTGGACGCCGCGCGTCGCGGCGAGGCCTATCGCCAGGACGGCTGGACGGGCTTTGATCCCTCGGCGGCTCCCTATAGCGCCGAGCAGATCGGTCGCGAGCGCGCCCTTTACGGCGAGGATCGCTCGTTCGCGACGCGCCGGGGCGACGACCTGCTGATCGATGACGAGGTGGTCCGACCCGAGGATCGCGGCGTCGCCGATCCGATCCGTCGCGAGTATTAGAAGCTATCGCCCCGACCTCGGCATGCCCGGTGGTCGGGGCGCCTTTTCCGTTTTCGCCGAAAGACGTGATCGAGCGTGATGGCGCCTTTGCTGCGTTGCAGCATTTGAACTGGGCGGCGGCTTTTCCGCCTCGCTGTTTTCAGGACATCACCATGCCGAGTCTCGGCGACACCACCGCTATGCTGGCGCGCCTGCGTCGCGCCTCGTTTTCCGCTCCAGACGCGATCGGGCGCCTGGAGCGCACGGACGATTTCGGCGTCAATCCTGGTCACCTGACGATGCTGAGCTATCGGCCCGAAGGCTTGGCGTCCGGATCGCCGCTCGTGGTCGTCCTGCACGGCTGCACCCAGACCGCTGCGGCCTACGCCGAAGGCGCCGGCTGGCTAGACCTGGCCGACCGCATGGGCTTCATGATCCTCGCGCCGCAGCAGGCTCAGAGCAACAATCCCAATCGCTGCTTCAACTGGTTCCTGGCGGGCGACATCCGGCGAGGCAAGGGAGAGGGCGCTTCCATCGCGGCGATGGTCGGTCATCTGCTCGACGCTCATGATCTTGATCCGCAGCGGGTCTTCGTTACGGGATTGTCGGCGGGCGGGGCGATGGCGGGGGTGATGCTGGCTGTCTATCCCGACCTCTTCGCGGGCGGCGCCGTGATTGCGGGCCTGCCTTATGGCGTGGCCCGCAACGTCCAGAGCGCGATGCAGGTCATGAACCGGCCCGCTGCTCGTTCAGGCGCGGATTTCGCCGCTCTGGTTCCCGCCTTCCAGGGCGGCTCCCGGCCCCGGCTGTCGATCTGGCACGGCGACGCCGACCGCACCGTGCATGTCCAGAACGCTCATGACCTGGCCCAGCAGTGGGTCGCCCTGCAAGGGCTGCCCATCGCGCCGCATCGGGTGGAGCCGCTGGCGCATGGAACCCGCTCGACCTGGCGGTCCGCCGGGGGCGAGCCGCTCGTCGAGTTGAACATCGTTCGCGGCCTTGGCCATGGCGCCCCGCTTTCCATGAAGCGCGCCGGCGATGTCGGCAAGGCGGGGCCCTTCTTGCTCGAGGCGGGGATTTCCTCGTCCCTGGAGATCGTCAGGTTCTGGAAGATCGACGAAGGGCGCGGCGAGCGGAGCGGCGATGGAGGGGCCCGGCGGGCCCTGGAAACGATCGCGCCGACGCAGCCTGCAGCCCAGCCGGAGCGTCCCGAGATCGGCGGTCTGGGAGAGGGGGTCATGAAAGCTGTCAGCCACGTGCCCGCAGGCGTCCAGGACGTAATCACCAAGGCGCTGCGTGCGGCCGGTCTCCTGAAGTAACCAGCTGTGGCTGAACAGGCGCCGCGTTTACGCTTTGCGAGGGGTGGTGGGTAATGATTTTGAATTATGACAATATAATTGCTGCTGACAAAGGCGATTTTGTTCCGTATTTACTGAATTAAATTAGCGCCTTGTCGTGATTTATATTTTGCTTTGCTCTTGAATATTGTTAATGAAATCGCCATTTGATGTGGGTCGGGAGGAGTATGTCTCATCCCAAGGAATCCCACAAAATGCGTATCCAACTCCTGGTCGTCGGCGTCTGCGCCGCGGCCCTCATCCCCGCCGCCGCGCTCGCGCAACAGACCTGCGAGCAGCGGCAGAGCAATCGTGTGGCCGGAACCCTCCTCGGCGCTGGTGTCGGGGCGGCGGCAGGCAGCGCCGTGGCGGGCCGCGGCGATCGTGGCGAAGGGGCCGTTATCGGCGGCATCGCTGGCGCCCTGATCGGTAATCAGGTCGCCAGGGGGCGTCCCGACTGCGCCCGCGCCTATGGCTTCTACGATAATCAGGGCGCCTGGCACGCCAACGCCGTCTCGCGAAGCGAGGCTTCCGGCTATTTCGATCGCAACGGCGACTGGGTCGACGGGGCTCCACGCGGCTACTACGCGTCCGACGGGCGCTGGATGCAGGCGAGCACCGACGTCGAGGCGTCCGGCTACTATGCCAACGGTCTGTGGGTTCCAGCCTCGGCCACCGGCTACTACGCCCAGGACGGTCGCTGGGTCGCGGCCGCTTCCGGTTACTATGACGGGTCCGGTCGCTGGATCGCGGGCGCAGCCAGCGGTCGCTACGACGCCAACGGACGCTGGATGCCGGGCCAGCCGAGCGGACGGCGCGCCGCCAACGGAGCCTGGATCGCTGATCCGCAGCCGGGCTATTACGCCAACGGGCGCTGGGTGCGTGGCGAGGCGGTCGGTTACTACGACGCCCGTGGCGGCTGGGTCTCGACGGATGCTCGCCGCCCGCGCGCCGACTATCCCGCCGGTCAATATCCCGACGGCCGCGGCAGGCTCAGCATCGACGATCGTCAGGCGCAACTGGCCGAGCGCATCAATCGCGGCGCCTATAGCGGTCGCCTGAGCCGGGCCGAGGCCGGCCAGGCGACACGAACCCTGGCCGCGATCGAGCGTCAGGAGCGATCCTTGCGCAACCGTCGAGGCGATCTTGGTCCCAGAGGGCGGGCGATCATCACCGCTCGGCTCGATCGGTTGAGCGACAGCATCAGCGGCGATTTCCGCGACGATCGCTGACATCCGCAATACAGCGCCGGGCGACGTTCCTTGGAAGGTCGCCCGGAATCGCATCGTGCGCCGGCCCCTAGCGGCGGCGCGCTTGGCTAGCCCCTTCGGATACGAAACATGCCCTATCTCTTCGTCGCTGCCGCCGTATGTGTCATGCTGGCGCTAGCGCTTCCCTTTGTCTTTCGGCTTCTGCCTAAGCAAAGCTTGGCGAGATCGCGTCGCGTTCCTCCGCTTTCCCCGTCAGGTCACTGGAAGAAAAGTGCGCCGAACGCGTCAACCGGGCGGTTTCACCCGTAGATCCATGCCGAGCGTCGGGCCAATGCCGTCGGGGTGTTCGCCGAACGGGTTGAGGCGACGGCGATGGGCGATGGCCTCGAGCCGGGTTCGCAGATCATCATCGATGACGATAGCCTGCTTGGCGCCGTCATCGTTGTCCAGACCGCCTTGGGAGGCGACGAGAACCTCGCCGAGGGCGGCCAGAAAGGCTTCGTCCTCCGGCGTTCCCTCGGCCGGTGGATTGTCGAGGTGGCTGAGGACCACTTCCAGCGCGTCTTCGAAGGTCGGTGACATGGCGGGCCCTTTCGAAACCCCGAGCCGGGGAAGGCCCCAGCGAAAGCCGCTCCAATAAAAACGTTCAAGCGACGCTATGGTTCGGGATCCCGGCTGCGCCGTTTCGTCGCTCGGGTCTGGGCGTCGGAGCCGATCCCGATTTGTGCTAGAACTAAAGCTTCGGCGCCGCGTTGAGAGTCCGGCGCAAGCGCCGATCTCTCGCCCGGGAACGGCTGTCGTTTCGAGAGCCTTCGGGTCGTGGATCCCCCTATGCTCGATGAGGCTCGCCCCGTTCCGTCGCCCATCGACGCCCTGGCCCAGGCCCTGGTGTCCTCATCGGATGCGCCCATACTTCTGCTCAATGGCGACTTCAGGATCGTCGCGGCGAGCGAGTCCTTCGCCGAAGCCTTTCGCATCGACGTGGAGAAGGCGGTCGGCCTGTCGGCGTTCGTCCTTGGCCAAGGCGAATGGAGCGCGCCGTCGTTGCGCGACTTGCTCGCCGCCGCGCTGAAGGGGGGCGGCGCCGTCGAGGCCGGTGAGATGGATCTGGTCTGAGCTGGCGAGGACGCCAGGCGGCTGGTGATCAGGGCGCGCCGGCTCGACTACGGCGATCCTTCCAACCCGCTTCTGCTTCTGACCATCTTCGACGTGACGGACGCGCGCCTCGCCGACCGCGTCAAGGACGACCTGGTGCGCGAGAAGGCCGTGCTGTTCGACGAACTGCAGCACAGGATCGCCAACAGCCTGCAGATCATCGCCAGCATCCTGATGCAGTCGGCTCGCAACGCGACGTCCCCCGAGATCCGCGCCCATGTCGCCGACGCCCACAGCCGCGTGATGTCGGTCGCCGCTCTCCAGCGCCAACTTGTGGAGTCGGGCGCGGGTGAGGTGGAACTGAAGGCCTATTTCAGGGCGCTGTGCGATGGCATCGCCGCCTCGATGGTCTCCAACCCCGAGAAGTTGACCCTTTCGGTTGTCAGCGACGAGCACTGGGTGGCCGCGGAGGTTTCGGTAAGCATGGGGCTGATCGTCACCGAGCTGGTCATCAACGCCCTCAAGCACGCATTTCCAGGTCGCGAGGGCGGGCATATCTGGGTGGAGTACAGCGCCTCGGAAGGCGGCTGGACGCTGTCGGTCGCCGACGATGGCGTGGGCATGCCGCCCGCAAGCGGATCCGTCAGGGTTGGCCTCGGCTCGAGCATCATCCAGGCCCTGGCCAAGCAGTTGAGGGCCGAGGTCGTCGTGGATGGTTCCGGACCGGGTGCCCGCGTCGCCATTGTCCACCAGCCGCAACTGCAGCCTCAGAACGCGTGAAATTCGCGTCAGGGCAAAGCCCAGGCGCAGCTGGCGCGACATCTTCGCCTGGGACGAACACCGCTCAGCGGGCTTTATCGTCAACAACCGACCTGCAATTTGGCTCAATGCGCGCCCAACCGCCTCGCGGTCGCAGGGCGTTCAGCCGTGCTTGTCGATCGCCATCTGGATGACGTCGGTGCGGCCTGTTCGGAACCCCGCCTCGCAATAGGCGAGATAGAAGAGCCAAAGCCTGCGGAAGCGCGCGTCGAAGCTCTTTGAGCTCTCGGCTATGAAGGGGTAGGCGCGTTCGAACCGCTGGGCCCACAGCGCCAGGGTCTTGGCGTAGTCCTGGCCGAACCGCTCGGTCCTGCGCCAGCGCAGGCCCCGGGCGGCGATCAGCGGCGCCAGGCGGTTCTCGGAGGGGAGAGAGCCGCCCGGGAACACGTAGCGCTGGATGAAATCGGTGCGGGCGTCGTATTCTTCGAACAGCGCATCCTGGATGGTGATCACCTGCAGGCCGGCGCGGCCGCCGGGCTTCAGCAGCGAGCCCAGCTTGTCGAAATAGACGTCCCAGTAGTCGCGCCCCACCGCTTCGAGCATCTCGATGGACGCCACGCGGTCGAACTGGCCCGTCAGGTCGCGATAGTCGAGCAGGCGGATGTCGACCCGCTCGGACAGGCCGGCCTCGAAGATCCGGCGGCGCGCGAAGTCGTGCTGTTCCTGCGAGATGGTCACGGCGGTGACCCGGGCGCCGATCCTGGCCGCAGCGAACTGGGCGAACCCGCCCCAGCCGCAGCCGATCTCGACGACGCTGTGGCCGGGCCTGAGGTCAATCAGGGCGGCCAGACTCTCGTACTTGGCCGTCTGGGCGGCTTCCAGCGACTGGCCCGGATGCTCGAACCGGGCCGCGGAATAGGTCATGGTCTCGTCCAGCCAGGCCCCGTAGAAGGCGTTGCCCAGGTCGTAATGGGCGTGGATGTTGCGCCGCGACCCGGCCTTGCTGTTGGCGCGCAGGCGATGGAACGCCCAGTTGGCGAGCTTCATCGGCAGGCCGCCGTCGAACAGGCGCCGGATGTGGTCGTAGTTGTTGGCCAAGGTCGTCAGCAGCGCCGCCAGATCGGGGCTGTCCCATTCCCCCGCCATGAACCCTTCGGCAAAGCCGATGTCGCCGTTGGCCAGCACCCGCGCGGCGAAGCGGAAGTCGCGCACGACGATGGTGGCGGCAAGGCCCGGGGCGACGCCCGCCAGGTGACGGCGCTCGCCGCTGGGCGTGACGATCGTCAGTTCTCCCCAGGTCCAGCGCGCCGAGAGCAGCCGCATGACCAGGTCGAACAGGGGCGAGCCGCACGATGCGCCGGCGATGCGCAGGTCCAGGGATGTGTCGCTCATCTGAGGCGGCCCTCGTCAGGGTGGCGTCCGCCGCGCCGCGGGGCGAGGCTGGACATGTCCGGAGGTCCTACGGCCGAGGTCGCCGATCGGATGGCCGCGCGCGCTATTTTTCGTTTCCGGTGATCCGGTAGCGCAGCCGTGCCGTATCATCGGCATGCATGCGACTCGGGCCCTATCCGCACACCCTGCAGGCCGTCACGCCGTGAGTTCCTCGCGCGCGCTGGACGACCTCGTCGTGCGTGTCGGCGCGAGCCGCGACCGCGACGCCTTCGCGGGGCTGTTCGACCACTATGCACCCAGGATCAAGGCGCTGCTGATGCGCGGCGGCGCCAGCGCCTCGGCGGCCGAGGAACTGGCCCAGGAAACCCTGCTGGTCGTCTGGCGCAAGGCGCACCTCTTCGATCCCGCGCGCGCCTCGGCGGCGGCCTGGATTTTCACCATCGCCCGAAACCTGCGCATCGACCATTTCAGGCGCGGCTCGGTCACCCTTCATGAGCTCGATTTTCACCTGGAGGCGGAGGAGCCGGCCCAGCCCGACGCCATCCTCAGCGGCGCGCAGGACGCACAGCGGGTGAGGGCGGCGATGCTCAGCCTCAACGCCGACCAGGCGGCCGCCATCGAAATGGCCTTCTTCCAGGAGCAGACCCATACGGAGATATCCAGGACGCTCGGCGTTCCGCTCGGGACGGTCAAGGCGCGCATCCGGTTCGGCATGATGAAGCTGCGGGCCTGCATCGAAAGGGACAGGGGAGACGCGCAATGAGCCTTCGCCGTCAGCCCAGCGAGGAAAGGCTGCTGGCCTTCGCCGCGGGAACCTTGAGCTTCCCCGAAGCCGTCGTCGTGGCCGCTCACCTCAGCCTGCGGCCAGCCACGCGCCCGTGGGCCGAGCTCGGCGTGGCCGTGGGCGGGGTGCTGCTCGACGACCAGGCGCCCGAGGCGATCAGCCTGGACGCCCGGCGGGACGTCATGGCGCGCCTGGACGCCGAAGAATTCGGGGCCGAGCCGAGGCCGGCCTCGGCCGATCCTGTCCTGCCCGCGCCGCTCGACCAGTTCGCGCTCGGGCCCTGGCGCTGGCTGGGGCCCGGCGTGCATGTTCGCGACGTGCTCGGAACCCGGGAGGGCGACTGCCGGGTCATCCTGCTGAAGATCGCCTCGGGGCAGTCGGCGCCGCGCCACACCCACGGGGGCGTCGAACTGACCTGCGTGATCGACGGCGCCTACGCCACCGAGGACGGCGTCTTTTCGCGCGGCGACTTCGAGGAGGCCGACCCGAGCGTGACGCACCAGCCCAAGGTCGTCTCCAAGGAGCCCTGCCTCTGCGTCGCCGCGCTGGACGGCCAGATCATGCTGCCCGGCAGGCTGGGCAAGCTGCTTGCGCCCTTCGTGCGCCTCTAGGGGCGCTGGCTGGGGTCGCCGGACGTCTCGTCGCGAGGCGGCGGCTTGGCGCCGCTCAGCTCCGGTTGATAGAGGCCGGTGGTCATGCGCAGGAGCAGCCCCTCGGGGCGCAGGCGCGGTCCGAAGCGCTCGCAAGGGTCGGGCGTCGCCACGGGACGCGGCTTGCGGTCGCGCGGCGTCAGGGCTGCCGCCACGGCGTCCCCGAATGGTTCGGCCAGTTGGTGGGCGTCCCCGACTGGCGACAGCGATGGCTTGTCGGCGCCCACGACCATGGCCTGCCGGCTCCAGACCAGGGCGGCCGCCTGGGCGCCGTCCGGCGCCAGGAGCTCGGCCTCGGCCCACAGCCCGCCCA
>Ga0247823_10000650_pt1 | contig 29388 bp, 32 predicted proteins | sample 13C_PalmiticAcid_2_FD_192426 | JGI IMG/M metagenome (GOLD analysis project Ga0247823, IMG submission 192426) | Soil microbial communities from agricultural site in Penn Yan, New York, United States - 13C_PalmiticAcid_Day30 | ecosystem: Environmental > Terrestrial > Soil > Agricultural land...
CCGTGAAGCTGAAAAGGCCGAGCATGAAGCAAAACGTGCCGAGCGCGCTGCCGAGATGAAAAAGAAGCATCAGGAAAAAGTCGATCCGGATGGTGATGGTAAAATCACAAAAGAAGAATTCCTGAAAAACGCTGCCGAGCGTCATTCCAAAATGGATGCCAATGGTGACGGCAAAGTCAACAAGGAAGAGGGTAAGGCCCGGTTTGGTGAGCGCCATGAAAAATGGAAAGCCGCTAAAACAGGTGGTGCCGTAAAACCTGAAACAATGCCTGAAGCGGCTCCTAAAGCTGAATAAGCCTGACGCTGCATGGCAAGCCTGAACGAAGATACTGACGAAGGTCTGGTGGCGCGTATTCAAAAAGGCGACCACCAGTCCTTTGCCATTCTGGTCAGGCGGCATACGGATAAATTCTACGGTCTTGCATGGCGTTTGCTGGCTAACGATGCCGAAGCCGATGATGTAGTGCAGGACGCGTTTTTAAAATTATGGACCCAGCCTGATTTGTTCAGGATTGATGCGGGCGTAAAGTTTACAACATGGTTCTATCGTGTGGTCAGCAATATGGCGCTCGATAAACTGCGTGGACGTAAACGCTGGGCAGGGGCCGATGTACTGGAGGCCATGGCCGATAATGCCAAGCTTTCAGACCAGAGTTACGAAGATAAAGAGATGCAAAAGCACATGGAACAATCAATAGCAGTCTTGCCCGAACGCCAGAAACTGGCGCTCACGCTATGCTTTTATGAAGGTGTCAGTGTTGCCGAGGCCGCGCAGGTGATTGGTGTCGGTGAGAAGGCCGTTGAATCGCTTTTGATGCGCGCCAAATCAGGCGTGCGCAATGAATTAATCAGAAGAGGCATTATAGGAAGCAAGAGGGAGGATCGTCATGAGCGAACAGCATGATATCGACCATCTATTGGTAAGACGTACATCACCGCGCGCGCCGCATGATCTGGCGGACCGCATATTGTATCGTGCGTCCCGCACGCCACAAATGACACGTCTGACGTGGAGAAACATGGCGGCGGAATGCTTGTCATTGCTGATGATACCGCGTCCGGCATTGGCATTCGGCCTGTGCCTGACCATCGGTGTATTCAGCGGCTGGATTGGTACGCAATCGGCGAATGCTGAAGCCGTTACAGATAATACACAGGCCGTGGATATGGTCGTGATCGAGGAGAACTGGTTATGAACCGACATCTGAAAATCATTTTCACGGTCTCGATTTTGCTCAATGTGCTGTTGATCGGTGCGCTGGCGGGGTCATGCTCCAAACGCTGGGATGGGCGCTGGGACGGCCCGTCGCATATGGCACGTAACGGTGATCCCCAGTTTGATCATGAAATGGCCAGGGTCATGCAGGAGGCCCGCAAAAATCAAAAACCTTTGCAGGATGAACTGAAAGCCGCGAAGAAAGAACTTCATGGCATTCTTGCCGCCGAAACATTTGACGAAGCGGCGTTCAATGCGGCCTCAGAGAAAATGTACAAGGTCCAGGGCGATTTGTTCCGTGCACGCAACGAAGCGACATTGAAAATGGCCAAGGACATGAGTGTCGAGGAACGTCGGGAAATGGCCAAGCGTCTGCAGGAAATGTCGGCGCGTCATGATCGGATGAAGGAGCGCATGCAGGAACGACATGGAAGGGATTTAGGCGCATATAAACCCGAAGATAAGCCCGTTCATAGCGAGTAACGGCTGAATTTACCGATTGTTAAGGCACTATATTTATAGTGAGGGTTCAATCGGTGCGGCTTGGGGGCCTATCTATGTATTACAATGTTGTGGCGCTTAGGACAGACGGTTCCGGTTTTTCAAATGTAACAGCGGGTATTGATGATCAATCAAAAGCCGCATCTCAGGCCGATACATTAAATCTTGGATCTTTATACGTTATGGGTGCCGATAGACCCGGTGCGGAACGTGCTATTCCTGATGTGATCTACTCAGCAGGCTACGGTCCGGAAATTCTAGATGCCAAAGGCGGCATCGTTCCCCCTTATCATGGTGAAATCAGCCATTCCACGGCGCAGGTCCTGCGTATCGTCACAGAACGGATTGAAAAATACGGGGCTGATGGCGTTGTGCGTTTCAATGCTTTCGATGCCGCACAAAAGGTGGCCTCTGTTAAAACTCTCGATGATAGGCGGACAGCTCTTGCCGGAGTTTTTGATCAGGTACGTACAGGTGCTGACATTCTGGAGAAGGCCGCCGTCGCAAAACCGGGATTGCGTCCAGGGCAGGGACCGGGCTTATAATCCTGAAATTTTACCAGTTGGTGCGGCCTGAACGGGCGCGTGCTTCGGAGGTTACCGGGGCATCGCCCGTTTCTTCCAGTCCGTGGGTCAGTGCGACACGGCGATCAAACACGAAGCAGGAACCTTCCCACTTGGTTTGGTCAACGGCGATCTCTTCCAGATATTTCAGAATGCCACCCTTCAGGTGGTACACATTCTCGAAACCCTGTGACTTCATGTAAGACGAAGCCTTTTCACAGCGAATGCCGCCGGTGCAATACATGGCGACTTTCTTGTGCTTGGCGGGGTCGAGGTTATCTTTCACGAATTGCGGGAATTCGCTGAAGATGGTGGTCATCGGGTCAATGGCACCCTGGAACTGGCCCATCTTCACTTCGAAATGATTACGGGTGTCGATCACGACAACTTCCGGATCACTGATCAGGTCGTTCCATTCCTGCGCGCTGACATATTGGCCGACTTGTTTGGTCGGGTCGGCTTCCGGCGCTTTCATGGTGACGATTTCTTTTTTGAAATGCACCTTCATGCGCTCGAACGGTTTGTCGCTCGCGGTTGAGTATTTTATCTCACCCTGATTGACACCAAAGTTCTCATCCAAGAATGCGACCACCTTGGCCATGGTTGCTTCATCGGGGGCACCGATCGTGCCATTGATACCTTCAGCAGCCAGCAAGATGGTGCCGCAGATACCGTTTTCGACAAGGAACTGCTTCACCACCGGACGCATTTTCTCGGCGTTCGGGATGCTTACAAATCTATAAAGGGCGCATACTGTCCAGATCATGCCCGAGTTTTAGCGCTCCTCGTGCATTTTTGCAATCATTTCGCCCAATTGTCGGAATTCCTTTTCCCGCGGGTTCCCCTGACGCCACGCAAGGCCAATCTGGCGGCTGGGCTGTGGGTTGCTGAAGCGCTGTATGGTGACGCCGCGCGGCATGGTTTTCGGGTCCACGGCCATAGCGGGCAGGAGCGTGGCGCCATAACCATGTTGGACCATCTGGATCAGGTTCGTAAGGCTGGTTGCCCCAAAAGTGCGCTGTTGCCCCGGTTGCAAGCGGCAGGCCGCCAGCGCATGATCGCGCAGGCAATGCCCGTCCTCGAGCAGCATGATGTTATGCTTGGACAGATCATTGATGGTGGCGTGTGTGTCCATCACGGTCTTTGTGCCGGGCATGGCAATCACGAAGGGTTCAGACCATAGCTTCATCTGCTTGATGCCCGGTGTGTCGTATGGAAAGGCCATCAATACGACATCTATCTTACGCTGATCCAGAGCGGCTAAAAGCTGTGCCGTTACATCTTCCTTCAATTGCAGATCAAGTGCAGTGAATTTCTTTTGCAGGGCTGGCAGTAACGATGGCAGCAGATAGGGCGCAATCGTCGGGATGACGCCGAGTGTCAGTTTTCCGGTAAAGGGTTCCTTGCGCGCGCGGGCCATCTGGACGAAATCTTCCGCGCGCACGACGATGTCGCGGGCAGGCAGGATCAGTTCTTCGCCTGCTGCGGTTAGGCTGACATCACGTTTGGTGCGTTCGAAGAGTTTTGTCCCCAGTAAATCTTCGAGGTTTTTAAGGCCGTCGCTTAAGGTTGGCTGGGTCACATGGCAGCTTTCGGCGGCCTTATGAAAAGACAGATTGTCCGCAACCGCTAGGAAATACTCGAGTTGGCGCAGGGTTGGTGTGTTCATAGGATTTTCCTGTTAAATGCAGCTATTATTAATAGGAAAATCCTATCAATGGTCAAGGAAATTCCGATTGGATTTTTGCCGGGTAAGGGGGCATGTTGTGCCCAGTTTCAATCCCAACCTAACCAACCCCCAGAAGGAGACGAACCATGCTCGGCATCGGTGATAAACTGCCTGAATTTTCTGTATCAGGTGTAAAACCAAAATTCATGAAACACGAAGAGAACGGTGAATCCGCTTTCGAGACCATCACACAAGACAGCTTTGCCGGTAAATGGAAAGTTCTTTTCTTCTGGCCAAAAGACTTCACATTCGTGTGCCCAACAGAAATCGTTGAATACTCCAAACTGAAATCCGAACTGGAAGACCGTGATGCGGTTATTCTGGGCGGCAGCACAGACAACGAATTCTGCAAACTGGCATGGCGCCGTGAGCACGCAGACCTGAACAACCTTGATATGTGGATGTTCGGCGATACAAACGGTTCACTGGTTGATGGCCTCGGCGTTCGTGATTACCAAGCCGGTGTTGCTCTGCGCGCGACCGTGATTGTTGATCCGCACAATGTTATCCAGCACATTTCCGTGAACAACCTGAATGTTGGCCGTAACCCGAAAGAAGCACTGCGTATTCTGGATGCTCTGCAAACAGACGAACTGTGCGCTTGCAACCGTCCGGTTGGCGGCGACGTGATCGATCTGCAAAAAGCAGCGGCATAAGGTGAATTCGATGAGTATCGAAACACTGAAAAACCAGATCCCTGACTACGCCAAGGACATCAAACTGAACTTGTCCACTCTGGCCGGTGAGGAAAGCCTCAACGACCAGCAGAAATGGGGAACGTTCCTGTCCTGTGCTCTGGCGAGCGGCAATGATGTTGTGATCCAGGCGATCAATGCGGAAGCTGTTACCAAAATGACCGCCGAAGCACTGAACGCTGCGAAATCAGCTGCCGCAATCATGGCGATGAACAACGTATACTACAAGTTCGTTGGCATGATTGAAAATCAGGAATACCGCACCATGCCGGCAAAGCTGCGCATGAATGTGATCGGCAACCCCGGCGTCGATAAAATCGACTTCGAGTTGTGGTCTCTGGCGGTATCAGCCCTGAACGGTTGCCAGTTCTGCGTTAATGCGCATGAGCCAATCCTGACCAAGGGTGGCCTGAGCAAAGAGCAAGTACAAGCAGCCGTACGCATCGCCGCTGTTGTGGGTGCTGCTTCTGCCGTGATCAACGGTGAAGCCGCTCTGCAAGGTTCTGCAGCGCCTGTGGCCGCAAACGCCGCCTGATTATTCATTCTTATTAAAAAAGCCCTCTGGATTCCAGAGGGCTTTTTTTGTCGTGCGGTGTGGGCCAGAACTTGACGGTATGAAAATCATTCCTAAATAAAAATTACAGGCCTGCCTTGCCATGGCGGGACTCCATAAAAACCGTTCATCTTGTTTTCGAGTCTTGAGAAAGGAGAATAGTGATGAGAACGACTGATGAATCCAACCGTACAGAGGATATTGCCACAGTGGGAGATATAGCGGCTGCGCGGAAATGCCTTTTGTTTTATCCCGAGGAATATATCAAAATCATTTTGCGCGCGATGCAAAACAACCGCACGGGGTGTGCCGGTGTTATTGATGATCAGGGGGCCTTGATTGGCCTTTTGACGGAACGCCATATATTAAGGCGCATCTTTTCCCTTCTCTCTGATCCCACTATCAATCAAGCGAATATAGGTAAGTATATTGATGATATGCGTGTCATGGATGTCATGATATCTCATCCGGAGACGCTGGATAGTGATACTGATATTGAGGATGCCCTGCAATTTATGACTGAGCTTGGCTTCCGGTATATGCCGGTTGTCAGCCCCTATAACAAGCAAGTGGCGCTCGGGTTCGTCGATGAGCGGGAAGTGGCCATTCATGTTGCGCATCGCTTGGAACGACTGCGCCGAGAGGCCAATGAAAAAGATCGGGTATTCCAGCAGCTTTTGCGTGAGCCTTACGGGACGGGTTATAATCAGGAATATTACGGTTAGACATGAAAACCCCTCCGCTGAGATATCAGGGAGGGGTTTTTTTGACTCATATTCCTGTTAACGCGGTTTGAGGTCGCCTGTACGTGCCCATGTCACAATCTGTGTCAACTCGCGGTAGATTTTGCGGTTGGCAATGGTGTGCCTGTTGGTCTTTTCCATCCATTCACGCAAGGAATGTCCGGCGGCGGCAATGAAGGCGGTCTGGCATTCCGGCATACGCGAGATGGGGGTCTTGGTGCCGTCCTCGCCATACACATCACGGAAAGCCTGACGCAGGCGTTCGCTGACGGGTGCCCATGCGTAATAATCAGGGTTCATGCGGATGTTGTTGTCATCCAGCATGCTGTCGAAATATTTGCGGTTGGTAACCACAATGGGTTCATTTTCCGGCAAAGGCTGTTTACGCCATTCAGTATTGTAAGGTGTATGCGGCGGGCGCACGAATTTAGGATCGTCAATGCCGCCATCACGCATGACCGCTGCGTAACCTGTACGCATCTGTGGTATGTGTTGCTTTTGTTCGTCTTCTGGATGATCGCCGTACATTTTTTTATAACTCTTCTTGTTTTTGGAAGAACAGGGGCATTTCAGCAAAGAAAACGCCCCTGTTTTTAAACTCAATAAGAAAGTGTTCTTACACTTTCAGTGTGTTCACAACCTGCTCTGGGTAGTGACCGGTAAAACGATCATCCAGAGATTCAGGGTTTGTCATCAGACGGTAGAAAATAGGGCCGAGCAGTTGATCAATCGCCATCTCGGTATCGAGTTGCGGGTTGAACAGGCCTTCGGCTTTACCAGCTTGCAGGTGATTGCGCAGATTGTTTACGCGCTCATCAAGGAAGTTTTCGTTCAGCAGACGCAGGGCTTCTGGTTCTGCCTGTGCTTCGGCAATGATGTTCGCGACGATGCGGCCGTTTTGACCACGCAGCTGGCGGATCAGTTTTTCGAGTTGCACTTTCAATGCTTCGTCAGCGCTTGGTGTTGTCGGCAGAATGTTCTGCAGGCCCGGCTGCGCCATGAATGCTTCCATGACGAGGGACGCTTTGTGCGGCCACCAGCGATAAATTGTTGTTTTGCCCACGCCTGCACGTTTCGCCACAGCTTCGATAGAGATATCGCGCAGTGGCGTGTGCATGAGCATTTTGCGGGTAGCGTCGAGGATAGCCTCGCGTGATTTGTCTGAACGGGGGCGGCCCGGGCGTTTCTCTGGATTGCGGTTATCTTCCGGGTTCGTTTGAACAACGCTCATTAATGCCGTTTCAGCAGCCATATCACACACCTCTTTAAATAAATAGTTTCCGTAAGATCGTTGTGAGGCAAATTGTCCACAACGGAACGTGTCGTTTTAGCGCCGCCTTTCCAGAAGAGCAAGAAAAAATGAAAAGTTATCCTCCCCCCTATATTACGAATCGCTTAAGCTCATTCCCATTGAGGCGTTCAGACGAGTCCGATGAATTCGGATTTTAAAAAGCCGTAAGGCGAGAAGAACCAGGGAGGTTCGGTACATGTCTGGGTACAAACGCGGCAGGGGGGCTCGTGCAATGTTCTTTGCGGAACATCGCTGGGCCTTTTTTGTTTAATGATCCCCACAAAGGGGGCTGCTTCGTCTGAACGTTAAGGTAGTCCGGCATAGCCGGGTCATTCGCGGTCTGACTTGCTCAGAAAAAGGCTGTGCCGGGGGCTTTTAAAAGCTTTCCGGCACAGTTTTTTTAATTTCTTGCGCAAAATATACTCTGCACCTTATCTTTTAAAAAAATAACAAAGACAGGGTTCCTGACGGCATGCACAAGAATGACCGTTTCACTTTCAATCACTACAGCGATCCGCAGTGGCATGCGACGAACACGCGCGCGCGTGCTTATACCTATGTTCCGGATGAAATTTTTGAACCTGTGCTATCGACTCTGCAAAAGCATGCGCAGGATATCCTGAAATTTGGTGATGTGCTGATGATTGAATCGCTGAAGGCCGGGGCAGGGCGTGCATGGACATGGCATGAAACCTTATCCGCCGTGCAGGCTGTCTGGCAAGATATGGACCCGCGTTTCGGCGATTTCGCGCAAGAGATGCTCGATAACGCCGCCCTTCATTATAGCGAAGTGCCCAAAGGTCATGGCAAGGGACGTTGCTTTGATGATTTCGCCGAGATTGATTGCGAGGGCAATATAAACGACCCGGTATGCGCCGTGCATGAAAGCGGGCATTTGATGGCTGCTACGCATGGGGCTGATCGCTATGACAGCGTGTCTGCGCCGAACATCCGTGAAATACAGGCGATGTTTGTGCAAGAGCACGCCTATGACTGGCTGCAACGTCAGACGCAGAGCGATGATGAAGTGGCCTCTATCAAGCGTCACCGCATGACGTATTACACGGGCATTTTGATGAATGTGCCGCTTTATATGTACATGATGGATCGTCCGGGTTCTCGCAAGGCTAATCTATCGGAAACATTTGCGCACTGGGCGGTGGATTGTCGTCTGGCTTCGCATTTGTCGCATGACCATGATGGCAATCGCAAAGGGCCGCAACATTTGCATACGCACCCGTTCGCCACGATGATGGCACCCGCACTTTACCAGCGTTTTCAGGATAAAGATGCCGAGGGCAAGAAACGTATTCTGGCCGTCATGTATGAAGGTGGGGCAAATACAACGCTCACCGAGCTTCTGAGTGCGTTTGATGTTGAAACGCCTGATGATGTGCGCGTACTGGCCGAGGAAACCTGCCATAATTTCAAAGGCCAGATTGCTGATTGCTGCACAAAGGCCCGAAATTCGAAGACCTGCCTGACAATTTGACATTAAAGCCTGTCTTTTGACATAATCTATACATGTTAAATCGTAAGACAGGCGGTTATCCCTATGCGCACTTTCCTCAAGGGGAAGATCCGCAGTCTGTCTATTTCCCTGATGCCGTTATTGGTCCGTTCATTGATGCGGCTAAAAATTCACTTCCGGATTTTTTCAGAGCACAGCGGGAAGAGCAATTTTCTCATCGCGAGATGTCGGCACGTCGTTTCTCTCTGGAAGAAAGTAAGGCGCTGATCATTGAGGCGTTCAGTTCATATGATCCTCAGCTAGGCGACAAGGCCAAAGAAATTTTAAAGACTGCACAATATAAGAATGGCGATGCTGATCTGAAAGCAGAAGAATCATTCAGGCATGTTGCGCATGATGATTCAGATCCGCATCAGGGCCGGGGTAATCCTTATCTTCGTTCTGATTATAAGCTTGATATCGCAGAGGGTCAGCGCTGGGTGATTAGTCCTGTGGCACCGGGGCAATCGTCACTCATGCGTTGTCTTCCGGCCTCCAGCCCACAACGTGATTATGGCGACGGCTTTTATGATCCTGCCAATCCGCAGCCGCATGCTGCTATCGAATATGAATTTGACGGTACTATTGATGCGGTCGTTCATATGGCTCATGAGATGGGGCATATGATTGCGGATGATTACGGGTTGGATGCCGGACATACATTCCAAGATAATCCTGTGCATATGCAAGAGACACAGGCTTATCTGGGACAGCATATTTTATATGCGCATTTAAAAAGGCATTCGGATGCAAGTATCGCGCAAGTAGCGTATGAGCATTTCACTCTGACCATGACAAATAATATTTGTAGCTTGATGGATCGTGATCGGTTGCATTCGCGACCCCTTGGTTTGTTAAGTGCGATGGCCGTTCTTGATAAAGTGCAGGATCAAGATCTGTTTGCGAAACGTCATGTCAGCGAGCGCATGTGGGGACGGATGGGGCCTGCTGATATTAATCAGGTATTGGCTTCTGCGGGCGTTGAGCGTCCCGATGATATGAAGAAATTGGCACAAATTGAAGTACAAAAGCTGCATCAGCATCTGCAAGGGCTCGTGAAGGATGTCAGCGCGCCTACCCCCTCTGCTGTTCGGCGGGGGCAGGATTTTTCTGCGGGGCTGGCCTGATCTGATTAGTAACCTGATCTTACGAACGAGCGTGGCGCTGGGTCTACGACGCTCATGCTGCCGTTTTTGAACTCCAGAATAGCGAGCCCGCGCTCAGCCATACCATCAGGACGGAAACGGAAGATGCCATCGATACCGGCAAAGCCGTTCGGATTGGTGATGGATGCACGGTCGTAAGACGGTGCGCCGTAGTTGGCAAAGCCTGATTTGGCCAGCACGACCGCGAGTGACATCGCGTCATAGCCCAGTGTCGCGAGACGTGGCGGTGCGGCACCGTAAGCGTCAAAGTAACCACGTTCGAATGCCTTGCGGAGGGATGGGTCCGAAGCGGCAAACCATGCACCATCGAGGTTCTTTTGTGTAGCGAGGGCTGCGTCATCCCAAAGACCTGTGCCGAGGCGGCGTACGCTTTTGGCATCCAGTTCGTAATAGGCGAGGCTATCGGCCAGTGATACGGCTTCGCTACCACCTACGGGCATGAAGATCGCATCATAAGGTGCTGGGGGCAGTGGCTGGCCTGCTTTCGCGGCGGTCATGCGGGCGGTGCCGTTGGTGAATTCATCAATACGTTCTGATGCTTCGGCACTGCCCGGGTTTACGCGCAGAATACCCGCAGGCGGCATGTTGTTGCGGTTGGCGCTGACGTTCCATGCGGATACGACGACGTTACCGTATTCGTTTTGCGGAGCAATGATGCCAACACGTTGCAGGCGTTGTTGGGCAGCATATTGAACGATGCGTTCGACCTGTGTGAACGGCAGGAAGCCCATGACGAAGGTGTTACCCTGCGCCAGCGTCCAGTCGGTCGAGAATGAAATTACGTTGATATTGCTTTGCTGGGCTATGGGGGCCACAGCGCGGGCCTCAGTAGCGAAGATGGGGCCGAGGATCAGTTTGGCACCATCAGCGATCGCCAGTTGTGCGGCTGTGCGCGCGCCATCCGGTGTGCCTTTGGTGTCCTGTGGTACCAGTTCTATACGGTCATATTCCATGTCAAAGAGCGCGAGCTGTGCGGCCTGCATCATCGCCTGACCGAGATCAGCATTCTTGCCGGAGAGCGGTACCAGCAGTGCAACTTTTACAGACGGGCCGGAAGGCGCTGCCGCCGGTACAGGGACAGGTTGTGTGCTGCCGGATGTGTAGACGTCGGTCGGGTATGTTGTGACGGATGAACCGGGCTGAGATGTCGGTTGTGCATTCGGTACGTTGTTCGCTGTGTTGTACTGCCACTCTGTCCCGGGTGTTGGTGTAGCGGGCTGTGTATTCACGCCATGCGGGTCATTGATGATCTCGCGGGCCACGGCCTGACTGTCGAGGGCTTCGCGTGTCAGCGGGCTAGGCTCAGAGCTGGCGGGGCCTTCGGCAGATTTCTGGGTGTTCCAGCCGCCGGGCATGCTGTTATTGCCACTGCCGCTGCAACCAGCGAGCGTGACTATCAGCGCTAAGGAAACGAGAACCGAGAACAGGGTATGGCGTATATTTTTCATCATGCTTGTTAGTTAGCATAATTGGCATTATGCAGAAAGGATGAAAACGCTTTCGACAGTAACTCTGGCCCCCGGTCTTTATCTTATCGCAACGCCGATTGGCAATTTGCGTGACATAACTCTGCGCGCGTTGGAGGTATTGGCGGGTGTGGACGTAGTCGCGTGCGAGGATACGCGCATGACCGGCAAGCTTTTGGATGCGCATGGGGTCAAGGCCCCCAAGCTGATCGTGTACAACGATCACAATGCCGATGCGTCACGCAAAGGCATTCTGGATATGCTGGCGCAAGGCAAACGCATTGCGCTGGTAAGTGATGCGGGCACGCCGCTGATTTCTGATCCCGGTTACAAGCTGGTGCGCGATGCGCAAGACCTCGGGTTGAACGTCACATCATTGCCGGGCGCGAATGCGTTGCTGACCGCGTTGCAATTATCGGCGCAGCCCACCGATAAGTTTTCGTTCCTCGGTTTCCTGCCTGCGAAAGAAAAGGCACGTCAGGATGTATTGAAGGAATGGCGCGATGTGCCGGGCACATTGGTGACTTATGAAACCGGGCCGCGCCTGATTGATTCTTTATCGGATATGGCCAAAATTCTGGGTGGTGATCGCCCGGCGGCGGTGACACGTGAACTGACCAAGATGTACGAGGAAGTACGCCGCGATACGCTCACCAATCTTGTGGCGCATTACCAAGAAGCGGGAGAGCCCAAGGGCGAAATCGTGATCGTGATTGGCCCCGGCGCGCGGGCCGAGATCACCGAAGAGGCCATCAATGCCCGCCTTGCCGAGTTGCTGAAAGACCTGTCGGTGCGGGATGCATCGGCCCAGGTGGCGGATGAAATGGGCATTTCCAAGAAGCAGGCGTATGAATTTGCCATAATCTTGCAAAAATCAGCAAGATAGTGTATAGTTAAGTCCTTCATTCTAAAGGGTTGTGCCAATGTTTACGGTGCCAGTGGGATTACAGCGGATTTTCGAAAGCGGTGCGGAAGCATTGGACGATGCCGTGCGCCCGGGTCACGTCGTACATCTGGCGATTGACTGGCAGCGCCTGTATTGCGACCCGCTGTCGCCAACGAATAGCAACAATCTGCAACGCGTGAACAAGATTGCGACCACGCTTAGTCAGGTGAATGACTTTGCCGATGAGACACGCATCGTCGCACCCGTGTGGTGGGTCTATCATGATCCCGCTGATTTTCAGGATGCACAAGCGGGCACGATCAAAAGTGCGATTGCGCAATTCCGTGAAGAGGGCCGTGCGATTTGCGGTTATGTCGATCCGGAACATGATCTGGTTTTGCGCAAACCGTTCAAGGACGCTTTCGCAGGCACAGATCTGCATGAACGTTTGCAACGCAATGGTATTGATACGCTGTTGATCAGCGGCCTTTACCGTCATTATTCACGTATGCCGGGCCGTTCCCAATGCGTGGGTGAGACGATGAAATCGGCTGTCGAGCTTGGGTACAAAACATTCATCGTCGAAGATTTGACCGTCGATCAGGTCGAGCACACCAGCCAATCACGCATGTCACTGTCGCAAATGACGGTTGCGGATGGTGCTTATTCCGTCGTGTCTGATCACGTCCGCAGCGTGCTTGCAAAATTCAAGCCATGAAATCGCGCGGAACCTACAAAGACGGTTTGTGGGCCGAGACGGTTGCTGAAATCATTTTACGTTTAAAGGGTTATCGCATTCTGGCGCGCCGGTATAAAACGCCGATGGGCGAGATTGATCTGGTCGCGTGCCGCGGCAAGATGCTGGCGTTTGTCGAAGTGAAATATCGCCGTTCGATGACTGATGCGCTGGAATCCCTGACGCCGTCCATGAAAAGCCGTATTGCCAATGCAGCCCGCCATTTTATCGCCGCATATCCAGACTATACAGATTATGACATGCGTTTCGACCTGATGGCGGTGGCGGGCATTTTCTCCGTCCAGCATCTGGACAATGCGTGGTCGGTCACTGCATAATCAGTTATCCAATCACTTCTCATACCGTTCCGGTACATCAACATGAATACTAAAAACCTTCTGCTTGTTTCCTGTCTTTCCGTTGCCCTGATTTCGCTCGCGAACTGTACACCTGTGGGTGCTGTGGTTGGTGCGGGTGCGACTGTGGGGATTGCCTCGCAACAAGAGGGCGGCGTGAAGTCCGCTGCTGATGATGTGCGCATCAAGACAATGATCAGCGAGAAATGGTTTAATTATAAGGTTGATACCTTCTCGAAACTCAGCACCACCGTTGATCAGGGCCGCGTACTGATTACAGGTGTTGTTCAAAATCCTGATGATCGTGTCGAGGCCGTGCGTCTGGCATGGCAGGTCAAGGGCGTGAAGCAGGTCATCAACGAAATCCGCGTGGCGGATAGTGACGGCGTACCCGGCTATGTGCGCGATACATGGATTACAACACGCCTGCGCACCGAGTTGACCTTCACCAAAAATATCAGCGCGATCAATTACAGCATCGATACGGTGCAGGGCACGGTTTACCTGATGGGCGTGGCCCGTGATCAGGCTGAACTGGACCGCGTTATCGCTGTGGCGCGTTCTATCCCGAACGTTAAACAAGTCGTGAGCTACGTGAAGCCGAAGGGCGAGCCGGTGCAGTCCCAATCCAGCACACTGGTCCAACCATAATATTCTGGTCTTTTAGGCTGCAAATCCTAAGTTTATCCTCTGGATAAACCGTGTTCATATGCTTTGCATGTGACGCTTAGTGATTTTGCTGGTACAATATCTCTAATGACCGTTGCGAACGACAAAGACCTTGTTGATAGACTGCGTCAGGCGGGTGAAAAGGCTGATGCCGATATGCCGCTGATTGATGTCGCATTGCTGCTGGCTGAAATAAATCATCCCGGAATTTCCACTGAACGTTACCGCCATCACATCCAGAAAATGGGTGAGGAAGTCGGCTGGCGTTATCATGAATTGGTTGCAGCAGGTGCACATGATGCGCTGGAAACGCGATTGGCCGCGCTCAAGCATATTCTGGCGGATCAGCATGGCTATCATGGTGACGAAGAGACATACGATAACATTCAAAACGCTGATTTGATCGATGTAATCGAACGCCGCAAGGGTTTGCCGATTACGCTTTCGATTTTGTATATCGCCGTGGCGCAAGCGCAGGGGTGGGATGTAGCGGGACTTAATCTGCCCGGGCATTTTGTCGTGCGGATGGAGATGGACGGGCAACGCCTGATCTTTGATCCGTTCAATCGCTGCGCCATTTTAAATGCGCCTGAGCTGCGACAGCTTTTGAAAAAGACAATGGGGCCGGATGCTGAATTATCATCGACTTATTATGATCCGGTGACAGCGCGTCAGGTGCTGATACGCCTGCAGAATAACGTAAAGATACGCCTGATCGAAGGTGAAGATTACGAAGGCGCTTTGCGTACCGTTCAGAACATGCGCGCGCTTGATCCGCATGAATACAGATTGCTTCTGGATGCGGGTGTTTTGTGTGCCCGTACCAATCGCCCGCATGCGGCGATGGAGGCCCTTGAGGAATATATCAAGCTGGTCCCAGATGATCGTGACCGTTATGACGCACAAGTCTTGCTCGACCATATCCGCTCGACCGTCAATTAACCCCATCCAGTCTTTTGGGCTGCAAATCATGCCTGTTTGCGCTGTTTTTTATTTACAGAATGTTTGGTCTGTGCACGGCTGATTGCCCCCAAAATACCTTATTTCCGGCCTCATCCTGCCTTGGGACAGATCCATGATTTGCCTTGAGATTTTGGTGGGCAGACCGGGAAAAAAGCCTTGACGGCTCTTGTTTCATGGAACTTCGCAGACTAAAACTATGTTACTTGAGGATTCGGGTGTTCTAAGGCGTCATTACGGCGTCGCTCCCATCGCGCCGTTTAATTTTTGAAGGATTACAAGGAGATTATCCCATGTTCAAACGCGGTTTATTGATGACAGCTGTTATGGCTACAGCACTTATGCCCCTGGTAGGCTGCTCATCTGACGATGACAAAGCCGTTGATACGCTGCAAGTCAGCGATGGCATGGGTACAGGCGCTCTGGATGGTACAGAGACATACGGCTCTGACGCAACCGGTGGTGTTACACCTGGTTCCCAACAAGATCTGGTCGTGAATGTGGGTGACCGCGTATTCTTCGGCTATGACCGTTTCGATGTTAGCCCTGAAGGCCAACGCGTTCTGGAGATGCAAGCTGAGTGGCTGAAGCGTTACCCGAACAACAACGTGACCATTAAAGGCCACGCTGACGAACGCGGTACACGTGAATACAACCTGGCACTGGGTGAGCGTCGCGCTTCTGCGATCAAGAATTACCTGGTTGCTCTGGGTGTGCCATCAACACGCATCAACACCATCAGCTACGGCAAAGAACAACCAGCTGTTATGGGCTCTAACGAAGATGCATGGGCACAAAACCGTCGTGGCGTAACAGAAGTTGACTAATACGCAAATGAATATGATGAACAGTTCATCGCTCAAGGCACGGGAGTTTTCGCTTCCGTGCCTTGCGGCTTTATTCGGATTGGGGCTTTTCTGTGTTCTGCCGGTGACTGCGCATGCGCAGACCGATGTGCAGTCACGTGTGAACCGCCTCGAGAATGAAATCGAAACACTGAGCCGTGCTGTCTACAAGGGTGAAGAGCCGCCTGCAGGCGCTTTCTCATCACCATCTGCTGACGCCGCGCGTGCTGCCATGGAAACCCGCATCAACCAGCTGGAAACTCAGCTGCGTGAACTGACCGGGCAAATGGAACAGCAGACTTACGAAATCAAAATGCTGAAAGAGCAGGCAGAGGCCGCCAAGGCTGCTGCGGCACCGACCACCGGCCAAGTGGGCCGCCCGTTTGGTGAGAACCCGCTGACCAGCAGTATTTATGGTGGTGCGGGCACGACACAAGATCCGGCAGCTTCTACAGGCTCCATCACCGGTGCGCCACCACAGCCAGGCGGCATGCAACAAATTTCAGGCGTCAATGCCACACAGCCGGGTAGTGCGCCTTACACAGCCACAACCGGCGGCCAGTTGGGCACGCTGTCGCAAACGCAAGACGGCAGCACCTATAAGGCCCCTGCGTCAAATGATCCTTCTGCTGTTTACGAAGCGGCTTTCGCGTTGGTGAAAGATGGTTCATACGATCAAGCCGAAATTGGTCTGACGGATTTCCTGACCCGTTTCCCTGATCACACACTGGCACCTAATGCCCGTTACTGGTTGGGTGAGACATACTACGTGCGCAAAGATTACGCCAAAGCGTCACGCGTATTCGCTGAAGCCTACCAGAAGTCACCCAAAGGCCCCAAAGCACCCGACAATCTGTTGAAGCTGGGCCTGTCACTTGCCGGAAGCGGTGATGTGAAGAGTGCCTGTATTGCGCTGACTCAGTTGCAGACGGAATACGGTGGTACGGCGAACCCGGTCATTGATCGTGCGATTAAAGAAAAAGAAGCGATCGGCTGCCAGTAATCATTTGGCTTTAGGCGGATGCTTATCCGGCCTTTCTGTGCTTTCCGGTGCTCACGTATGTTTAATACGTTGCGCTCCGGTTCTCGAAAGGCGCGGATAATCCCCGGCACCTAAAGCCAAAAGGCCCTCTTACTGACTTCCCGAAAATTATAACTTAAGCTCATCTCCCACAAAGTTATGAAAAATTTGCCTTTTGAGGGGAAATCTGGTAGTTTTCTGACTATCCAATAATCAAGAAAGCCCCATAAACCGGGGCAGGGTTGTGTAAAAATGCCGAATAATGCTGCTCCTTCATTTATGGATGCCGTCTTCAATTTTGGAGCGGGCGTGGTGGAATTTGCACGTGGTGGCGCGCAGACGTTTGACCAGATGGCGTCAGGGGCTCCGAACGCGGCAGCACAATTTGCGGGATGGGCGGCACTGATCGTCGTTCTCAGCATTACCAGCGGCAAGCATGTGGGCCTGAACCTGATCAAGGGTGCCCGCGACAGCCGTGTGGACCGCACAATCGGTTTTGCCATCAATCTGGCTTTGGCGCTGGGCGCTGCGACACTGACACACAATGCTATTCAGGGACATTACGGTATCGCCAGACCTGATGGTGATAAATATTACCGCCAGATCAAAGCCGACCCGCGTGGGCAAGCGGCGTATGACGAACTGCCTGCGCGTAAGGAAGAGGCCTATAAGGCTCCGAAACGCACAGCGGTAAATCCAAATGGATCTACCTGCACGTTCAAGATTGATCCGCTGGCGCGTAAGAACTGCCCGCAATAATCTGCATTTACCTTAGGTTTCGTAGACGCGGGGCGCTGTTCCCGCTATAACCGTTTTATGGATCCTTTCATGCTTTTGCCGTCTGTGCTGGATGACGCGCCGCTGCCTGTGGCGGCGGATGAATTTGCGCGCACCATGCGTTCCTGCGAACAGGCGCAAGGGGTGGCGGTGGCGCTTTCGGGCGGGCCGGATAGCATGGCGTTGCTGGCGCTGATTTCCGAATGGGCCGCGCCGCGTCATATCAGGGTTCATGCAATGACTGTTGATCATGCCTTGCGCGCTGAATCAGCCGCTGAGGCCGCAAAAGTGCATGAATGGGTTTTCACGCATTTTCCCACGGTGACACATGTGGTTTTGCGCCGTGATGTGGCGGCCATTCCGTCGACCCGTATTCAGGAACAGGCCCGCCATGATCGTTACCGCATGATGGCGGATGAATGCCGCGCACAAGGTATTACGCATTTGCTTCTGGCGCATCATCAGGATGATCAGGCCGAAACTTTCCTGTTCCGTCTGTGCAAGGGTAGTGGCCTTGACGGTCTGGCGGCGATGAGCGGTGAAAAAGAATTTCAGGATTTGCGTCTGGTGCGCCCGTTGCTCGGGTTTGAGAAAGCGCGCCTGGTTGTGACATGCCGTGCGCGTCATCTTCCCTTTGTGAAAGACCCGTCGAACCGGAATGATAAATTCGCGCGCGTGCGCTTGCGTCAGGTCATGGGCGTGCTGACACGCGAGGGATTATCACCCAAGCGCATGGCTGTGACGGCGGAACGTCTGGCGCGGGCGCGGACAGCGCTGGAACAGATCTCTGATCAGGTCTGGCAAGATGCCTTGATGCCCGCTGCCCCGGATATGCTGGTTTTTGACCTGAATATGCTGAAAGCGCAGCCTGAGGATATCCGGGTGCGTATCCTGATGCGGGCGCTTTCCCAGATAGGCGCTGATGCCGGTGGCTATGGTCCGCGTCTTGAGCGGGTCGAGGAACTGGCGCTGGATTTGTTTACCGAATCAGTTGCTGGCGAAGGCTTTACCAGAACCACGCTGCATCATTGCATCGTTGAAAAATCCGCCGCCCGCGGAACTTTGTCAGTTCGCCGCGAAAAGGCCTAAAACCCCTTGTATCCTTGGACAAACGGCTTAAATTCCCTATATTGTTAGCTGTTATTCTTTCATTGAACAAAGGCGGAGATCCCCTTGAATAATTTTGGTCGCAATATGATGTTCTGGCTGGCGATACTCGTCCTGCTGATGTTCATGTTCAATGTCTTCCAAGGCACACACACGCAAAAACCCGGTGCGGGTGAAACGGTCGCGTATAGCGACTTCGTGAGTGATGCTAAAAGCAACCGTGTGAATGATGTTGTAATCAAGGGCCAGACCCTGATCGGCCATTACACTGGTTCTGGCAAGGAATTTACGGTTCTGATCCCGAATGAGGAAAACGTGGTCGAGCGCCTGAACGGTACTGGTGTTCAAATCACCGCTGAGAAGGAAGAGCCGGAGAAGATTGGCCTGATGAGTATTTTCATCAACTGGTTCCCGATGCTGCTGCTGATCGGTGTGTGGATTTTCTTCATGCGCCAGATGCAGTCCAAGGGCGGCGGCGGGGCGCTGGGCTTTGGTAAGTCACGTGCGCGTATGCTGACCGAGGCCAACGGCCGTGTGACGTTTGATGACGTTGCCGGTATCGAGGAGGCCAAGGTCGAACTGGAAGAGATTGTCGATTTCCTGAAAGACCCGCAAAAATTCCAGCGTCTGGGCGGTAAAATTCCGCGTGGTGCGCTGCTGGTCGGCTCACCGGGTACGGGTAAGACCCTGATCGCGCGTGCGGTCGCCGGTGAGGCCAATGTGCCGTTCTTCACCATTTCCGGTTCTGACTTCGTTGAAATGTTTGTCGGTGTGGGTGCGTCCCGCGTCCGTGACATGTTCGAACAGGCGAAGAAAAATGCACCGTGCATTATCTTCATCGACGAGATCGATGCCGTGGGCCGTCACCGTGGTGCGGGTCTGGGCGGTGGTAACGACGAACGCGAACAGACATTGAACCAGTTGCTGGTCGAGATGGATGGTTTCGAAGCGAACGAAGGTGTGATCATTCTGGCGGCGACGAACCGTCCGGATGTTCTGGACCCTGCGTTGCTGCGTCCGGGCCGTTTTGACCGCCAGATTGTGGTGCCGCTGCCGGATGTAAAAGGCCGCGAGAAAATCCTGATGGTGCACATGAAGAAAGTGCCATTGGCAAAGAACGTCGAGCCATTGGTGATTGCACGCGGTACACCGGGTTTCTCGGGTGCTGATCTGGCAAACCTTGTGAACGAAGCGGCGCTGCTGGCAGCTCGTCGCAGCAAGCGCGTTGTCGGTATGGAAGATTTCGAAGAAGCCAAGGACAAGGTCATGATGGGCGCCGAGCGCAAATCCATGGTTATGTCTGATAACGAGAAAAAACTGACGGCTTATCATGAAGCCGGTCACGCTGTTGTGGCTGTTCACCTCGTAGAGTCCGATCCGGTGCACAAGGCGACGATTATTCCGCGTGGCCGTGCGCTGGGGATGGTTATGCGTTTGCCCGAAGGTGACCGCGTATCCATGACCCGTGCGAAGCTGAAGGCTGATCTGGCTGTGGCCATGGGTGGCCGTCTGGCGGAAGAACTGATTTTCGGCTACGACAAGGTGACCACAGGTGCCTCGAGCGATATTTCGATGGCCACCAATGTTGCCCGCCGTATGGTGACGGAATGGGGTATGTCCGACAAGTTGGGCCCGCTGCGTTACACATCTGATCAGGAAGAAGTGTTCCTGGGGCATTCTGTATCACAGAGCAAAAACATGTCTGATGAAACCGCCAAGGTTGTTGATGCCGAAGTGCGCATCATTGTTGAGGAAGGTTATCAGAAGGCCAAAGAAATTCTGACGACCTATATCGACCAGCTGCACAGCCTTGCAAAGGCATTGCTGGAATATGAAACCCTGACAGGTGATGAAATTCGTGGCCTGCTGCGTGGTGAGCCGATTATTCGCGTCGATGACTCGCATGACCCGGATGAGGGCAAGCCGAAATCATCGGTGCCGAAAACCGGTGGTATAGGCAGCGGCGAATTACCGCAAGGGACATAAAAGATTGAAAAACAGGGGCTTTTAGGCCCCTGTTTCTTTTAGAAAAGCCCTCAAAAATATTGACATAATTCATAATTTTGGGGTATGGTCTGGGCCTGAATTTGACCCTGAACCAAGGCTCGCATTGAGGTTTGATGGAACAGGGGTTTCCTCGCGTTTACTGAAGGATTGTAGCCATGCCCGTATCACGTCGTGACCTCCTTAAAGCCGCTTTGGCATCTGCCGTACTGGGCCCTGTTAACGCAATAGCGGCGGGTTCACAGATTGAGCGTGTGGAATATACGGGTGCGGATGATCCGGCGGCGTATCGCCGCTTTCTGGATGAACAATCCCGCAACGCCGTTGTGTTCAGTGTATTTCATGCGAAATGGTGCGGCCCATGCAAGGCGCTGTTCAAGCAACTGGATGAGATTGCGCAGCAACCCGGCGTGAAGATTAAAATCGTTGGTGTTGATGTCGGTCCGCCTGCCTATATGAGCGGCCCTTACAAAAATATTGTCCAAGCGAACAACGCCTTTGCGACACCATCGGTCGAAATTCTGGCGGCGGGTGATACACAATATTCGATGAAGGGCTTCATTCAGAACGTACCTGAAATGACACGCTACCTGCGTGAATTGACCACGGCCGTTCACGGTGATGTTTCAACGCGTCCGGCATCCCGCTTAAAACCTTAATATTACTGCGATAAACTTTCTTCATCTTCTTGATCATCAGATAAAGCGGGCTAGATAGGATTCTACAGCCCACATATCTGTAAGAAGGAATGAAAATGACACGTGCCTTGACCTATCCTACGCGCCTGATCCTGCTGTCTTCTGCTTTCTTTGTGCTGTTTGCCGGTCTGGCGATGGCTAAAGACGACCAGCCGGGACCGCAGCACATTACACGCGAAGCGGCGATCAAGATTGTCACCGATGCCGGTTACACCAATCCGCATGACGTCGATTTTGACGATGATACCGCTGCCGGTGAATGGGAAATCGAGGCTTTCGATGCCAGCGGCAAGAAGTTTGATATCGAGATTGATGCCACCAGCGGCAAAATCATCAAGACACAGCTGGATGATTAATATTGCGATTTTAATGCCAGCTACAAAAGACGGAGCCTTTAGGGGCTCCGTTTAAGTTTTAGGGCCCTATTACCCCTCGAATTATACATATCGGGCCGGGCGTGATCGCTAAAATATGGTGATTTTGCTGATTCAGGGTAAAATCCCTGATATACAGGGGTTCTTGCAAAAATGAGCTTAACGACAATGACACGCAAATATTTCGGTACAGACGGCATCCGTGGCGAAGCCAATAAATTTCCGATGACAGCCGACATGGCACTGAAGGTGGCGATGGCCACCGCTGTGGCGCTGGGCAAGTCACAAGGCGGCATGGACCAGAAGCGCGTGATCATCGGCAAGGATACACGCCGTTCCTGCTATATGCTGGAACAGGCGATGGCTGCCGGGTTCGAAGCGATGGGCATGGACGTGTTGTTCACGGGCCCAATCCCGACACCGGGTATTTCCATTCTGACACGTACATTACGTTGTGATATCGGCGTGATGATTTCCGCTTCACACAATCTGAGCAAGGATAACGGCATCAAGATTTTCGGTGCTGATGGTTATAAATTGTCCGATGTGATGGAGCGCGAGATTGAAGCGCTGATTGATCAGGATCTAACGGATTACCTGCCGGATGGTGAGAAGGTGGGCCGCGCCACACGTATCGACGACGCGACAGGCCGTTATATCGAATATATAAAACGCAGCGTGCCGCGCGCGCTGACATTTTCAGGCATGAAGATCGTGGTCGATTGCGCCAATGGTGCCGCATACAAGGCCGCCCCTGCTTTGTTTTATGAACTGGAAGCTGAAGTCGTTTCCATGGGTGTTGCGCCCAACGGTAAGAACATCAACAAGGATTGTGGTGCGACGCACACGGATGCGCTGCAGAAGGCTGTACTTGAGTGCAAGGCTGATCTCGGGGTGGCGCTGGATGGTGATGCTGACCGCCTGATTATGGTCGATGAAAAAGGTAACAAGATTGATGGCGACCAGTTGCTAGCGCTGCTGGCGGTGGCCAAGCACAAGGATGGTTATCTGAAGGGTGACAGCGTTGTGGCAACAGTCATGTCGAACCTGGGGCTTGAGCGTTATCTGACATCACAAGGTTTGAAGCTGATCCGCACACAAGTGGGCGACCGTTATGTGATGGAAAAGATGAAGGCCGATGGATTCAATATCGGTGGTGAGCAATCAGGTCACATCATATTCGATGATTTCGTTGCGACAGGTGATGGCTTGCTGGCAGCACTGCAGACGATTGCGGTGATTGCTCAGAGTGGCAAGAAAGCCAGTGAAGTTCTGAACGTGTTCAAGCCGCTGCCGCAACTTTTGCAGAATGTGAAATTCGAGAAGGGCCAAAAGCCGCTTGAAGATGCCAGTGTGAAAGCCGCGATTACGCAGGGTGAGGCCCGTCTGGGGCAGGCAGGCCGTGTACTGGTGCGTCCGTCAGGGACAGAACCGCTGATACGCGTTATGGCTGAAGGTGATGATGAAAAGCTCGTTTATGAAGTTGTTTCAAGTATTTGCAAGGCAGTTGAGCAATCGGGGCAGCCTCAGGTTACACAAAAACTTGACAAAAAGGCTGGTTTGTCATAATAATTTCTCCAGTTGAGGTTAATAACTAGTTAACAAACGGGAGCATGATATGCCGACATTTACGCAAGACGATCTGAATGAACAACTGCGCGAAGCTGCCCGTGCTGGCGATTGCGCCAAAATCCGTTTGCTGGTGATGTCTGGTGCTGATCCTGATGCCCGTGATGAAGATGGCTGGTCCGCGTTCAATGTTGCGACATCATATGGTTACTCGAGCGCGGCGACGACATTGCTCGCTGCCCGTCAATTGTCCTATATCCGCCAGCTGGGTGTTGATGCTCAAGATTTCTACGATGCGCCGAAACAGCGCCGCGTGGCTTAAGCGGGTTTCTAAAGTTCTATGGGCCATACGCACGAAGCCGGCTTTCTGACACAGGCCAGTTCATCCTTTACAGGTAACGATGTCGCACTTCCTTCGGTAGAGGAAGGGCTGACGGCACTTTCTAAGCTGGCGTCTTATGCGCATATCAAACTTGATCGATCATCACTGCGCAGCCAGCGGCTGATTGATCCTTACCATCTTGAAAAATACATGATCCATATTGAAAGCTGTGTGATGCCCGTGGTGGCGCGCCATGGTTTTCAGGGCGATCCTTTTTTCTCGCACGAGACATATCAGCCTTACGAAGACAGCTTTTGTGAGTGGTCAAAGACGATACCGGCCCTGCAGCAGATGTATGCGGCATTCCCCAGCGTCGTGCAGAGCCTTGAGGTCGTGGACCGGATTATGAAGAACGAGGCCGCCTGGAAGGATACAGTTCGCCAGCAAAAGACGCCGGTTGAAATCGAAGCGCTGCTGTCCAAGAGCCGTGAGACATATCAAGGTAAAGCACCGCTTCTGGAGCCTTATACGGGACCTTGATCATTCGCGATGGGTTTTTATGCCGGACCTGCAGGTTTGAGGTTGTTTCCCGGCTTTATCCTTTTATCCTCTGCCATCCATCTTTCGGTGATGTCGATAAAGGCGGCCGCAAGCGCAGGCTCCGCCTGAGAATGTCCGCAATTCAGAGGGGTTGTCAGGCTTACATGATGACAAGAATCCGCCAAAGCTTCAGCGTTCATGACGGGGCAAAGCAGATCATCTGTTCCATGAATAATATTAACCGGAACCTCTAGCTTATTCATGGCATTCAACAAGAAAATTTTGTTTTCCGGTTTGAAGTGATGAACGGCATAATGAAACCAGAGACGTGAAAGCGCCAAGGTGCTTTGAGGATCGTTGTTGGCTTCATCGATCCAGTCCTGACGTACCTTATATGTCGCTAATGCTGTATCCATGACATAGAAACGACGGGCAGCCTCCATCGCCATTGTTTCATCGGCAGATGTGACACGTTTATGATAGGCCGTCAGCAATCCATCTTTCTTTAATTCTTCAGCAGGGATGAGATCACTATATTCCTTGAAGAGTGGGTCGGCCATCGGATGTGATAGGGCACGGCCTTCGGTGATATGGTTTGCGCCATCCTGATCGGCGAAGAATACACCGCGCAGGAGCATGCGCTCGACATGTTGGGGATGTTTTTCGGCATAGAACATGGCCAGTGCCGAACCCCATGATCCACCACATACGCTCCACGATTTCACATCGCAATGCTTGCGGAATTTTTCAATATCACTGACCAGTGCGGTCGTATTGTTGGCGTGTGTGCTGGCGTAGGGTGTGCTTTTGCCGCTGCCGCGTTGATCGAACATCAATACGTTGAAATGATCAGGATTGAACATACGGTATTCGCCGAAGCTGCAACCGCCCCCCGGGCCGCCGTGCAAATAAACGACGGGTTTGCCTTTGGGGTTGCCCTGACGCTCGTAATAAAGCGCATGGCCATCGCCTACCTGCAGGTAGCCTGAATCAAAGGGTTTGTTCTCCGGGTATAGTTCCATAGGTTGAAGCTATCTTATAGAGGATAAAATATCCATAATTTATGGATTTTAAGAATTTCTCCTTTGATTTCCGGGGGTTGAACAGGTAAGAATTGCACGTATCAACCAAACACAGGAATTTCCAAATATGGCTAACGTTGCCGTTGTCGGCTCTCAATGGGGCGATGAGGGGAAGGGCAAGATTGTTGACTGGCTCTCCTCCCGCGCTGATGTCGTTGTTCGTTTTCAAGGCGGGCATAATGCCGGTCACACGCTGGTCATCGATGGCGTCGAGTACAAGCTGAGCTTGCTGCCGTCTGGCATCGTGCGTGGCGGTAAGCTTTCGATCATCGGTAACGGTGTTGTGGTTGATCCATGGCACTTGCTGAAAGAGATTGATGCTGTCCGCGCCAAGGGCGTCGAGGTCAATCCGCAGAACCTGATGCTGGCGGAAAACGCGACATTAATCCTGCCTGTGCATCAGGCGACGGACAAAGCGCTGGAAGCGGCCCGCGAAGGTGCCAAGCCCGGCAGCAAGATCGGCACGACCGGTCGCGGCATTGGCCCGGCTTATGAAGATAAAGTCGCGCGTCGTGGCATTCGTGTTTGTGATCTGCAGCATCCTGAATTGCTGAAAGAGAAAATCGAACGCCTGATGGTGCATCACAATGCGCTGCTCAAAGGCGTTGGTGCTGAAACCATGGACCCGCAAAAGGTTTATGATGACCTGATGCAATTGAACGGCGAAGTGCTGCAATATGCAGGCGTTGTCTGGAAACGTCTTGAAGAGGCGCGCGTCAAAGGCGAGCGCGTCCTGTTCGAAGGTGCACAGGGCATGATGCTGGACGTTGATCATGGTACATATCCATATGTCACATCATCGAACACGGTATCCGCGAATGCGGCGACCGGTTCCGGTGTGGGTCCACGTTCGGTCAATTATGTTCTGGGGATTACCAAGGCTTACACTACACGTGTGGGTACGGGTCCTTTCCCCACTGAATTGATGGATGATATCGGCGAAGGGATCGGCCAGCGCGGTAAAGAATTCGGTACGGTCACAGGGCGCAAGCGCCGTTGCGGCTGGTTCGATGCGGTTCTCGTGCGTCAGGCGTGCAAGGTGGGCGGCATCGATGGTATCGCGCTCACGAAGCTCGATGTTCTCGACGGTATGGATGAACTGAAAGTCTGTGTCGGTTACGAACTGAACGGTGAAGTCATTCAGCATTATCCGGCATCGTCTATTCATCAGGCGGATGTAAAGCCCGTCTATGAAACGCTCGAGGGTTGGAAAGACAGCACACGCGGGGCACGCAGCTGGGCAGAATTGCCGGCGGCGGCGGTTAAGTATGTGCGCCGGATCGAGGAATTGATCGAAGCGCCGGTGACTCTACTCTCTACCTCTCCCGAAAGAGACGATACCATCCTCATGCAGGATCCTTTCCTGGCATAAAGGCCGTCCTAGATTTTAAGGACATAAGCGGTTAGAATATTAGAACATTCCGGATTTTCCGGAATGTTCTTCCGCCTGCCTTTATTATCTTTTCAAGTTTACCTGCTCAAGCGAGTCCCTCATGTGTCCGGAACAACTCCCGGCTGAAACACCTCCGTCTGCCGTGCCTGCCGAAGCAGCGCCGGAAGCTGCCCCTGCGCCTGAGATGCGGGCGGCGGATCAAGATGTGCGCGTGGGTGGCTACGAAATTTTGCCGAACCAGCGCCTGAAGCATCTTGATCAGGGGCCGGTGCTGGCTTATGCCGCGCGGCCTGTGGGACATTCAGGCCCGGCGATGTTTTATGCGCTTATATGTGAGCCGTGGCTGATACCGCGTATCAAGGCGGCGGAGACTTTTTCCAATATTGCCAATCCCTGCTTTGCGCGCATTGTGCAACACGGCGTGGCCTTCTGGCCTGCGGCCAAGGGTGAGCGTTACGTTTTTGTGTACGAGAATAATCTTGGCCAGCCCCTGATCCGTACGCATGTTGGACATGGATTGGCATGGAAGAATGAAAAGGCACTGGTCGCTGTGATCAAGCCGATTGCTACGGTGCTGCTGGATTTGCGTGACCGCGACACTATTCACGGCTGTATCAATCCGATGAATATGTTCGATGGTGGCAGCAAGAATATCGAGAAGGTTATTCTGGGTGATTGCGTATCCGGGCCGCCTTCCTTCACGCAGCCCGCTGTTTTTGAGCCTATTGAGCGCGCACAGTGTGATCCGTTGGGGAAGGGCTTAGGCACCTTTGAAGATGATATGTATGCACTGGGTGTGACCCTGACTGTATTGCTGCGTCATCGTGACCCGATGGAAGGGCTGACAGATGAGCAGGTCATTCGTGAAAAAATAGAACAGGGCAGTTATGTGGCGCTGACCGGGAAAGAACGTTTTACCGGTGCCATCCTTGAATTACTACGCGGTCTTTTGTATGACGACCGGGCGCAACGCTGGACACTTGATGACATGATGTTGTGGCTGGATGGCCAGCGTTTATCACCCAAGCAAACAGCCAAGAAGCCAAAGGCGGCACGTCAGATACAATTTAACGGTGAGCGTTACAGCCGCCCGAGCATGCTGGCGATGGATCTGGATAAGAACCCGTCAGAGGCCGTGCAACTGATTGATGGCGGCGAGCTGGAACAATGGCTGCAGCGCTCCCTTGAAGATAATCTGACCAAGAACCGTTTTGAGCAAGCGGTGGAAATTGCGCATGAGCAAGGGCGTGGTGCGGGTTATCCCGAGCGTCTGGCTTCCCGTGTTTCCATCGCGCTTGATCCTGATGCGCCGATCCGTTATCGCGGCGCGCGTGTGACCCCCGAGGGGTTCCCGAATGCCATGATTGATGCGGCCTATTTCAAGCGTGATCTTAATCCGTATGTAGAGATCATTAACCAGCAGATGGTGATGTATTGGCTGAATGCGCAATATGATTTGCGTTATGATGTCGGCGCGACGGTCACCAAATTTGATAGCTGCCGCGGTTTTATGCGTCAGCAGAACATTATTTACGGAGTTGAGCGTTGCCTCTATTTCCTGGCACCGGATGCGCCTTGCTACAGCGAGCGCCTGCGTGATTTTTATGTGCTGACACCGGAAGATATGTTGCGGGCATTTGAGAAAATATCAACGCGCCCTAATCGTCCTGAGCTGTTTATTGACCGCCATATCGCGAGTTTTTTGTCTGTGCGTGATCGTAAAGTTATTGACCCGTATCTTGCCGAGTTGAATGCCCCCGAGATGCACAAGCGCGTGGTCGGTAACATCAAGGTGCTGGGCACCATTCAGCAACGTGCGAAAATGGAGGCTTTCCCCGGTATCTGCAAGTGGATTGCCGATATTCTGAGCAGCTATTACGAGCGCATCCACGACCGTCAGTTACGCCAGAAGTTGAAAGAGCGTATCGCCAAGCTGAGTGATGTGGGCGATATCGGCAAGATGATTGCCCTCGTTGATAATGCCGAGATGAAGCAAAAAGATTTTCTCGATTTCCGGCAGGCGATGGTCGATTACAATAAATTGCGCAATGAGGCGCATGAGCTGGAAGAGAAGCTGGGGCAGCCTGAAAGCTTCGTCAAAGAAGTGGGTCGTGAATATGCGGCCATTATATCGGCGCTTGTCGGGGGTCTGGTAATTCTTGTGTTTGTATTCATCTATCTGACGCAGGGCGGGTTGTTGTAATGGCCAAGAGCAAAGCCAAAGCGAAAGCTGGCAGCAAGGGCTGGGGTTTGCAGATACTGCTGATTGTGGTGTTGCTGGCGTCCATCTTGTTTATGCCCACAACCATTCTTGTGATTTTTGGCATGTTGCCCACCATCGTGGCGGCGCTGGTTGACCGCAAGGGTGGCGCGCGTGCGATTACTGTCGGCTCAATCAATCTGTGCGGTTGTATGCCGTTTTTGCTGGATTTATGGACTAAATCTCATACGACGGATTATGCCGTCAGCCTGATTACCGATCCGCGCACGATTATCGTCATGTATTCGGCGGCAGGCATCGGTTACATGATCGACTGGGCGCTTTCGGGGATTGTAGCAACCATTATGATACAGCGCTCTAGTGGTCGTCTGAAGGCCATTCGCACACGTCAGGAC
>Ga0247823_10000651_pt1 | contig 29343 bp, 27 predicted proteins | sample 13C_PalmiticAcid_2_FD_192426 | JGI IMG/M metagenome (GOLD analysis project Ga0247823, IMG submission 192426) | Soil microbial communities from agricultural site in Penn Yan, New York, United States - 13C_PalmiticAcid_Day30 | ecosystem: Environmental > Terrestrial > Soil > Agricultural land...
GAACTGATCCCGCGCCACCTGTTCAAGATCCCGATCCAGGCGGCGATCGGCGGCAAGGTGATCGCGCGCGAGACGATCAGCGCGATGCGCAAGGACGTGACCGCCAAATGCTATGGCGGCGACGCGACCCGCAAGCGCAAGCTTCTGGAAAAGCAGAAGAAGGGCAAGGCCAAGATGCGCGAGTACGGCTCGGTCAGCATCCCGCAGGAAGCCTTTATCGCCGCACTGCGGATGGGCGAGGAATAAGGCCCGGCGAGCGGCGCTCGCCGGACCCTTCGACCGTCAGCCGCGTGGGGCGGGTACCCGTACCCCCGGCGTCATCCGCGCCATCACCTCGTCGCGGATGAGAAAATGGTGGCGGATCGCCGCCCCGATATGGACGAGCAGCAATGCGATCGCGGCATAGCCGAGGATTTCGTGTGCCTCGTGCCCGAAATCGGACATGGCTTCCGACACCGGCAGATAGGGGATGTCGAACAGCCCGAACCAGGTCAGCGGCCGCGGGTTCGGCCCGGACGACATCGCCCAGCCCGACAGCGGGATCGCCAGCATGAAGGCGTAGAGCAGGAAGTGGGAGATATGCGCGGCGGTTCGCTCCCAGCCTGCCATGTGCGCGGGGAGGCGCGGCGCGGGATGGGTAAGCCGCCAGCCGATCCGGGCGAGCGTCAGGACGAGCACGGTGATGCCGATCGCCTTGTGGATCGGCATGATCCGCCAGTCGCGCGGCAGGCTGTCGTGGAGCAAGCCGTAAGCGAGATTGAAGATCAGCAGCGCAGCGATCAGCCAGTGAAGCAGGATCGCGCCGCGTGAGTATCGCACCAACGCCGAGTCCGTGTCCGCCATTCGCGCGCTCCCTTCCGGTTGAGGTTCAGGCACAGGATTGTGCCGGACCAGACCTGCCGCGTCGAGGGGCGCGATCTAGATCTCGACCTGGCTCCCCAGCTCGACCACGCGGTTGGGCGGCAGATTGAAGAAGCTCATCGGCTGTTCGGACACGCGCGCCATCCAGGCGAACAGCCGCTCACGCCAGATCGCCATTCCCGGCCTGGAGGAGGCGATCAGCGTCTGGCGGCTGAGGAAGTAGATCGCCTTGCCCGGTAAGGCGGGATCGAGCTGTGCGAGCGCGGCGGGTACGTCCGGCTGCTCGGCGAAACCGTATTTGATGATGACGCGCGTGACGCTTTCGGTCAGCGGCTCGGCCTTGATCCGCTCGGACGGATCGACCCGCGGCGTGAGTGCGGTGCGCACGGTGAGGAGCAGGATGCGCTCGTGCAGAACGAGGTTGCACTTGAGGTTGTGGAGCAATGCAGGCGGGATGCCGTCGGCGTTGGAGGTCAGATAGACCGCGGTCGCGGGCACGCGATGGACCTTGGCGCTCGACCGTTCGAACAGCTCGACGGGCATGGCGGCGCCCGCGAGCTTGTCCTGCAGCAGCGCGCGTCCCTTGCGCCAGGTGGTGAAGACCAGCACCAGCACCGCCGCGATCACCGCGGGCAGCCAGCCGCCGTCGAGGAACTTGGTGGTCGAGGCCGCGAACAGTCCGAGGTCGAGCGCGAGGAGCAGGCCGTAGAGCGGGATCGCCCAGAGCGGGTTCCATTTCCAGATGCGGAAGATGACGAAGCCGATCAGCAGGGTGGTCAGCACCATTGTGGCGGTGACCGCGAGTCCGAAAGCGGCGGCGAGCGCGGTCGAGCTTCGGAAGCCGAGCACGAGCGCCACGACCGCGACGAACAGCATCGCGTTGACCGTGGGCGAATAGACCTGCCCGCGCTCGCTGTCCGATGTGTGGGCGATGCGAAGGCGGGGGAGGTAGCCAAGCTGGACGGCCTGCTGCGTGACCGAGAAGGCGCCGGAGATGATCGACTGGCTGGCGATGATCGTCGCGGCGGTGGCGAGCAGCAGCAGCGGCGCCAGCGCGGCGGGCGGGGCCATCAGGTAGAAGGGCGAGCGGATCGTCGAGGGATCGGCGAGCACAAGCGCCGACTGGCCGGCATAGCAGAGGATCAGCGCCGGCAGCGCGAGGAGCAGCCAGGCGCGCGCGATCGGCTTGCGCCCGAAATGGCCCATGTCCGCGTAGAGCGCTTCGGCGCCGGTGACCGCGAGAACGACGGTGCCAAGGGTGAAGAAAGCACGGATCGGATCGGTGAGGAGGAACTGGATGGCATAGGCCGGATTGGCCGCGGCAAGGACGTGTGGATTGGCGACGACATGCCACCCGCCGAGCAACGCGATTGCGGCGAACCACAACACCATGATCGGGCCGAAAAAGCGGCCGATCAGATGGGTGCCATGCCGCTGCACCAGGAAGAGGCCCGCGATCAGCGCAAGCGTGAGCGGGATGATCCAGCGATCAAGATCCGAGCCGAGCAGCTCCAGCCCCTCAACCGCCGATAGGATCGAGATCGCAGGGGTGATGACCGCATCGCCATAGAAGAGCGCCGTAGCGATCAGCGCGGCGATGCCGATCAAGGGCAGCGCGGGGGAGGAGCGCGCCACCCGCTGGATCAGCGCGAACAGCGCGAAACTACCGCCTTCGCCCCGATTGTCGGCGCGCATGGTGATGAAGACGTATTTGACCGTGACGACCAGCAGCAGGGCCCAGACCAGCATCGACAGCACGCCGAGCACATGGAAGCGGTCGAGCGGGAGCGGGTGGTGGCCGATGAAGCTTTCGCGAAAGGCATAGAGCGGGCTGGTGCCGATATCGCCGAACACGACCCCGGTCGCGCCGAGCGCGAGTTTCCATTGACGGCTGGCGTGGCTGGCGGCGTCGGCGGTCGCGGTCATCGGGGAATCCTGAGGGGGAGTGCCGGCGTCAGGTAGCGGTGAGCGGCATTAAGATTCCATATGGAATTGCGGGGTCTAGAATTCGTACGGCACCGGCGCGCGGACGTCGGGATCGATGCGGATCTCGCTTGCCGCGGGCGGGAAGGCGCGCTGGTCGCAATCGCTGCGCGGACAGATGCGGCAGCTGGTGCCGATCGGGGTGGCAACGCCGCCGGTGCGCAGGCTGTCGGCATAGACGAAGTCGGCGGCATGCACTTCCTCGCACCCCAGCGCGACGGCGTAGCGGCGCGGGGGGCGGGCGTAGCTGGCAGATGGTTTGACCAGGCCCTTGGCCATCGAGACGTAGCGCGCACCGTCGGGCGTCTCGGCGAGCTGGACGAGGATGCGGTCGGGAATCGCCACCGCCTCATGCACCACCCACAGGGGACAGGCGCCGCCGAAGCGCGCGAACTCAAGGCGCGTGGCCGAATGGCGCTTGGTGATGTTGCCCGCCATGTCGACCCGGCAGAAGAAGAAGGGAATGCCCTGCGCACCCGGCCGCTGGAGGGTGGAGAGGCGATGGCACGCCTGTTCGAAGCTGGTGCCGAAACGCTGGCGGAGACGGTCGATGTCGTGGCGGACTTCGCGCGCGGTGTCGCGGAAGCGGGTGTAGGGCATCAGCAGCGCGCCCGCGGCATAGTTGGCGAGGCCGAGCGAGAGCAGCTCGCGCGCGGCAGGGGAGGACAGGCCGCTGCCCTCGCTCACCACGCGCATCTCGTTGCCGAATTCGAGCACGGCGAGGCGGTGCGCAAGCAGGAACGCGCGGCTTTCGGGCGGGAGGACGCCGCTCAGGACGAGGCGGCGATTGTCGGCGGTGAAGCGAGAGAGACGGGTGTCGTCGTCGCGTGCCTCTTCGATCTTCACGCCGTGCCAACCGCGCAACCGGTCCTCGATGCCGCGGGGATCTTCGAAATCGGCTGCGAGCGCTTCGGCGGCGCGGTCGAGCACGTCGATGTAATTGCCCTCGGCCTGATACCAGTCGCGCACTTCCTCCCAGGGGAGCGAGCCGGCGGTGCCTGCGCCGCTCTCGACCTTGTCGTCGAGCACGCGCAGCTGCGCCTGACTGCGCCGCCAGGCGTCGTGGAGCGCGACCATGCGGCGGGTGAGGGCGGGGTGCTTCTCGATCCCGCGCTGGACGGCCGCCTCGTCGATCTGGGCCGCGGGGATGCTGGAATCGGTTCCCGCCTCGATCGCGCGGACGAGCTCCGCGGTCGATTCGTCCTCGCCGACATCGCCCCAGAGTTCCGGAAATTCGCGGGTCAGCGCGATCAGCACCGGCGGGGTAAGCGGGCGCTCCTCATTCTCGATCTGCGAGAGATAGCTGACCGATACGCCGAGCCGCGCGGCCATCGCCGCCTGCGGCAGCGCCAGGCGCTTGCGCAGGTCGCGGACGCGGGCTCCGGCGAAGAGGCGGCGGCGGGTGTGCTCCATGCCCCCACAATATCCGCAGATATGAACGATGCAACTTCGCAACATTGCATTTGCATGTGGCGGCGTGTCCTGTGCAGGCACGCTGGCCAAGGAGTGAGGCATGTCTTCGACGATCGAGGAACTTGAGCGGCGGCGCGCCGCGGCACGGCTGGGCGGCGGGCAGAAGCGCATCGATGCACAGCACGCCAAGGGCAAGCTGACCGCGCGCGAGCGGGTCGAGGTGCTGCTCGACGAGGGATCGTTCGAGGAGCTCGACATGTATGTCGAGCATAATTGCGTCGATTTCGGCATGCCGGACCAGGTCGTTCCGGGCGACGGTGTGATCACCGGCAGCGGCACGATCAACGGCCGCCTCGTCTTCGTGTTCAGCCAGGACTTCACCGTGTTCGGCGGATCACTGTCGGAGCGGCACGCGCAGAAGATCTGCAAGATCATGGACATGGCGATGAAGGTCGGCGCGCCCGTGATCGGCCTCAACGACAGCGGTGGCGCGCGCATCCAGGAGGGCGTGGCCAGCCTTGCCGGCTATGCCGAGGTGTTCCAGCGCAACGTGCTGGCGTCCGGCGTGGTGCCGCAGCTCAGCCTGATCATGGGGCCGTGTGCGGGCGGCGCCGTCTATTCCCCAGCGATGACCGACTTCATCTTCATGGTGAAGGATTCATCCTACATGTTCGTCACCGGCCCCGATGTAGTGAAGACCGTCACCAACGAGATCGTCACGCAGGAGGATTTGGGTGGAGCGGTGACGCACACCACGAAGTCGGGGGTCGCTGATGTGGCCTTCGAGAATGATGTCGAGGCGCTGCTCGCGGCCCGCGACTTCGTGGATTTCCTTCCCGCCAGCAACCGCGAGCCGGTGCCCGAGCGGCCGTGCGAAGACCCGTGGGACAGGCTTGAGGACAGCCTCGACACGCTGATCCCGCCAAGCGCGAACCAGCCCTATGACATGCATGAGCTGATCCGGAAGACGGTCGACGAGGGCGACTTCTTCGAGGTGCAGCCGACGCATGCCGGCAACATCATCATCGGCTTCGGCCGGGTCGAGGGGCGGACCGTCGGCATCGTCGCCAATCAGCCGATGGTGCTGGCCGGCGTGCTCGACATCAACTCGTCGAAGAAGGCGGCGCGGTTCGTGCGCTTCTGCGACGCGTTCGAGATCCCGATCGTGACCTTTGTCGACGTGCCGGGCTTCCTGCCGGGCGTCGGGCAGGAGCATAGCGGCATCATCAAGCATGGCGCCAAGCTGCTGTTCGCCTATGCCGAGGCGACGGTGCCCAAGATCACGGTGATCACGCGCAAGGCCTATGGTGGGGCCTATGACGTGATGGCGTCGAAGCATCTGCGCGGCGATTTGAACTATGCCTGGCCGACCGCGGAGATCGCGGTGATGGGCGCGAAGGGCGCGGTCGAGATCATCTTCCGCGGCAAGACGCCCGACGAGATCGCCGAGCGCACCGCGGAATATGAGGCGCGCTTCGCCAATCCCTTCGTGGCGGCGAGCAAGGGCTTTGTCGATGAGGTGATCATGCCGCATTCGACCCGCCGCCGGATCGCGCTGGGGCTACGGAAGTTGAGGAATAAGAGCCTCGAGAATCCATGGAAGAAGCATGACAATATTCCGCTGTGACGATCATGGTTGAAAGGCCGTCAGTCTGCGTTTGCCCTCGCTGCGATGGTCAGGGCCTGGTCAACCGTTTTGAGATCAGAGCCACCGGAGAAGCCATCTATCTTTGCGACGAGTGTGATGCGCTCTGGCAAACTGAGGCTCAAATCGGCGTCGTCCAGTGGCAAGATTTTCAAACGTTCATGCAGGCCAAGGGGCTGACAGGAACGGCGATGGATGAACTGAAATGAAACTCGGCCGCCTCAACCATATCGGTGTCGCCACCCCCTCGATCGCGGACTCGATCGCCTTCTATCGCGACGTGATGGGCGCGGAGACGATCCATACGCCGTTCGACCTGCCCGCGCAGGGGGTGAAGGTGTGCTTCGTCGATACGCCCAATACGCAGATCGAGCTGTTCGAGCCGCTGGGCGATGCGTCGCCGATCCACGGCTTCCTCGCCAAGAACCCGGCGGGCGGGCAGCACCATGTCTGCTATGAAGTGCCTGACATCAATGAAGCCAAGGCGTGGTTCGAGGCCAAGGGCGCGAAGGTGCTGGGCGAACCGCGCATCGGTGCGCACGGGACGCTGATCTTCTTCGTCCACCCCAAGGACATGGGTGGCGTGCTGACCGAGATCATGGAGTCGCCGCGTGACGATCTGCACTGATTTTGCCCGTCATCCCGGACCTGTTCCGGGATCCACCGGGCGGCAGGCGATGCGGCTGACGGTGAGCGCGGCGCGCGCGGATGGGTGGACCCCGGCACAGGGCCGGGGTGACGGAGAGGGTTGAAGGCATGAGCGACGAAATCGTCCTCTACGACCTCACCAACGGCGTCGCGACGATCCGGCTGAACCGGCCGGAGCGGCTCAATGCGGTCACGCCTGACATGCTGATCCTGCTGCGTGACACGTTGTGGCGCGCGGCGGACGAGGGTGCGCGGGCGGTGCTGCTGACGGGCGAGGGACGGGCCTTCTGTTCGGGCGCCGATCTGGCGGGGCGGAGCGACGGGCCGAACGATAGCGGCGCGAATGTCGAGCGCTTCTACAATCCGGTGGCCGAGGCGCTGTCGAAGATTCCGGTGCCGGTCGTCACCGCGGTGAATGGTCCCGCGGCGGGTGCGGGCGCGGGGATGGCGCTGGGCGGCGACATCGTGGTGATGGCGAAATCGGCCTATATCCTGCTGTCCTTCTCCAACATCGGGCTGGTGCCCGATTGCGGCGTCACCTGGCTGGTCGCCAAGTCGGCGGGCCGCGCCAAGGCGCTCGAGATGGCGCTGCTCGGTGAGCGGCTGAGCGCGCAGGAGGCGAAGGACGCAGGGCTGGCCGCGCGGGTGGTCGAGGACGAAGCGCTGATGGCGACCGCGCAGGGCATCGCCGCGACGCTGGCGGCCAAACCAACCGTAGCGCTGGGACTCATCCGCGATCAGGTGAAGGCGGCGCTCAACAGCACGCTGTCGGAGACGCTGGGGATCGAGGCGAAGCACCAGCGCATCGCCGGGCGGACCGAGGATTTCCGCGAGGGCGTGACCGCATTCCTCGAAAAGCGCGCGCCGGAGTTCAAGGGGCGGTGACCATCGCCTATTACCTCTCGCACCCCCAGGTGCAGATCGATCCCGCGGTGCCGGTGCCGGAATGGGGCCTGTCCGACGCCGGCCGAGCGCGGCTGAAGGTGCTGGCGGGGGCGGGCTGGCTCGCGACCGTGCGGCGGATCGTGTCGAGCGATGAGCGCAAGGCGATCGAGACGGCTGAGGCGCTTGCGCCGATGATCGATGGCGCACGGGTCGAGATCCTGCCCGGCTTTCACGAGAATGATCGCTCCGCGACCGGCTTCCTTCCGCCTTCGGAGTTCGAGGCGACGGCCGATGCGTTCTTCGCCGCGCCCGATCAGTCGGTGCGCGGGTGGGAGCGGGCGGCGGACGCGCAGGCGCGGATCGTCGGCGCGGTCGATGCGGTGCTGGCGGACGGGGATGCGCCCGTGCTGTTCGTCGGCCACGGTGGCGTCGGCACCTTGCTCAAATGTCATGTGAAGGGCGAACCGATCGCCCGCGCAGCAGATCAGGCCGAAGAGGGCGGTCATCCCGGCGGGGGCAATGTCCACGCCTTTTCCATTGCGGAACGCCGCCATCTGTTCGGATGGACCGCGCTCGAACAGGTAGCATCATGACCGACAAGCCGACTCTCGACGCGTGGAAGGCGCTGTCCGACAAGGAAGTGAAGGGCCGCGACCTGACCTGGCGCACGCCCGAGGGGATCGACGTCAAGCCGCTCTACACGGCTGAGGATGTGACCGCGGATCCGGGCTTGCCCGGTTTCGCGCCGTTCACGCGCGGTGTGCGCGGGTCGATGTATGCGGGGCGGCCCTGGACGATCCGGCAGTACGCCGGCTTCTCGACCGCCGAGGAATCGAACGCCTTCTACCGCCGGAACCTCGCGGCGGGGCAGAAGGGGCTCAGCGTCGCCTTCGATCTGGCGACGCACCGCGGGTACGACAGCGACCACCCGCGTGTGCCGGGCGATGTCGGCAAGGCCGGCGTGGCGATCGACAGCGTCGAGGACATGAAGATCCTGTTCGACGGTATCCCGCTGGGCGAGATGTCGGTCAGCATGACGATGAACGGCGCGGTGATCCCGATCCTGGCCTTCTTCATCGTTGCGGGCGAGGAGCAGGGCGTGCCGCGCGCGCAGCTCGACGGGACCATCCAGAACGACATCCTCAAGGAGTTCATGGTCCGCAACACGTACATCTATCCGCCCGAGCCGAGCATGCGGATCATCTCCGACATCTTCGGCTACACGTCGCGCGAGATGCCCAAGTTCAACAGCATCTCGATCTCCGGCTATCATATGCAGGAGGCCGGGGCGACGCAGGTGCAGGAGCTGGCCTTCACCATCGCCGACGGCATGGAATATGTGAAATACGGGGTCGCGAGCGGCCTCGACATCGACAAGTTCGCCGGGCGGCTGTCGTTCTTCTTCGCGATCGGCATGAACTTCTTCATGGAAGTCGCCAAGCTGCGCGCGGCGCGGGTGCTGTGGCATCGCGTGATGACCAAGCTCGGTGCGAAGGACGAGCGCAGCAAGATGCTGCGCACGCACTGCCAGACGTCGGGCGTGTCGCTGACCGAGCAGGATCCGTACAACAACGTCATCCGCACCACGATCGAGGCGATGGCGGCGATGCTGGGTGGGACGCAGAGCCTGCACACCAATGCGCTGGACGAGGCGATCGCGCTGCCCACCGACTTCTCCGCCCGGATCGCGCGCAACACGCAGATCGTGATCCAGGAAGAGACGGGGATGACCAAGGTCGTCGATCCGCTGGGTGGCTCCTACTATATCGAGAGCCTGACGCAGGAACTGGTGGATCGCGCCTGGGAGATCATCGAACGGGTCGAAGGCGAGGGCGGCATGGCCAAGGCAGTCGCTGCGGGCTGGCCCAAGGCGATGATCGAGGAGGCTTCGGCCGCCACTGCCGCGCGGATCGACCGCGGCGAGCAGGTGATCGTCGGGGTCAACAAATACCGCAAGGCCGAGGAAGACCCGATCGACATCCTCGACGTCGACAATCTCGCGGTGCGCGAGGCGCAGATCGCACGGATCAGGAAGATCAAGGCGGCGCGCGACGAAGCGGCCTGCCAGGCGGCGCTCGATGCGCTGCGTGAGGGCGCGCGGGGCAGCGAGAACCTGCTTGCACTCGCGGTCGAGGCGGCCCGGCATCGCGCGACCTTGGGCGAGATCAGCCTGGCGATGGAGGATGTGTTCGGCCGCCACGGCACCGTGCCGACGCCGGTCTCGGGCGTCTATGGCGGGGCCTATGCCGAGGATGTGCGCTGGGAGCGGCTCAAGGATGGCGTTGCCGCGACCGAACGGCGGCTGGGCCGCAAGCCGCGGATGCTGGTCGCCAAGATGGGGCAGGACGGGCATGACCGCGGCGCCAACCTCGTCTCCTCGGCGTTCGGTGACCTGGGGTTCGAGGTGGTGCCCGGGCCCCTGTTCCAGACCCCGCAGGAAGCCGCCGAGCTCGCGATCGCGGAGAATGTCGACGTGGTCGGCGCCTCCAGCCTTGCGGCGGGGCACAAGACGCTGATCCCGCAGATGATCGGGCATCTCAAGGATGCCGGACGCGGAGATATCAAGGTGATCGCAGGCGGAGTGATCCCGGCGCAGGACTATCAATTCCTGCGCGATGCGGGGGTTCAGGCGATCTTCGGACCCGGAACGAACCTTGTAAATGCCGCCGCAGACGTGTTGACGCTGCTCGGGCATAATTTGCCGCCCGAGGAGGAAGCCGCCGAATGACGGACGAGAATGAGCCCGAAAGGGGCAGTACGGAGCTGCCGTTTGCGCGCGCCTATGATTTCTTCAAGCATATGACTGGGATCTCGCTGATCTCGATCGGCGGTGTGTTCGCCTTTGTCGATGGCTCGGCGGCCAAGATCCATCCGGTGAAGCTGGTGGTGATCATGGGCTTCATCTGCCTCGCGGGCGTGGTGAGCCTGCTTCAGGCCGTGACACTCGCCAGCCTCGAAAGCCAGTCCGTGCCGCATGCCAAGCTCGCCCGGCAGGTCAAATACGGCCAGATTGCCGCGACCGGCCTGCTGATGGTTGGCCTCGGCGCCTTCATTCAATCCTTCACGAAGGTAATCCTGTGAGCGTTCGTAACGACTGGACCCGCGAGGAGATCGCGGAGCTTTTTGACCTGCCTTTCCCCGAACTGCTGTTCCGCGCCGCCGAGGTGCATCGCGCACAGTTCGCGGCGGACGAGGTGCAGCTGTCGACCCTGTTGTCGATCAAGACCGGTGGCTGCCCGGAGGACTGCGGCTATTGCAACCAGTCGACCAGCGCCGAGACGGGCCTCAAGGCCACCAAGCTGATGGATGTGCGTGCGGTGCTGCAGGCGGCGGCGCAGGCCAAGGACAATGGCTCGTCGCGCTTCTGCATGGGCGCGGCGTGGCGTAACCCCAAGGACCGCGACATGCCCGCCATCGTCGAGATGGTGAAGGGCGTGCGCCAGATGGGCATGGAAACCTGCATGACGCTGGGGATGCTCAGCGAGAAGCAGGCGGCGATGCTCGCCGATGCCGGGCTGGATTACTACAACCACAATATCGACACCTCGCCCGAGCGTTATGCCGAGGTCATCACCACGCGGACGTTCGAGGACCGGCTCGACACGCTCGAACATGTGCGCGAGGCGGGGATCAACGTGTGTTGCGGCGGCATCGTCGGCATGGGCGAGACGCGCGGCGACCGCGTGGGCTTCATCCATGCGCTGGCGACCCTGCCCAAACATCCCGAGAGCGTTCCGGTGAACGCGCTGGTGCCGGTCAAGGGCACGGTGCTGGGCAACATGCTTGCCGACACGCCGCTGGCGAAGATCGACGAGATCGAGTTCGTTCGGACGGTCGCTGTCGCGCGGATCACGATGCCTGAGAGCATGGTGCGCCTGAGCGCCGGTCGCGAGAGCATGAGCGATTCGACTCAGGCTTTGTGCTTCATGGCGGGCGCCAACTCGATCTTCACCGGCGACAAGCTGCTGACCACCGGCAATGCCGGCGACGACAAGGACGCGGCGCTGTTCGCGCGGCTCGGCATGCGGCCGATGCAGGGTGAGGTGAAGGTCGAGCTGGAGGCGGCGGAGTGAACTGGCTGCGGCCTGCCCTTTATCTATTCGGCTGGTCGATGGTCTCGGTGGCGCTCGTTTTCGCCGCGCTGATTGCGCACGCCATCGCTTTCTATTTTGAGGTGCCGTTCCCGACCGGACATCCCGGCTTCAACCTCACACTGATCCTCTGCTTGTGCGGCCTTATCTGGGTGGCGGGAGGCTGGATGATCATTCGGGCCGAGAGGCGTCAGTGATGTTTCGACGGAGTCTGCTCCACATCCTCACCCTGCTGCTGGCGCTGCTGCCGCTGCCGGTTCTGGCGCAACCGGCGGGCACGCCGATCGTCATCGGTCAATCCTATAAGCTTTCCTCCGCGACGATGGGCGCGGCGCGGACGATCAATGTCTGGTTGCCGCCGGGCTATGCCAAGGGGACGCAGCGTTACCCGGTGATCTATCTGCTCGACGGCGGGGTGGATCAGGACTTTCACCATATCTCCGGCCTTGCGCAGCTTGGGACGATCGTCGGAACGACGCGCGATGTGATCGTGGTGGGGATCGAGACCGTGGATCGCCGCAATGAGCTGGCCTTTCCGGTCACGACCGATGCGAAGCTCAAGGCGGACTATCCGACCGCTGGGCAGTCCGAACGCTTTCGCCGCTTCATCGCGAACGAGGTGAAGCCATGGGTCGAGAAGAGCTACCGCACCAGTGGTGAGAATGCGCTGATCGGAGAATCGCTCGCCGGGCTGTTCGTGGTCGAGATGATGCTGCGTGCGCCGGGTTTGTTCGACACGCATATCGCGATCAGCCCGAGCCTGTGGTGGGACAATGAGGCGCTGGTGAAGGCCGCGCCGCCGCTGCTGCCCAAGGCGCGCGGGCGGCTGTGGCTGACCGTCGCCAACGAACAGGGGATGGGCGTCGCGCCCTTTGCCGCGCTGCTCAAGGACAAGGCGCCCGCTGCGCTCCAGTGGACCTACGCGCCGCGTCCGGACGAGACGCACGCGACCATCTATCACGGCGCCGCGCTCGCGGCGATCCGCCAGCTCTTTCCTGTGCCGCCGGAAAAGGGGACGTGACATGATCCTGCTGACGCTGCTTGCCGCCGCTGCCCAGACCCAGGCGATCGATTGCGACAACGCCGTCTCGCAGATGGCGATGACGCAATGCGCGCAGAAATCCTTCGCCGAGGCCGATGCGCTGCTCAACGCCGAGTACAAGCGGACGATGGCGGTGATGCGCAAGTTCGATGCCGAGCCGGGCAGCCATCCGTCGGGCGATACGCGGCCCGGCTATGCCGCGGCGCTGACCGAGGCGCAGCGCGCGTGGATCGCCTTTCGCGACGCACATTGCAGGACGATGAGATACCAGATGCGCGGCGGATCGGCCGAACCGATGCTGGTGTGGGGCTGCAGGGAAACGCTGACCCGCGACCGCACCGAGCAGCTGATCGACCTGCGCAAGAACTGATCCAACAGGGAAAGCCGAATGTTCAAGAAGATCCTGGTCGCCAACCGTGGCGAGATCGCATGCCGTGTGTTCCGGACTGCCAAGCGGATGGGGATCGCGACGGTCGCGGTCTATTCGGACGCCGATGCGCGCGCACCGCATGTGCTGATGGCCGACGAGTCGGTGCGGCTGGGGCCGGCACCGGCGGCGGAGAGCTATCTCAAGGCCGAGCTGATCCTGGCCGCGGCCAAGGCTACGGGCGCGGACGCGATCCATCCGGGCTATGGCTTTCTGTCCGAGCGCGAGAGCTTTGCCCGGGCGTGCGCGGAGGCGGGCATCGCGTTCGTCGGGCCTCCTCCGAATGCCATTGCGGCGATGGGCGACAAGATCGAGTCCAAGAAGCTGGCCAAGGCAGCCGGCGTCAACGTGGTGCCGGGCTTTGTCGGCGTGATCGACGATACCGAGCATGCGGTGAAGATCGCGGCCGAGATCGGCTATCCGGTGATGATGAAGGCATCGGCCGGCGGCGGCGGCAAGGGCATGCGGCTGGCCTATAGCGAACAGGACGTGCGCGAAGGGTTCGAGGCGACCAAGCGCGAGGGGCTGGCGAGCTTTGGCGACGATCGCGTGTTCATCGAGAAGTTCATCGAAAGCCCGCGGCATATCGAGATCCAGGTGCTGGGCGACCAGCATGGCAACATCGTCTATCTGGGCGAGCGTGAATGCTCGATCCAGCGGCGGCACCAGAAGGTGGTCGAGGAGGCGCCGTCGCCCTTCGTCAGCCCCGAGATGCGGCGCAAGATGGGCGAGCAGGCGGTCGCGCTGTCCCGCGCGGTGGGCTATTACAGCGCAGGCACGGTCGAACTGATCGTCAGCGGTGCCGACGCCAGCGGCGATGGCTTCTACTTCCTCGAGATGAACACGCGGCTTCAGGTCGAGCATCCGGTGACCGAGGCGGTGACCGGCCTTGATCTCGTCGAGCAGATGATCCGCGTCGCGGCGGGCGAGACGCTTGCCTTCGGTCAGGAGGACGTCAAGCTCACCGGCTGGGCGATCGAGAACCGCATCTATGCCGAGGATCCCTACCGGTCCTTCCTGCCCTCGACCGGACGGCTGGTGCGCTATCGCCCGCCTGCCGCGCAGGACACGCCCTATGGCGAGGTCGGCGGGAAGGGCTATGTCCGCGTCGACGATGGCGTCGCCGAGGGTGGCGAAGTCAGCATGTTCTACGACCCGATGATCGCCAAGCTGATCACCTGGGGCGAGACGCGTGACGCGGCGGCCGACCTGCAGGTCGCCGCGCTCGACCGGTTCGAGCTGGAGGGGCTGGGCAACAATATCGATTTCCTCTCCGCGCTGATGCAGCATCCGCGTTTCCGTGAGGGCGCGCTCACCACCGGGTTCATTGCCGAGGAGTATCCCGAGGGGTTCACGGGGGCGCCCGCGGACGCGATGCTCACCCGGCGGCTCGCGGCGATTGCTGCAGTGTTGACCTGGCGGCAGGCCGAGCGCGCGTCGATGATCTCGGGCCAGCTCGGCGCAATGCCGCTCGCGAAGTGCGACTGGGTCGTGCACCTGGGCGCGATCGCGCATGAGGTCACGCTGGGCGACGGTGCCATCGTCGATGGCGAACTGATCGAGGGCAATGTCGAATGGAGCCCGGGCGACCGGATCGCCGTGGCGAGCGGGGATGGCGGCGAACTGGCCGTACGCGTTGCGAAGACGCGGACCGGCTGGGTGTTGACGACGCGGGGCGCCGCGCATCGCGTCGAGGTCTACCGCCCGCGTGTCGCCGAGTTGGCGAAGCACATGATCGAGAAGATTCCGCCCGATATGAGCCGCTTCCTGCTCGCGCCGATGCCGGGGTTGCTGACCCGGGTAGAGGTCGCGGTGGGCGACAAGGTCGAGGCCGGTCAGCCGCTCGCGGTCGTCGAGGCGATGAAGATGGAGAACATCCTGCGCGCCGAGAAGACGGGCGTGGTAAAGGCGGTCAACTTCGGCGCGGGCGAGAGCCTTGCCGTCGATGCGGCGATCCTGGAATTCGAATAGCTCAGTCCAGGCCGGCGTCGATCGAATCCAGGATTCGCGCGCCGGCCATGAACACCGCGATCGGGCAGGCGGCGAAGAGCATCCAGCCGCCCATGCCGGGATATTGCTCCAGATAGTGCAGGCCGCGGTCCACGGCGCCGACGCCGAGTGCGTAGATCACCATGAAGGCTTCGAAACGGGTCTTGATCGTGAACAGGCGTTTGACGCGGGTGAGCATAGCCGGATTGACGCAAGAAGCGGACCAATGGCGGAAAACCGGGATTCCGCGTCAACCGATATGGTTAGCTGTCAATTAACTCGACGATTCGCAGCAGATCCAGCAGCGCGGCGCGGGCGGCTTCGATCCGGGCGATCAGCGCCGGGTCGCCAATCTCGTCCTGCGCGATGGTTTCGGGCCAGTGGGTCTCGACCAGTTCGGCGATGCGATCAAGCTTGTCGGCATCGACCAGAAAGCGCGGATCGATCGTCGCGGGATCGGCGACGACGCGCAGGCGAAGACAGGCGGGGCCGCCGCCATTGGCCATCGACTGGCGCACATCAACCACCTCGAGATGCCGGATCGGCCCGTTGCCCGCGACATGGGCCTGGAGCCAGTCCCACACGCTCGCTGTGTCGCGCGCCTCGGTCGGAAGGACCAGCGCGGTTTCTCCCGAGGGGAGCGTTACCAGCTGGGCGTTGAACAGATAGGACGAGATGGCATCGGCGAGGCTGACCGCGGCGGCGGGGACCTCGACGATCTCGACCTCGGGCATCAGGCGGCGGAGATCGGCATAGAAGCCGTCCTTGTCCGCGAACGCCTGCTCATGGGCGAACAGCACGCGGCCGTTTGCGACCGCGACGACGTCGTTGTGGAACGCGCCGGCGGCGATCGCCTCTTCCGACTGCTGGACGAACAGCGTGCGGGCAGGGTCGAGACCGTGGCGGCGCGCGACGGCTTCGCTGGCCTCACGATGCTGGCGCGCGGGGAAGGGGCCGCCGGAGACGCCGTAGACGAAGACCTCGACGCCGGGCGCATCATGCTCGGGGCAGAGGCGCATATGGTTGGCGGCACCCTCGTCGCCGAAGGGGGCGGGGACCGGGCCATGGACGCGGAAGGCGTCGTTCGCAAAGGCGAGCCGGAGCTGCGCCAGCGTGCCGGGCCATTCGTGGCTGCGGTGCGGCATCGTCACGAGGTTCGCGACGGTCAGATGGCAACGGCCGTCCGCGGTGTCGGGTGCGGGGGAGACGGTGGCGGCATTGGCGGCCCACATCGCCGAGGCCGACAGCGCCTGTGCCTGAAGATGCGGCGCGGCGTCGGCGTAGCTGGTCGCGAGCGAGTCCAGCCAGCGGTGGTCGGGCCGGGCATGGGGCAGGAGGATGCCCTGGGTCAGCCCGAGCGCCAGATTGGCGCGCATCTTGGCGATGCCCTGAAGCGCGGCGGCGCGGGGTTGCGAGACGGCGCCGCTGTTGCGGGTCGCGGCGAGGTTGCCGGGACTGAGCCCCGCGTAATTGTGACTGGGACCGATCAGCCCATCGAAGTTGATCTCAACGCGGGGCATGGCGCACCTCTTGCCCCGGCTGGACACCCAGGATCGATGCCGACACGCTGTCCACGGTGATGCCGCCGTCGCTCAGGCCGACGCGGCCGTGGCAGGCGCGGAAGTCGCCGAGCTGCCCGCGGGCGATGATGCTGGCGCTGCCGCCGTCGGCAACCTCGGCCACCTTGTCCGAGCGGGAATCGCGGACGGTCATCACCTGATCGGTGCGCGCGGTCATGGTCGGGCCGCCGTCGAAGATGTCGACATAATTCTCGAACGCGAACCCTTCCTGCTCCAGCATCCGCATCGCGGCGCGGCCCGACGGGTGGGGCAGGCCGATCACGCTGCGCGCGCCTTCGGTGAGCATCGCGGTGTAGATCGGGTGCTTGGGCATCAGGTCGGCGATGAACTGGTTACCGTGGATGGCGTTGAACTCGTCGGCCTGCTGGAAGTTCATGCCGAAGAAGCGGCCCGCGACGCCGTCCCAGAAGGGCGAGCCGCCGGCTTCGTCGATCACGCCGCGCAGTTCCGCAAGCACGCGGTCGGCGAAGCGCGCACGGTGCATCGCAATGAACAGATAGCGGCTGCGGGCGAGCAGCATGCCAAGCCCCCCGGCCCGCTCGCCGGGGTGGAGGAACAGGCCTCCAACCTCGCTGCAGCCTTCAAGGTCGTTGGTCAGGCTGAGGATTTCGGCGCGGAAGGTGCGAGCGAGCGCCTCGCTATGCTTGGTCTCGATGCCGAGGCGGTAGCTGTAGAAGGGCCAGCGCTGCCCGACCTGGGTGAATATCTGGCAGGTGCCGCGCACCTCGCGGGTCTCGACATTCTCCAGGACCAGCACGAACAGCTCGTCCCTCAGCGCATCGTCGGTGCGCCCGAAGGCGAGCGCGCTGCGTTCGAGCTTGGTACGCAGCGCGGGCTTTTCCGGCGGGAGGTTGGTGAAGCCGCCACCGGTGAGCTTGGCCATTTCATAAAGCGCCTGAAGGTCGTCCTCGCGGGCGGGGCGGATCAGGAAGCTCATATCTGGCCCTTTTCGATGATGCGCAGAATGGTGAGGGCGGAGAGCGCGGCGCGCTCGGGCAGGCTTTCAGGGATCAGAAATTCCTCCGCACTGTGAATCGCGCCGCCGCGGGCGCCCATGGTATCGACCACGGGCACGCCGCAAGCGGCGATGTTGTTGCCGTCGCACACCCCGCCCGTGGCCTTCCACGCGACAGGGATATCGAGATCGGCGCCGGCCTGCTTGACCAGCCCGAACAGCCGCTCGGCGCCGGGATCGAGGGGCTTGGGCGGGCGGTTGAAGCCGCCATGGACATGGACATGGACGTCGTGTGCTGCTGCCACTTCGGCGGTCGCGCGCTCGACCAGCGCCGCGGCACGGGCGATCGCCTCTGCCGAGGCAGGGCGGAAATTGACGCGCAGGATAGCGAGATCGGGCACGACATTGTTGGGGCCGCCGCCTTCGATCCGGGCCGGGTTGACCGCGAGACCGTCGCCCTTCGCCGCGGCAAGGCGAAGGGCAAGGTCGGCGGCGGCGACGATGGCGTTGCGGCCCTCCTCCGGATTGCGGCCGGCATGGGCGCTGCGGCCGCGGACGACGATCGAGAAGTTGCCGGTGCCGCCGCGCGCGCCGGCGAGCGTGCCATCGGGCAAAGCGGGTTCGTAGGTCAGCGCGGCGACCTTGTTCTTCGCGGCGGCGGCAATCAGCGCAGCGGAGGCGAAGGAGCCGGTTTCCTCGTCCGAGTTGATCACAACCTCATAGCCGAAGCGTTCGGCGGCAGGAGTCGTCTCGACGGCAAGCAGCGCGGCGAGCATCAGCGACAGCCCGGCTTTCATATCCGCGGCGCCGGGGGCGTTGAGGCGGCCGTCGGGCAGCCAGACAGCGGTCTGGAACGGGTGATCGGCCGGAAAGACGGTATCCATATGGCCGGTGAACAGCATCTGGACCGGCGCCTCGGGCCGAACGCGCAGATGCAGGTGGCGGCCATGGGCGAGGGGAAGGACGTCACCCTTGGTGTCGACCGTCTCGACCGGAGCCGGATCGACAAGGGTCAGCTCACCGGGCAGCGCGGCGAAAGCGCTGGCGAGCATCTCCGCCATCGTCGCAAGACCCGCGAGGTTACGCGTGCCGCTGTTGACCGCGACCCAGCGTTCGACCTGAGCGAGCATCGGCGCTCCGCGGGCATGCTCGATCGCGGCGGTTTCGATTGCGGAAAGGGCCATATGAGGGAGGTGTATCGGGTGATACGCGGCGGGTGAACCCCCGGCGACGAAAAGTATCGAAGGATACGGGGTGCCCGCGATCAGTTTGCGGTGATCCCGCGGTTCCTCCAAACCGCAAGATCGGTCGAGCGCGCACCGGCCGCGAGCGACTAGCTGGCGTCGCCACGGAGGAAGGGACGATGAAGGCGGCGCTTGCGAACTACACGGCCCGGATGCAACGGGTGCTGGATCATATCGACCGGCATCTCGACGGCGATCTGGACCTGGATACGGTCAGCGGGATTGCCGCTTTCTCCAAATTCCATTTCCACCGGCAGTTCATGGCGACCTTCGGGTTGTCGTTGCATCGCTATGTCCAGCTGGCCCGGTTGAAGCGGGCTTCGCATCAGCTGGCGACGGACGGCGCCCGGAGCGTCACGGACATCGCGATGGATGCCGGCTACGATGCGCCGGATGCGTTCGCCCGCGCCTTTCGGCAACGGTTCGGGCAATCCCCGTCATCGTTCAGGAAATCGCCCGACTGGGCGCCGTGGCTTGCGGCCTTCGGGCCTCTCGACAATGCGAGGAGCAAGCTCATGCAGATTATCTATACCCCCGACGACGTGACGATCCGCGATACGGTCCCGACGCCGGTCGCGATTCTGGAGCATCGCGGCGACCGGGCACGGCTCGGCGCCACGATCGAGCGGTTCATTACCTGGCGCAAGGCCGCGGGCCTGTCGCCCGAGAACAGCCCGACCTTCAACATCTTCCGGTCCGAGCGGACACCTGCCAACCCGGCCGACTACAGCATGGATTTGTGCGTTGGGACCGATCTGGCGATCGAGCCGAACGACGAGGGAATGAAGCCCGGCATGATCCCCGGCGGCCGCTGCGCGGTGCTGCGCGTTGTCCATGACACGCATAATCTGGAGCCCGCCGCGCTGTATCTCTATCGGGACTGGCTTCCCGAGAGCGGCGAGGAAGCGCGCGACTTCCCGCTTTATTGCCGGCGCCAGCTTTCATTCTTCCCAGGCGAGCAGGTGCACGAGGTAAGCGTCGAGCTGTTTCTGCCGCTGAAATAGCGGCCCCGGGTTGCGACAACTGTATTATTGATATAATACAGTTGGAATGAGAATACCCATCGTCATCGCAGCGCTTCTCTACGCATCGGCGGCGAGCGCCGTGCCAAAGGAGGTGGATGGCGTGTTGGCCGCTGACGCCGCCTTCTGGCGCGCGTTCAACCAGTGCGACGCGGCAGCAATGGGCCGGCTGCTCGCGGCCGATATCGAATTCTATCACGACAAGACCGGGCTGACGGAAGGCCGGGACAAGGTGGTGGAGTCGTTGGTGAAGGGGCCGTGCGGCACGCCCGGGCTGCGCGTGCGGCGCGAGGAGGTGGCGGGCAGCGTCGCTGTCGACCCGGTGCCAGGCCACGGCGCGATGGTGAGCGGGGTGCACCGGTTCTACGCGAAGCAGGGCAATACGCCTGAGCGACTGGATGGCGATGCCCGGTTCGCGGTGGTGTGGCGCAAGACGGTCACGGGGTGGGAGATGGAGCGTGTGCTGAGCTACGCCCACCGCCCCGCCGGATAGCGACGCTCCAGCTCCGTCAGAAATCGATCAGCAGCGATGCCCGGCTGGTGGTGTCCGTCGTCTTGCGCCCGACCGGGGGCGTGCTTTCGTAGTTCACGGCGTAGGACATCTGCGCAGAGAAGGGGCCGAACAGCTTGGCGCGCAGCGCGGTCTTGGTGGTGATCGTGCTGTTCGCCTGTTGCAGATAGGCGGAGGCATCCTGGCTGAAGGTGATGGCGGGCGAGAGCTTCCAGTCGAGGTCGAGCTTGCCGCGTGCGGCGATCTGGCTTTCGATCGTGTTGTCGGTGAAGGCGGTGTGGCGATAGGCCGGGCCAAGCTCGACATCGACGCGCAGCGCGCCGTTGTTGATCGCGGTGTAACCGGCACCCGCCGAGATCGAGTAGCGCTCGTTGAAGCCGAGGAAGCGGTCGCTCTCGAACAGCGCCGCGCCATAGGCATAGAGGCGGTCATTGACCTTGTAGTTCGGTTCGTAGCTGGCGAGGTAGCGTTCGCGCACCACGATATTGAGGCTTTCCTGATAGTCGGCCTGGGCGCGCCATTTATGGCGCCATTGCAGCCCCTCACGTTTGACGTCGACCACGCCGGTCAGGCCCACCGTCTCCGAATTGCCGGTGGTGACATAGCCGCCCAGCTCGGCGCGGCCCTTGACCAGATCGAGGAAGCGCGCCTCGCGCACGCGGCGCTCGGCGGCCTCGCGGCGCTCGCGCTTCCAGCTGCCGGCGGCCCTTTCGGCCACCTCGACACTCGCCTTGTCGGCGGCCTTGGCATATTTGACGATCGCGTTGACCGCAGCTTCGTCGCCCGCCTTCATCGCGGCGTCGAGCATTGCCTTGACCGTGTCTGGCATCTCGGGCGGGGCTTCGTCCGCCTGCGCATTTGCGAGCAGCAGCGGGGCGAGGATCAGGGGGATCGTCCGGCGCATGGTCGTCCTGTTAATGCGGCAATGCGGCAAAATCGAGATCAGTCAGGACTTTGGTCCGGCAGACCCAGCGGATCGGCGAAGAGTTCCAGCAGGCGGACATAGAGCGCGCGCTTGAACGGGACGATAACATGCGGCAGCTCGGCCGGATCGATCCAGCGCCAGGCGCGGAATTCGGGATGCGCGGTGGCGATATCGATCGCCTCGTCCCCGGCGGTGAGGCGGAAGAGGAACCAGCGCTGACGCTGGCCGCGCCATTTGCCCTTCCACACCTTGCCGATCAGGTCGTCGGGCAGGTCGTAGTGCAGCTCCTCGGGCGCCTCGGCGACGAACTCGACCACAGCGCGGGCGACGCCGGTTTCTTCCCACAATTCGCGATAGGCAGCTTCGAGCGCATCCTCGCCGGGGTCGATCCCGCCCTGCGGCATCTGCCAGGCCTCGAGCGTGGAATCGAGCCGCTGGCCGACGAACACCTGGCCGTCGCGGCTGAGCAGCATCACGCCCGCACAGGGGCGATAGGGGAGGTTATCCCGATCCTTCATGCCGCGGCCTGCACCATCACGCGATTGCCCTCGGCCTCGACCAGCACGTCCTTGAACGCGGCGAGCATGCCGGCGACGTCGCCCTGAGACGAGGGGATCGCCCGGCGCAGCGTGAGGAAGCCGTGGATGTTGCCTACGGCCTCGCGATAGACCACCGGCACGCCCGCGGCGATCAACGCGCCGGCATAGGCACGGCCCTGATCGCGGATCGGATCGAGGCTGGCGGTGACGATCACCGCGGGCGGCAGGCCGGCGAGCGAGTTATTGGCCATGGGTGACGCGCGCGGATGCGCCGTATCCGCGGCGTAACATTCGGAAAACCAATCCATGCCGCGCTTGGTGAGCAGGTAACCCTCCGCAAAGGCGTCGAGCGAGGGATAGTCGGTGCGCAGATCGGCGGCGGGGTAGATCAGCAACTGAGCGATCACCGGCACCCTGGCCGGCTTGTCGCGCAGGTCGATCGCGGCGACCGCCGACATCTGTCCGCCCGCGCTGTCGCCGGCGAGGGCGATCGAGGTGACCGCCCGGCTCAGCTCGGCAGGGCCGGAGGCGACCCAGCGCGCGGCAGCCTCGGCATCGTCGGATGCGGCGGGCCATGGGTGTTCGGGGGCAAGGCGGTAGTCGACCGAGACGATCGGCAGGTCGAGCGTGCGCGCCATCTCTGCGGCGATCGAGGCGTGCGTATCGACATTGCCGATCACGAAGCCGCCGCCGTGGAAATAGACCAGCACCGGGCCGGGTTCGCGGCGCTCGCGCGCGTCGAACAGGCGCGCGGGGATGGTACCGGTCGGACCGGGAATCTCGAGATCACGAACCGTGGCGAGTTCGCCGGCCGGCAAGTCCACCAGATCCTTCATCCCGGCATATTGCGCGCGATAGATAGCGGGCTGGGGCGGCCATTCGGGTTGCGGCATCGCGGCAAGCATGTCGAGAAAGATACGGACGTCCGGTCGGACAAAGGGTTCGGCCAAGGCATCGTCTCCCGGATTTCGGTGTCGTACCTACCCTTAGGCGAGGCCGCGCGGATTCGTCCACCGCGCGGCACGAATGCAACGTCATCAATCCGTCATTCGCCGGTCGCCATAGCGTCACAGACGCTTCATGCTGCAGTCGCGAAGCAGGCCTAGCCGCCCCGTCAAAGGGGATATGATATGAAGAAGTTGCTGCTCGCCACCGCCGCATTGCCGGCGTTTGCCCTCACCGCGCATGCACAGGAAGCCGAGGGCGATGAGGTGATCGTCACCGGCCAGCGCGCACAGCAGGAGCGCGCGATCGAGATCAAGCGCAACGCGATCGGCATCATGGACGTGGCGGCGGCGGACGAGATCGGCCGACTGCCCGACCGCAACGTCGCCGAGGTGGTCGAGCGACTGCCGGGCCTTGGCGTCACCTATGACCAGGGCGAGGGGCGCTATGTCGCGATCCGCGGCATCCCGTCGGACCTCAACAACTACACCTTCGGCGGGATCGAGATCGGCAACCCGGATGGGCAGAGCCGGTCGCTGCCGCTCGACATCGTATCGGGCCAGCTGCTCAACCGGGTCGAGGTGACCAAGGCCAAGACCGCGGATCAGGACGGACAGGGGATCGGCGGGTCGATCAACCTGGTCCCACAGACCGCGTTCGACTTCCGCGAGCGCTTCGTCGTCCAGGCCAACCTTCAGGCGGGCTATCAGGAGCTCAACGACAAGGTGCCGGTGCGCGGTGACGTGAGCGTGGGTGGCCGGTTCGGCGCCAACGAGGAGTTCGGCATCCTGCTCGGCGGAAGCTATTCCGAGCGCACCTTCACCAGCTATGGTGTCTACCCCGACGACTGGCGCCCGGTGACGGGTGCGGCGCGCGGCGGGATGCCGATCAACATCAAGCACACCGACTACAGCTTGAAGCGCGAGCGGATCGGTGCGGCCGGATCGCTCGACTGGCGACCGAACGACGATCACCAGATCTATCTGCGTGGCATCTATTCCAAGTTCACCGAGGACGAGTATCGCCAGCGCTATCGCCTCGATTTCGCGACCGATGCGCTGTTGCCGACGCTCACCTTCAATCCCGGCGGGACGAGCGGCACGCAGACCGGCAATACCGAGCGGCGGCAGGACCTGCGGCTCGAATATAAGGAGAAGTCGATCCTGGCCGCGATGCTCGGCGGATCGAGCCGGTTCGGCGACCTCAAGCTCGATTACGTCGTGGCGCGGGTGCACAACGAGGTACGAGAGCCCAACCAGCTGTGGCAGTTCCGCTGCAACCCCGGCCCGGTCGATTTCGACTTCGGCGAGAAGATCTTCACCGCGACGCCGCGCACCGAATGCACGGCGAACCAGCTGGGCTTCCGCCAGTACACCGAGCAGTTCGAGACGGGTGACGAGGACATCTGGCAGGGCAAGCTCGACCTGACCTGGAACATCGCGGCGCTGGACGAGGGCAGCAACGTCAAACTGGGCGCCAAATATCGTGCGACCGACAAGAGCTTCGATTCGCGCAACGACACCTGGACGCGCGGGGGCAATGCAGCGACGCGCTTCACGCTGGGGCAGTTCAACCTGCAGGGCCAGCCGGTGCGGACCTATCCCGATGGCGACGACCGCGCGTATCTCAACAGTCCGACGATCAGCGCGAATGCGATCCGCGACTGGACGAAGGGCAATTTGAGCAGTGCCTATTTTGTCCGCGACACTGCCGCGAGCCTTGCCAATGCGACGCTCAACGACATCTTCATCGAGGAGAATATGTGGGCAGCCTATGCTCAGGCGACGCTGAAGTTCGGTCCGGCCACGATCACCCCGGGCCTGCGTTACGAGCGGACGACGAGTAACGTCACCGGGTCGCGCTTGCAGAACGGCACCACCGTGGTGCCGGTGAATGCCGAGAACAATTATTCGGACTGGCTGCCGAGCCTGATCATCCGCATCGATGCGGGCGACAAGTACAGCTTCCGCATGGCCTATACGCGCAACCTTGGCCGCCCGAACTACAGCCAGCTCTCGCCCGGCGGGTCGCTGTCGTACGAGGACGGCAATGGCAACGGGACGTACGAGGGCAGCTTCTCGACCGGCAATCCGGGCCTCAAGCCCTATCGCGCCGACAGCATCGACATTTCGGCGGAATATTATTTCGCCAAGGGCGGGCTGTTGTCGGTGGGCGCCTTCGCCAAGTTCATCGACAACCCGATTTTCACCCAGAGCAATCTGCTGCTCAACACCAGCTTTGCCGGGCTGAATTTCGAGCGGCTCAGCACGTCGCAGCCGATGAACGCGGACAGCGCCAAGCTGATCGGCGCCGAGGCGGCGTTCCAGATGCAGTTCACCTTCCTGCCCGGCTTCCTCTCGGGCTTCGGCATCGAGATGAACGGCACGCTGGTCAGCTCGACGCTGACATTGCCGAACGGCCGCAGTTCGACCTTCCCGAGCCAGTCGGAGTTCCTGTACGGCGCGCAGCTCTTCTATCAGGCCGGGCCGGTCGAGGCGTCGATCGCGTATCACAATACCGGCGCGTCGCTGATCGCGGTGGGCGGGCTGCCCTTCCAGGATCAGTATAATGACGATCTGCGCCGGCTCGACGCCAAGATCCGCTTCCAGGTCACCGACAATATCTCGGTCTTTGCCGAGGCACAGAACCTGACCGATGAGCCGACGCGCCAGTATCAGGGCGATCGCACCGACTGGTTCATCCAGCAGGAACGCTATGGCCGCACCTTCTGGGGCGGCGTATCGGCGAAGTTCTGATGGGCCTGATCCTCGCCCTTGCGCTGCAGGCGTCGCTGACCGCGACCGAGGTTGCGCGCGTGCCCGCGCCCGACGCCGATCAGGGCGTCGCGGCGGGGCCGCACGACCTCTATGCGATCGACAACAATGTGATCGCGCGGATCGACCGGCGGACCGGCCGGACCGTGGCGCGGTTCGAGGGCGAGAAGGCGCGCTACCCGCACATCAACAGCTGCATCCTTAAGGGCAAGCTGCTGGTGTGCGCGGCGTCCAACTATCCCGCGGTGCCGCAGGCGAGTTCGATCGAGACGTTCGATGCGCGGACGCTCAAGCCTGTAGCGAGCCGCAGCCTGGGGCCGGGCAAGGGATCGCTGACCTGGCTCGACTGGCATGACGGGAGCTGGTGGGCGTGCTTCGCCCATTACGGCAAGAAGGGCGGTGAGCCGGGCAAGGACCACCGCTGGACGACTTTGGTGCGCTACGACGCCAATTTCGTCGAGCAGGCGGCGTGGCTGTTTCCCGAGAGCGTGCTGGCGCGGATGGCGCCGTACAGCTCGTCGGGCGGGCGGTGGCACAGCGACGGCTATCTCTATGTGACCGGGCACGACCTGCCCGAGCTCTATGTGCTGAAGCTGCCGCCGGCGGGGACGGTGCTCGATCATGTCGCGACGGTGGCGGTGCCGACCGGCGGGCAGGCGATCGACTGGGACCCGGTCGAGCCGCGGCTGCTGTGGTCGATCGAGCGCAAGAAGGGTGAGCTGGTGTCGAGCCGGGTGCCGCCGGTGGAATGAACCCGCGCTTCACCGCAACGAAAGAAGAAATTCGCTACCCCCCGCGCAATTACGCTGCTAGGGGCGCGGTCATGTTTCGAAAACGGCCCATTATGACCACCCGGAACACGACCCGCTGAACCAGCCGGTCGTGGCGTTCGGGTTATGCCGCGAAACATCTTCAACCGGCGGGCGAACGGCCCGCTGACTTCCTACCGAAAAATGACTATGTCGCTGCCCGAACTCCGGGCGGCTTGACCGCATGAAAGGGTCTCACATGGGTTATCGTGTCGTTGTCGCAGGCGCTACCGGCAATGTCGGTCGTGAAATGCTCAACATCCTGGCCGAGCGGGAATTCCCGATCGACGAGCTGGCGGTGCTCGCCTCCTCGCGCTCGACCGGTGACATGGTCGATTTCGGCGAGACCGGGAAACAGTACAAGATCCAGAATATCGAGCATTTCGATCCGACCGGCTGGGACATGGCGCTGTTCGCGATCGGCAGCGAGGCGACCAAGGTCCACGCCCCGCGCTTCGCGGCGGCGGGCTGCACGGTGATCGACAACAGCTCGCTCTACCGGATGGACCCCGACGTGCCGCTGATCGTGCCCGAGGTGAACCCGGAAGCGATCGACGGCTGCAAGGCCAAGAACATCATCGCCAACCCGAACTGCTCGACCGCGCAGATGGTCGTGGCGCTGAAGCCGCTGCACGATGCGGCAGGGGTCAAGCGCGTGGTCGTCGCGACCTATCAGTCGGTGTCTGGCGCAGGCAAGGAAGGCATGGACGAGTTGTTCGAGCAGTCGCGCAACATCTTCGTCGGCGATTCAGCCGAACCCAAGAAGTTCACCAAGCAGATCGCGTTCAACGTGATCCCGCACATCGATAGCTTCCTGGACGACGGGTCGACCAAGGAAGAGTGGAAGATGGTGGTCGAGACCAAGAAGATCCTCGATCCCAAGATCAAGGTGATCGCAACCTGTGTGCGCGTGCCGGTGTTCGTCGGGCATAGCGAGGCGGTGAACGTCGAGCTCGAGAACGAGCTGTCGGCGGAGGACGCTCAGAACATCCTGCGCGAGGCGCCGGGGATCATGCTGGTCGATAAGCGCGAGGATGGCGGGTATGTCACGCCGGTCGAGTGCGTCGGCGACTATGCGACCTTCGTCAGCCGCGTGCGCGAGGATTCGACCGTCGAGAATGGCCTCGCCTTCTGGTGCGTGAGCGACAACCTCCGCAAGGGCGCGGCGCTCAATGCGGTGCAGATCGCCGAGCTGCTCGGCCGCCGGCACCTCAAGAAGGCGTGAGCATCGGGCGGATGGGCCTTCCCGCCGCGCAACGATGGTGGCTGCTCGCCTGTCTGGCGGGCGTGCCGCTGAGCGCGGTGGGGGCGGCGTATCCGCCCAATACCTGGTTGCAGGTCGGGCCGGTGGTCGTCGGCGTCGGCCTTGGCTGGTGGGCGCTGCGGCGCTGGCCGATGAGCAATGCCAGCGTCGCCTGGGTCTGTAGCTTCGTGTTGCTCCACCTGCTCGCGGCGCGCTGGACCTATAGCAGCGTGCCCTATGACGGCTGGGGGCAGGCGGTATTCGGATTCAGCATCGACAAGGCGCTGGGGTTCGATCGCAACATGTTCGACCGGCTGGTGCATTTCGCGTCGGGGTTGTGCTTCGCGCGGGCGCTGGTCGAGCTGTGCATCGTCTATGGACGCTTGTCGCGACGCTGGGCGATCGCGGTGATGATCCTGTCGGTGCTGGCGATCGGCGCGGTCTATGAGATCTTCGAGTGGATGCTGACGATCGGGATGAGCGCCGAAGCGGCGGACATGTACAATGGCCAGCAGGGCGACATGTTCGATGCGCCCAAGGACATGGCGCTGGCGTTGCTTGGCGCGCTGGTCGCATGGGCAGGGCGCGGGTGGGTGCTGGCCGGGCTTAGTGCCCCGCAGCGGCCGGATCATTCTCCACCGGCCCCTTCGGCTTCCTGAGGAAGAACACCAGCGGGATCGAGAGCGCGGTGACGATCATCATTGCCTTGAAGTCGTTGAGATAGGCGATCATCGCGGCCTGCCGCGTCACCTCTGCATTCGCCATCGCCAGCAGCGCGTCGGTCGAGCCGCCGAGATTGGCGAGCAGGCCGGGATCGAGCGTCTGAAGCCGCTCGGGGGTGACGTGCTGGGCGAGGTCGGCATGGCTGGTCTGGGTGCTGCGGGCGAGTACCGTCGTCACCGCCGAGATGCCGATCGACGCGCCGATGTTGCGCGAGAGGTTGAGCAGGCTTGCCGCTTCGGTGCGCTGGTGCGGCGCGAGGGTGGCGAAGGCCATGCCGTTGAGCGGCATGAAGATCAGGCCCATCCCCAATCCCTGAATGAAGCCCGAGACGATGAAGGGCGTGCTGCCCATCTCGAGCGTCCACCGCGTCATATCATAGAGCGACCAGGCGGCGAGCGCGAAGCCGAGGCCGACCGCGATGCGCGGATCGAGTCCGCGCTGGATTAGCCGTGCGGACAGCGCCATCGTGACCAGCACACCGACGCCACGCGGCATCAGCAGCAGCCCGGTGTCGACTACCGGATAGCCGTAGAGCGTCTGAAGCATCGGCGGGAGCAGCGCCATCGTCGCCATCATCACCACGCCGACGACCTGCATGAAGGCGAGGGCGGTGACGAGGTTGCGGTTCTTCCACAGCCCGCGCTCGAACATCGGGTTCTTGCCGGTGGCCATGTGCACCCCAAACATCCACAGCGCGATGGCCGCGGCGAGCATCTCGACCCAGATTTCGGGCGAAGAGAACCAGTCCTCCCCCTGACCCCGGTCGAGCATCAGCTGAAGCGCGCCGATGCCGATGGCGAGCAATGAAAAGCCGAACAGGTCGAAGCCGCGCTTGCGGGTCGGGCGGCTGGGGAGCAGCCACCACAGGATGCCGAGGCAGATCACGCCCAACGGCAGGTTGACGTAAAACACCCAGCGCCAGTTGAAATTCTCGGTCAGATAGCCGCCGAGCACCGGGCCGAGGATCGGGCCGATCATGATGCCCATGCCCCACACCGCCATCGCGCGCTGCTGGTCCTTGGGCTCGTTGATGTCGAGCATCACCGTCTGGCTGAGCGGGTTCATGAACGCCGCGGCGACGCCCTGAAG